>JACLAC010010682.1_pt1 | contig 14717 bp, 14 predicted proteins | sample 8027881 | NCBI WGS metagenome assembly JACLAC01 (sample SAMN15725517, study PRJNA655200) | protist metagenome | isolation source: fluorescence activated cell sorting (FACS) single amplified genomes of... | place: Spain: Blaines Bay Microbial Observatory, Mediterranean Sea | collected 2016-01-19 | reverse complement strand
GTACGTCGTTCGAAAAACTTTCTATGCTGCTATATTCTCCAGACACAAGTCGCGAACGTACGACGCGTAAGTCTATAGGCGTCTCGACAATATCGGTGTAACCCGGTATTGTGACCGGTTCGTTAAAGATACCACGATTTTGACTGGAATCCATCAATTTCCTAAGAATGTTCGCTAAGTGGGGCAAAAATGTATGTCTTGAAGTTCCTAACAGCTCGACGTGTTCGTTTAGCTCGTCTTTACTCATTCCACACGCACTACCTGATATGTGTCGTTGGTTAGGCAACGGCCCACTTCTACTGAGCAGCCGCGGTCTTGATCTAGGAGAAGTCGTTCCAAATGCATTCGTTGTGGTTGGGGCGCGCAATGAGAAGGAACCCTTAACAGCCTTGCGTTGCCTAGATTTATTATGTGCATGCTTTGCTGTATTATTTTTATTGTCGCGAGTGGGAGCAAAAATTCTTGGGCTTTGTTCGTTTTGTGTGTCAGCCGTGTCTTCGTTCACGCAGTCGCTCCTTTCCTCCTGCGCGTTGCCATTCGTAGGCGAAAAAAAACTCTGGATATATTTTTTCATTTTTCTTAAAGTGTACGACCAACGGGTGTGGTCGCATTTGAAGTAAGAAGTGGTGGTAACCAAATCAAGCGCTCCAGCGTCTGGCGGCGACAAGCCTGGGTGGAAGGCCTGCATGTGGTGATGAGGAGGAGGAGAAGTTATTGATATAATAGTAGTGGTTTAGAGTAGGGCTGCTAGTACTAAAAAAAATATTATTATTTACACGACGACGACTATTAAATTTATATATCATCCTCCATCATAGGTGTGCTACGACGAGGACTTTTATTTTTTTTTAGAATGCAACATTACATTTTAATTAGCCCTAGTTTTTATTAGTTTTTATTGTTATATACTATCTCAAATTATGCTAATGATATACTCTTATTATATAAATACTGCTGTGTGTAATAGTATATAATTATTGTTGTGAATATGCTAGAGCTAGTATAATAATGTGAATGATTTTATATTCTCTTTTTTATGCTCTCCATTGTGTTGTCATTTCCTCCTTTGGTTGCCATAGTATTCCATATAGTAGTGCATTGCAAATACACTCTGCACTGTATTACCATTCCGTCAATTGGAGTCAATCTTCTTCTTACTACTATTTCGCCTCGTGTCGTTGATTCCATCGCAACCTAGGACGGAACCAGCCACCACTCGCATATAGTAACAAGTACATATCTTAGCACGGCGGGAGGACCCTTACTTATAACATGGCAGAGTCAAATCTGATTGAGGAAAGAGTTTAGGTATGACATCGTAGGCACTGTGCTGAAACAAATAGTGTTACACGCACTACCACCAACATAATTATAATGACTACAAGAAAAAGACAACAGGACATTGTAGGTAAATGTATGTACATGTATGTGCAATGCAACAAAAATATGATGTGATTGTGAAGAAGGAACAAAGTAAAAGCGACAGCAACACCGCATCATCATGATAAATATAACATACACACAACTACTAAAAAAATCATATAAAAAAAAAGAAGAAGAAGAAGAGAAAGAACACAACAATCACAACAACAACAAAAAAATACAAAAAAACAAAATAAAAAAAAGAACACATCATACTATTCACCTATCTATCTACTACACAAAAAAAAAGTAAAAAGAATATAATACCAGCAGCTACTCTCTTTACTCTTACTCTGTCTGTTGTTGTAATAATAATAATAATAAATAAATGCTGTATGATGATGATGTGTATAATAATAATAATAAAGAAGAGGTATTAATTATGATGATGATGTGAAAAAAAAATGTATGTATTTAGTATTATCCAAAACAAGAAGCGCGCGATTACTCCCCAGGCTAAGCCGACTAGCCACGCCGCACATTTAAATCAAAAAAGTAAAGGTATAGGGATCAGATCGGCGCAAATTGCTGATGACCAGCGTCGAACGGGTCAAAGAGCTTTTTGGCCCGACTTATGGAGAAGCGGTCAAGCGATGTTATGAATATATTTTTCTGAACAGCAGTAGAAAAACTGAGTGTCTGGGTTATTGTACACCAATTTTAAGTTGTAATGAGTGGGGTATAAACCAGGAAAGGATATTATTGCTGTCCAATAAGTGTCTATATCGACTGAAGTACGATTATGATAAGAAAAAAATTGTGCATTACTCAATTACTGACTTAAGAGATATAGTTTGCATTTACTCTGGAGTCGTCTACGAGGGTTTAGTGAACACGGGAGACTACGGCATAAAAATTGTAACAACCAAAAGAGACGGAAGGGTAAATTTAGCAACGACCCTAAACACTGTACAGACTTTGCCAGGTAACGCAAGATTGTTTTATCGTGTATATAAATGCATTTGCCCAAATAAGTATGGAAAAGCTCTTGCGAAAGAACTCGCTTCGATTATTGGCGCAGTTTCAAAGCGAAAGTTGATACTTGAAGACGTTCGTCACGCACATATTGGTGGGCCTGTTTCCCCAGTTCTGAACTACTATGGAGTAGGTAGATGGAATCAGCCAATAAACGGGAGGATGGCTATGAAAATTGCGGCTGCTATTGAAAATGAACTTGGGCAATTAACGACATTATCAGATTAGTTATGCCAGAGTCCAAATCGTATGGTGGGCAACTTCACTTTTATACTTGTTCAGACGATCACGTCAAGTCTTGTTTGGATACTGTGTCATTTCTCCTAAATTATATCCAACATTTACAGTAACAGGAAATTTTCCAGAGGGAATAGATCCAAATACATTTTTTCCGACGGACTCTAAAGTAGATTTTAGCCCCATGACAGTTGAATGAAACGATGCTGTCGACCTGTTGATTTCGAATATTACCTCGTCATGGACGCTAGCCACTAATATAGGTTTTTGCACAAGATTTACACCTGTTGTAGTAATGAACTGATCGCCTATCGAAGTGCATTTCCGCCCCGAGTACATTTTGTTTGTGTAAATGCAAATGTTACATTAAAAAGTAGACGATGTCATATTCGACTTGTTAGTTTTTCGTTGTTGATTATGTTTTGATGAAGTCGCGTCTTTTTCAAATAAGAGCACTTTTGTTTTGTGTAATAAATCTTTGTATGTATATTCAATAACTTACACTTTAGCATGGCCAACTTCAAGAGTGTGCTGGACGTCCCTTGGACTAGGGTATTTATTGCTTTCCTTTCTGCTGCTTTTCGCTTTGCATAATTTTTTGAGTTTATTTCCTTTAACCAACGCCTGCGCCCGTATATATCTTCTACGTATCCTTTTGATGTAGCAACCTCCTTCACTTTAGTGATAAAATTGTACGTGGCTCTGTAGTTAGAAAAAAAAGATGCCAGGAATTCCTTTGATTCTTCCTCCGTGATCGACAACGATTCGCTGATTGCTTTTGGCCCCTGGCAGTATATTACACCAAGAACTATAGACTTCATTAGATTCCGCTCATGACTAGTAACGTCGCTATAATGTTTTCTGAACACAGACGATGCACATAAACAATAAACATCTATTTCTGTTTTCTGGTCAAATAATCCGTACAAGGCTGAGTGTTTCCCAACGTACGCGGCTAATATTCTCATTTCAAATTGTGAATAGTCGAAGGAAACATAGATTGAGCTTGGCGTGCGACACATAATACACTTACGTATATTGATTACAATCTTCCGGTCAATCACTACTTGTTTGCGCGGAAGATTTTGAAAACTTGGCTTTGATGCAGATAGCCTTCCTGTCTCTGTGCTATGCTGATTCCAGTTTGGGTAAATAAATCCTTTCGTATGTTCTGCTGCATAAAGTCGCAGCAACGGGGTTACATACGATGTTAGCACTTTTGTAAGTTTTCGATGACGCAAAATAAGCTCAACAATCTTATGCTTATTTTGTAGCTGTTGCAAAACTGAGTTATTTGTTGAATACCACGTGCCATATTTTTGATTATTTTTGTCCGTCCTGTTTTTATGCACGTTTATAACTTTAGTGTTTTGGGGAGGTTTCAATACTACAGGTCTTCATGGGACCAATATCAATGAGGCAAATGCAGGCGGCACTTAAAGGGGACCCAGCTAAATCTCCACTAAGAATCCCCATAGTAAACCGTGGGATTAAGCTAAGTTCACTCATTGATTTCGTCGACGAACATAAATTATGGAATAAGACTACCAAGCAAGTTGTTGACGAAGCAAAGAAAAAGTCTCTTTTCCTGTCGCCAATAGAATATTTTTTTGAGCATGAAATTGTCCAAAGGCGTGCGGAATCTATTCAAGTAAATCAATATTCAAGTTCTGCTTTCGGGATTCCAGACATTTATGTCTCTCATGATTGGAGAAACACGTCGTTTGGTTTCCTCCTCGCAAGCACGCTTAATTTTGTGGGTGACATAATTCATGGACATGGTGACTTCAAACATACATCATGCTCGATGACAAACACATTACTGAGCGATTATTTTAGACACAAGATAGAGAAAAGATGCGGTAGGGGCACAAACGCCAAGGCCAAGAAATCGTTTTCAGGTTTTGGCTTGGAAAGAAATGTATATGTATTTATAGACACCATGTGCATTTCACATTTTGAGCAAAACCTTATGGAGGAGCTATCGTTGGTTTCGCAGGTAATACTAAAAGAAGCTATGTTTGTCCTTGTAGTTATAGAAGACCACTCGCTCGCAGCATTTCAGAGCTCTGACAACATTGATAAGCTATGCCCTCGCTCAATAATCGATATTATCGATGCGACCAAGAAACTAGAAATATTACAAAAAAAACAAAGAGATAGGGAGAAATCTAAACAGCTTCATGGCAGCCGGCTGAAAACGAAAAATCCTTGGTACGAAATAATTAAAAATGGTCTTCCGCATAATTTTATTTTTGGTAGATTTGGAAAGAATAATTTTTGTGAATACAAAAATACTATAAACAAAGTTTTGATTATGGCATTGCTTGATGCGTCTAAAGCGATTCCAGGTCCGCGTCAGGACGAGAACTGCGTGTATCAAAAATGGATAAATAGCAGGCTTTCAACACTCCCGCGCATGAAGTACTATGCAAACGATAACGATATCTTAGATAAGGTCTGTTCTAGATTTATACGAAATTTAGCAAGTTTAGAAACTTGAATGAAAAGATAATGCTTTATCTTTAGTCAGCCAGCATACCAAATGAATATAAGGAAATAGTAGTCATACGCGGTGTATCTAGGAGATATGAATGATTATTTTTTACCGGGAATTATCGAGATCAATTTAAACACAGTTGGCAAAGAATTTTGGGTGTGCGATAGCATGTTATTACTGATCTTGAATAAACTAAATATACCTCTAAAACTTTATTAAAGACGAAGAAATTCAATACAAACAATGGTCCCCAACAAAATTAGCCGTACCAGCTTTTGAGCCCTCATCGCTGGAATAGTAGTGCTGGCTCAAATAAGTACAATTTATGAATATTTACCTATATATTTTACTTTTATAATATTTTTTACCATACTGTGTCATTATATCTCGTCAACTACAGGGGGTATTGTCGCACAAGGGGCCAAGGGGGGAGGATTATCTTGCGAATCTCGTGGCAACAAAATAGCCTGGTGTAGCATTACCGACCATTCATCCTCTCGGAGATGATGATAATAAATAAAACATCACACAAGGGGAGTAGGAGAGTAAAATTATAATAATAAAAAAAAAATAATAATAATAAATAACATGGAACAATATTGAATAAGTTACACACGTGACATGCACACGTACACCTCGACCACGACGTGCGTTTGCGTTTCTGCGCATCGTGTAAAAATCAACTTTCCCATCTGTTCCCATCTACCAGACCCATATGGGTTGATGCATATACATGCAAGGAGTGTTATTAAACACCTAATACACCAGTACCCATTTATACTCAAGCAGTTTTTGACCTGTCGTTTGTTGCTGATTTTGATTTTGTAGTTTGGCTATTATATGGTATCTGCGCAAGAGATTTCTGATGAGCTATACGCTTCTATTCGTAATTCTGTAATAAAACATGGATCTACTGTTGATGCATCTGTTATAATTAAAGCATTTGATATTCTTACAAACAAAATCATAATTGCATGTATAAAGATATTGTTGGTGAAAGTTTCAAGCGCCATACAATGTACAAAATTTCCGGTCATGGATTTGGTAATCAAATAGCTGCAATTGCTAAAGCAAAACAGGATCATATGGATAGTCTCGTTGTAGGTGATTTAGCTATATCAGGTCGAGATGCAAATGCTGCAGTTATTTCATTTGGTGGTAGTCATTATATTAATTATGACTTGTTATACATCACAAAAGCACCATATATATTACCTCGTAGAACGCGTGATTTTAAGAAGGGTACCATAGTTTTGCAGGGCAAGTGGTGCGACTTTGTTGAATATGATAAAGAAAAAGGCTTGCAGTTTCAGGTACTTGACGAATACGTAACAGTGAGACTTGAAGATATATGTTTTACAAGTCAACGTATACAAAAAGATACAAGAATAAAACACAAAAAATTTTACATAAGCACAGAAATGCATGATTATTGCTGCGAGTACGATGGCATTAACGATCGTTAGGTGGTATAAAAAACATGAAAAATATTTTAAGGTAAATTTATTTTCCTGTACTTATTAAGTTACGATATTATATCCTATAATAGGGATGAAGGCACTTTTTTGTCCATTATAATGGTACGGCTAATTTTGTTGGGGACCCAATATATATATACATATATACATGTACTTCAATCTATAAAAGTTTTGAGACTTTAATTTTGCTAAAGCTTTTTCCCGTTGTATTTTTTCCGGGATCTATCTCTGTCGTATAAGCACTGTTCATGAACATGTTGGACTGTACCTTGCCAACATCAACAGAATTTCGTGTATATGCAGATTTTTGTTTAGACTGCAATAATCTTGAACTAGCAACTAGTTCCATCTCGTGCTTGAAATGAGGGAACTGAATAAAGACAGATTCTAAATCGTGTTGGTCCAACCTGTACAAAATGCAATTTGATATGGCCATAATTGATACCGTTCGTTTCGATTGGGATAGTAACGCGATTTCACCAAAAAAAGACCCCTCTCCCAATACAGCCAATTGTTTGCCCTCAGCACTGACTACTTCAACTTCGCCTTTGCTCAATATAAACATCTCTTTTCCGACGGTATGAACTTGTATAATGACATCACCAGAAGTGGCATAGGTTGTATGCAGGCGTAACAGTAAAGCTTCCAAAAGATCCTCAGAGCACTGTGCAAAGAAGGGCACTGCCATAAGAGCGTTGCGGTTCATATACCTTGCAGCTTTTTTACGCAAATCGTAAGACAGCTATGTCCTCGTCTTCTTCTTTGGCATGCTTCTTGAAGAGCGTTTTGTTTTTTTTGGAAGACCAACATCGATGTTTGCTTCGCTAGAGAGACGTTCATTTGCAACGTAGTTGGAATGAGAACCTGGCGCATTCACTACGTCGCCCGCATCTTGTTCTTTTATGTCATCGAGGTTTAATATCTCTATACCTTCATCGAGAGGCTGGTTTATTGCTTGTGTGGGAGACTCCATGGCGAAATTAAGAAAATCTCATATGTTATGAGCTCGTCAGTGCGGCAATCAACTTGATTCGCGTACCGTATCATCAGTTCGTTGTGTGATTCTCTCATCTATATAATATTATATGAAGAAGATAAAGAAGAAATAAACAACAAACAACAACAACACATAACACACCTTTTTATTTTTTTTGTTTTCTTTTTTTTTTTTTATTCTTTTCTTCTCCTTTTTTTTTTTTTATTTTCCCGGTCAAAAATTGATTTTTTCTTCCTTCTTCATCATCTCATCATCATTATTATTTATTATTAATAAAATAATAATAATACATTTTTCTTCTTCTCCGCCTCCACTGTGGTTATATTATATAATATATACGTTTGTAGTGGAGGAGGATGCATGATAACAATAATCACAACTTAAACTAGCTAGCGCAGCAATTAGGGCAATGGGGGAATTCAATTCACTGACTCCGCTGGAATGTGTAGGTAGGTAGGTAGAGCAAATTAATACCTCTTTATGACCTATGAGTTAGAGTCGAAGCAACTTGACTGTGTGGATGGACTTGCTACTGTGGTGGGGCGGGAAATTGCTCCATGCCACAAAGGGCTTCTTAGTAATACTATTTCCTTCTGATGATGCGAATATTATACTAAGCTAAAATAATAATAGCAAGCATAATAATAATGGAATTATTAATATTTTTTAGTAGCAGGAGGAAGAAAAAATCAATTTTTGACCGGGAAAATGCCCAGCCGCTTCCATGTTGTTCTAAATTTCAGAACGCGCCCGTGAGAGACAAAACAAACGCACGTAAGGTAGAAAGTGGTTCAATCAGGATTTCATTCTCCAAAGCAAAACAATCTACGTATTGACATGTGCGCCTTCCAGACTGGTAATGGCGCAGCAGTGCATATTTCTGTTGAAAGCATGAATTTCGCCAAAAAACTACTCTCCTCGACAAAATGTTCGAAGTTACCACGAACAGAAACACGTTTGATAATCGCGACAGAAGACTATGGCTCGACTAAAACCTCTAATACCAACCAAATTCTAATGCTTTGTGATCGACGGTACTCACCTGAGTGCCAACTTGCGCCAGCTGCAGAAAGTACTAACATGGAAGGTGGCAATCAAACTATGGAATCGCTATCCTTAGGACCTAATGCCGTGCATGCATTGTTGGGGGACTCTTCTACAGCATTAGTTCCATACCGCCAAGATCCTTTGCAAAAAAAAAGGGACCGCAATGCAGTTGATCAAGATTCGAAGATGAACCCTCCGAGTTGTATGCATATACTACGAAAGTCTTTCAAAAAACCTGACAATGCTGTGTCAAAAATAGAGGCGAACAGTTTAAAAAAACGGAAGAAACTGGTTTCCTCAACAGTTACAACAGCAACGCCTCTGAAAATTTTGATTATGATTTCAAATCGAATCAAATCGCTTCTATACTGCTGGGATCGCATTTATTTAATGTTAGGCGCAAATATTCAAATGCGTTTATCGAGTGGTTAAATCAACAAGAATACCATGCCTTGTTAAGAGTACTGCAAGAAATGGAAGAATACAACCTCTGCTTCAGTCATTAAGAGGGTGCAAGTAGCGTGAGATAACATGATATTTGTTTTTTTGCTGATTTTCGCAAGGGTCCATTATGTTGTGGAGGACGTCAAAATGGCTCGCTTTTAATGCTCCTTTCTTCGGCAACACATGTCCGAGTTCGTTGTTGATGAACTCAAACCCAGTGAATTAATTAACCTTAATAATGAGGACCTAGATATCATATATTTAATGACAAATTTTTATATATTAAGGTATAATTTTATTTTTCCAGAGAACGTGAAAAATACTTATATACTCACAAGTATATGCAAGATGATTACTACCTATTCTTCCAAGGTTTATACTTTTTTTATGCAGGTAGATAGCAGTACTGTATTGTATTGCCATAGTATCCCACCACCAAAAAAGCTACACGGGACGGAAGGAGATCTACGACGACAAAGAAGAGAAGAAAAAAAAAAGGGGGAACGAAGATTAATTAGTCTAGCATGGCTGCCGTGGCTGTGGCCGTTCCCTATGCCCCTCGCGCTGCGCCGTTTGTGCTCTTCTTGAACCACACTATTTGGGCATCATGCGCTTTTCTTTGATAATTTGCTCGCTTTACTTTGTGATCGGTATTTTTGTACCTTCTTTTCTAGCCACGGAAGCGAAAGCGCACTCGCGTTCGACTGCAAAATTTTTTAATTTTAATAAAAAGAAAAAGGGTGAAGGAAAGTCACACGATGCGCAAAGAGAACGTAATCAAAAAGAGGCTATAGACAGGGCAGTCAAAAGCGTTGTTGAAGAGGCTAGTAAAAATAGACGTAGAATAAAATGGAAAGAAAGGGTCTTGTTTCAAAATAAACCTATGGAACCGACTTGCAGTTTGGACTTTAACAAGGAAACTTATGACGGTGTATGCTCTACAAAAAAGGGATGCTTTTTGACTGTCATTGACCGGGACGGTCACTCGCGCTCAGCAGGAGCCTTATACGCTAGGCACAGTGCTGGCCCAAAAGGGTCTGCTGTATGTGGAAGTGGTCTATCTTGTTGCGCTGATGTGAAATGTCTCGAAGGCCATGGTCACTGTATCGATACGTCAACCTTGGCCTGTAAGCACGGCACGGTCAGTGGACAGTGCCCTGGTGGCAAGACAATATCCTGCTGCCCCTTTAACGACAAGTCTGTTCAAAAATGGAACGAAATTCGTTTTGCGAAGAACATGAGATGTTTAGGTGGCAGGGGTATTTGCAGGTTTAAGAATACAGGAAAGTGTGATCATCCATGGGTCCGGGGTCAATGTGGCTCAGGAAACGAAGTGTGTTGTCCCTCGTCGGCTACAGCAAAGACCGAGTGGGAGCGTGAAAAACTTAAAGCACAGTGTGACTACGTTGGCCCTGCGGCAAAATTGTTGGACTTAGACGTGACAACGCTGATGGCTTTTGTAAAGGTAGAAAGTGGGGGCAGTGCCTCTGCCATTAGATTCGAATGCCATAGATTCCGGGAACTAGATAAAGTAAATGGTCTGAAAATACCTTGTACAATAAAAAAAGGCGACTCGTTTAGCAGAGTGAGGGCAGAAAGTGGTGCTGCGGCGTTCAAACGAGCCTACGCTTTGAACCAGGTCGCTGCCGTAAAATCAACGTCATATGGTCTGTTTCAAATTATGGGGGGATATTTGCTGGCGGGTGTAAATGAAGAAGCAGCTGAGGCACTGAAGTTGTTCGAGAAAAAACCGAAAGAGGTATCTCTTCAGCTTTTGGTTTTGTGGTTTAAAGATTCCAATTGGGGCTCTAGGGCAGCCGAAAGTGCAAGGAAAATTACTTCGGTGAATGTACCTGCAGAGGAAAAGCATTGGGTCAATCTTGTAAGAATGTATAATGGTCCTGGTCAGGTTCCATATTATGTAGGTAAGTTGAAAGAAGCTTGGAGCTATTACGAAGGAAAATGTCCTAGTGCTGATTCCTATAATGCAAAACTATCAAGTGATTTAAGCGTGAATAAAGAAATCAAGGTGGCTGATTTTGGAAATACAGGTAGGGGCATTTTTGACTATGTGCATAGGCTTCTTAGATTCGGCTCGCCATTTCTTATGGGCAATAGACAATTGTTTGCACCAGAAAATTCAGGTGATGCTGCGTAAAATTTAGGTTATGATATGAAATATACGTGACGTTATTAACATTTTTTTATTGTACAATGATTTTTTAGAACCACAAGTATCATAAGTTAATTTAAAACTCTTTAAGGTCCAAGACTCATGGCTGATCTATCAAACGAGCCTAAGAGGGTACTACAAACAATTCTTTTTATCTACGATATCATATTAATTAATACAATATACGAGTAATGATTTTTCAAAAAAGGAGTTTTTTAAAACTCCTTTTTTACTTTTAAAAAAGTAGTTTGAAAATCTACACTATTATGCTTGCGCTACGACTAACAGCACTATTGGATACATCTGGAGTTTCTTTTTCGGATATATCAAGCAACATCTCTTTCTTCATCAGGTGCAAGTATTCCCTTTTCTTTTCGAGCGTCAAAGAATTGAATTGGTTCAGCAACGACCGAACGCCATTTTGGTCACCTGAGTCCGGCGAACTTTTACCACGCTTCATCATTTTCATAAGATCGCTCGTAGTCGGGGATCTACGCTTAGATTTTGAGATTTTATTAAGATTCTTTGGCGACTTTTTGCGTCGTTTTTTCTTTTTCTGAGTTCGGTTTTTCTTGGCATTTGATGACATTTTTATGTATTCATTTCTAGTGATGAAAGGGCTTGTTATGGAGTTTGGCAACCTCTCTGACAATGCAGTATCCTTGTCCATGCTGTAGTCGCTTATATTTTTATCGTGTATGTTGGGCTGTGTAAATCTTGGATTCACGATAGAGGGCATGCTCACACTGCCGACTATACTTCCATTCGATGATTTTGCTCGGACTATGTTGTGGCTTCTTTTGCTCTCTGGAAAAATATGCTTGGCAATCTCACCAGTAGTAGAAGAATGGTATAATTTTGCTTCCATTGCCGGTAAAAGTAGTTGACCGGCTGATTTACCGCGCTTGTCTATGTATTGTCTGACCTCCTGGGTGCTTGGTCGTGTCAGTTTTTTTCTTGTTGAACGATCAATACCATCAACATGATCGCGCAATTTCTTGTATTTCCTAAGTCGCTTCCTCATTTTACGCTTTGCACGTCTTGATCGTTTCAGGTGAGCAACAATATGAGTATCAGTGTGGTATGATGTAACACACTTTTTAGCACGATGTATCCGCTTATCATGCATATGATGTCGGCGCTTTAACACAACAAGCTGATCTCGAGTGTTGTGGTGCTTTATTGTTTTACATACGTTAAATCCCGGTAGTTTGTCTTGTAATCGTTCTTTTGATTTCTTTAGCATCCAATGCAGTGCGGGTGGTGGTTGGGTGTTGGTACCTTTGCGTGCATTTTCTACAATTGCTTTATGTGACTTCATTTGCGACTCAATAGCAAATTTCGTTGGCAACGCATTTTGGGTGTAGTCTGGCAAATCCATTTTGTACTCATAATGGAGCTTAGTCTCCTTGTGAACAACCGGAACATCTTGCGATAATTTCCGAAGTTTCGATATTCGATTTTGTAAATATGTGTTGTTTCCCGTTTTATTTTGATTTACCTGTGGAACAACTGTATTACGTACAAGTGTCCAACCTGTGTCTGACTTTGTGTTTCTAGAGCAACCATCGTCACCGAACATTTCATTACTATCGTTTATGCGGGTTACCGTGTTGTTTGCATGTTCCCTGCGCAAAACCCCGTTTTCAAGGTCTTGGTCTTTCTTGTTTTTAAATGCTAGTAGTGCTGCTTGGAACATTTTTGAGTGGGTAACTCCCTGACAATATGCGTATTGTCAAGTTTAGCGCCTTGCGTGCACTTTAGCTTCGAATGTCCCGTCCAATGCAATCCCTTCACTTGCACCCCTGGCATCCCTACTGCGTAGCGTCGGCACTTCAGTTCGTGTACGGAGCATTCGCGACCAGGATGAAAGTGTACATGTTAAAATTTGTGCTATTACTTGCGATAGCGGCGGTCCTTAGCCATGTTCGCGGTGAAACGGAGACTCTTGAAGACGGCACCGATGTGGCTGGCCCCGAGCGCCGCGCCCTTTTCACAAAAAGGAATGCGCTCGTCAATGCGCCAATACCGGAAGATGAGAATCCATTCCTTGAGTCCGAGGATGACGAAGAATATATGGATGAACCTCAAGAAGGCGACGAAGAATATATGGATGAACCTCAAGAAGGCGGTGAAGAATATATGGATGAACCTCAAGAAGGCGGTGAAGAGTATACGGATGAACCTCAAGAAGGCGGTGAAGAGTATACGGATGAACCTCAAGAAGGCGGTGAAGAGTATACGGATGAACCTCAAGAAGGCGACGAAGAATATACGGAAGAGCCTGAAGAAGAAGTGGACGGAGATTGGGAGTTGTCATCATTCGAGCATGCAGGGGTAAAATACTTGAAGGACGATGAAAATTACCTCTACGACCCTGAAACCGAGGAAGAGGTGGGTTTCTGGAATGGCTCCGAGGTCGAGGAGTTCGAGGAGGAAGGAGAAGATATTGATGAAGGTGATGAAGAGGGTAATGCTTGATATGACCAAGAATGTACCTATATATATATATTAAAATCATTTTACATTTTACAAATATATTGTGCAGACGCTCCCCGTTATTGAATGATTTACTATGTCAGATTTTTTATTTAGTCCTGACAAAGTTCCTGTACATTTCATAAAATCACTGAGCGGCCTCATCATCCGTCAAAGCGACCACGCTAACATCCTGAAAATTCGTGTTATTCAAATCCTCACCCATAGCCAGATCATAATCACCATCGTATACAGAAAAGTTAACTTTTTCATTTGTACTTGCACTTGAAAAGCCAGGCTCTATTGCGTAACTTCTATTCGTTCGGGTGACTGAGACGTCTTTGTAATTTTGCCTACTATTCTTTTCTTGAAACGACTTCGAATTTGCCAAGTGTGATTGTGGTTGGCCAGATAGATAGTCTTCATGTGTAAAAAATAAATTTTCAAATACCTTTGGTATGTTTTTTGCGGGTTTTACCTTGTCAGTTGTTACATCATCGACATAGAATGTAATGGGGGATATTGAGTGCTTGTCACCAACCAGATAATTAGGTTTTCCAAACAAAATCTTTTTCTTGTCGAGACTCTCAGCAGATTGAAAATATTTCATAGCAATAATTTGATTTCTCTTCAAAAATAGAAGTTTACATTCATACCACACTATTTCCTTTTCAGTTTTTTTTCCTTTCTTCTTAATATCATTTTCTGGCAAGCTTTGTTTTTCTATAAGTGTCAAGGATAAAGTTGAGAGGTTGATTAGCGATAGAACCTGAACAACATAGACCCACAAAGATACCTCATGCTTAATAGACAATAAACGGCGGGCATTCTTTTCGAAATCATTTTTCCTTATCTTACTACTAAATTTTTTTCTCATAATGGCATGAATTCTGCGCAATTCTGCCAACGTTTTGAAACTATCGCTTGTGCACTCCGTCAGAAAAATAATCCTAGCTTGCGCATACC
>JACLAC010008876.1_pt1 | contig 14717 bp, 13 predicted proteins | sample 8027881 | NCBI WGS metagenome assembly JACLAC01 (sample SAMN15725517, study PRJNA655200) | protist metagenome | isolation source: fluorescence activated cell sorting (FACS) single amplified genomes of... | place: Spain: Blaines Bay Microbial Observatory, Mediterranean Sea | collected 2016-01-19 | reverse complement strand
ATCTGCAAGCGCATTGCAGGAAGAGGTTGGAGGAATGTAGGAAGCGCAAAAGCAGAGTCCAGCCGGCCGGAAATGCCGGACATGGACCATAATGGGGAGCCACCGACCATTCGATGGGGAGCCCATCTCAGCCCATCTGAGCCAATTTGAGTCCATCTGAGTCCATCTGAGCTCATCTGAGCTCATTTGAGTCCATCTGACATTATTTGAGACTATCCGCTGGGATTCACAATTTGTCCAACTCCAAACCAGATGATATTATTAGGAAATCATCCAATGGACAGAGGAGGGAAGAGATGAAGCCATTTGACTTTATTCAAGATGTCAATGCAAGCCCAACTTTCTCTCACGAATAAACTGATCATAACTGAAACTGGAAATGATCTTGAAGAAGAGTTGGTAAAAGCACACACGTAGTGGTTGGAGCATTGTCAGCCTACATCCTCGTTGTAACTAACTTTGTTGTCATTTTTTCGTTGTCGTTGTCTTCATTGTAATTGTCTGCGTTGTCGTTGTCAGCGTTGTCGTTGTTGTTGAGGATCATATTGATGACCACACACGTAGTGTTTGTAGCTTTGCCCTACATCCTCTTTGTTTTTGTCTTTGTTGCCTTTGTTTGTTTGTTTTTCTGATGACGAGAAGACCACACACGTAGTGGTTGTAGCTTCAGCCTACATCCTCCACATGCGCCTCCACCCTTCCTTATCACCTTCCACGCACGCTGGGAATTTAAGATCCGCCCGGTTCCTCAAACTTTGTTAGCGCACAATCATATAGAGACGTCTAAAGTGTCCATATAAAGATTTGAGATTCACTATGTTTAAGAAGGAGATGGTTGCTAACATGACCTCTTGTATAATCGAAATATGTAAACAGGATTTGTGCGAAATTTATTAGCAACTAATTGATAATTATGAAGCCACTCATCAATGAAGCCAAAAAACAATTTCTAGGAAAAAACTTATATGTCCTGAATTGTGGGTTTAAATTGGTAATATTATGTATTTATAAATACAGCATCTTTCTGATAAAGGACAAGGTCACGCGGTATGGAATGGTTACAAAACACAACAAAACATCTTTTCTCATTTGGCCATAATTTGACATTTCTTCGATCTTTTTGCTTTCTTCAAAATTTGATTATGCAAGACATCAATTGTCATACACGAGATCCATCCTGAATTGTGCCCTTAAATGCTAATTGAGGATTCTTCAAAGACAGCATTTTATGCTAACATTGGATTCCAAGGTCACAGGGTATGGAATGGTTACAAAATAAAAATTGGACATCTCTTCTCTTTTTTGGAAGTTTTAGGCAAGACATTAAATGTTGTGGGAGTGACCATGGCTATCGAGATTGCAGCCACAATCATCTTCACCTTCAGAGGGATGGATCTTGTTGGCGAGGATGGAGACGCCTCTCTCGATGAGGAAGTGGGCGATGAGCTCCACCAGGATTGCCGCCAGGATCAGCTTCAGGTTCTTCTTCAACCAACCAAACTTTGCCCGCGGAGGAGATTCGCTTCTCACTGACCACTCTTGCCTGGAAGAAGCACTTGATTGGTTTGTTTTCAGCAAAGAAATCATGGATTGAGCATCACCCTGACTCTATGGTCTGTAGAGATGGCATCAACTCGGTGGATGACTCCTCCTGAGGGTTAAATTGTATAAATTTCTTTTCCTTTTATACCCACACAATATGATATGGAAATTGATAATTTTCTATCGCCCCACGAACAGCTCATTTTTATTTTACCTGTTTTTGGTTTCCCAGAATTGTGGACACGGCATTTCCAGACATCTGAAAAAATGTTACACATAAATGGTTAATCTGAATAATATGGAATGTTCCGGATTTGGATACCTAGATCTCGTTATGGATAAGATGCAACAAAATCCTGTTATAGTTAATATAAAACAAAATAATTCCGGAAAAATTGAATACGAGATTTCTGGACCCGCATTTTTTTGCAATGAAGCTCAAAGTGTTTAAATTTTAAACTTCCATTCAATTTTGGTCATGTTTAGTAATTTCAGAATCATGCCACGGAAGGACAGAACCTTAAGTTTCAAGAGAACGGTTCTCACTGACGAAGGAGAGCAGAGGATGAATACTCGTTCCTTTGGTCTCCGGTGTGCGCAGTTGCTGGGTAATTATCTGAAAAGAGTTTTCGGGATGGAGTCATATTTCAAAAACATATTTTGTATTTTGAGGAAGAGATCCTATACTCACGGTTTGACCAAAACAATATTTGGTTCCCTTCTGAGACAGCATGATTGGGAAGCTTACACTTTGACCTTTCATCAGTGGAAATATTACCATTTATATAAAAAAAAATCAAACTAGATTGTTTTGGTTATATTTGGCTTGTAGTCCCTTTTCTATTTTGTACCTCAGGAAATGAATCTCAGAGCCAGGGAAGCCCTACATTTATTCGAACAAGACACATATGTTACAGCCACTTTGAAAAGGGCACCAACCTATAAACATAGACCTACCTATAAATGCTATAAGACCTACAGCAAGAAAGAATTTTATAGGGTTGCAATGTCGACAGCCATAGAAAGAGCTTTGAACCATTGTTCAAACATTCCTTTTTCTGAAACAGAGAACTTGGTCTTTCCCAGGTCGGGGTGCTGGAGGACAAAATCTGTTGTTGACTTCTGAAACATAGTTGTGTTATTTCAAAGAAACCTTGTATTGAATTCTTCTGACCTTAGAGAGTTCCCACCCAAGAACAGGGAAGGTCTTCACAGCAGCAATGTCCTCAGATGCTTTGTAGAAGTAGATGACCCGATCCATCAGGACGCACCAGCTTTTCTTCCATTTACTGTACTGGGCTCTCCTCCCTTCTCCTTTCCTCTTCTCTTTCCAAGAGAGGAAGCCGGAAACCTCGTGCTTGTCTTTTGCTTCAGTTGCCTCAAGGAAAATCCTTTTGACAGGCTTTACTGCTCCAAGTTCCTTTGCTGAAATTTTGCTGCTTTTAGTCGTCTTCTTTTCCTCTGCTGGCCAGCTTACGTTTCCTAAAATGATGATGAATTGGCAATCAAGGATCTGAATCTGTTATCTGACCCATTTAAACTGTGAAATATGACTTACGTTCCAGGAGCTCTCTATAGCATTCGTCACAGACGCGACCCTTTTCATTTTCGAGATATTTGAGTGGAGCTTTGTTGCTGGAACAGGTATGGCAGATGACCTATTAGGTTAAACAAAAGACAATTCTGAGTTTGGCATAAAGAGATATAACTGACCTTTCCACAGCCTCGGCAATGATGTCTCTTCCTACTAATTGTGAACAGCATGAAGCAAAGCTGCAACATTGGAAGGTAAAGAAAGAATGACAAAGGAACAGACGAATACGACTTTTAGAGGGCTTGAAAACCTGGCAGGCAGAAACTCTGTCTTTGGGAATCCACACAGGAGCGTTTTCTCCCAAATCAAACACTGGCCTCTTTTCAGGAAGCATCGTTGGATTGGCCTCTATTTTCCCAACTTTTCTTCTTCTATCTGCGACTTTGTGAAGCTCGCTGAACTTTTGCATTTCTTCATTTGTCACTGAATACGAATCTGCCAGGGCGTCTCCTTCAAAAAGGTCGTTGTTGTTGATGACGACCAGGAAGAGCTTATATTGAGCTCTGCTGCACATCTCGAGCAGGCTGCTCTGTGATTCGTTGGAGAAGAAAACAACAACAACAGGGAATTCACAGCCTTGGACATCACCGAGAGTTGCCAGCAGATCACAATGTTTTGTCTCCTCCATTGTAGCCTTGGCAAGCTGTTCAGCTTGCCCGACCTTTAAATAAAATTTACTTACTTGGCCGACCTTTTTGTTTTTGACACTTTTCTTAGTCACTGGAACAAAGATGACTCTTGCATTGCTGTGATCACACCCCAGCTCCTCCATTTGGAATAGCAGCCAAGTTTTGAAGGCAGGATGGTTTGTGTCTTCAGTGATGTGGATCACCGTCACCTCCGGTCCTTGGATATCATGACTTGGCGTCGCTTCTATGCTTAAGTATTCCAGCGGTAAGCCCTCCACGCAAAGGTCGTTGACATATTTCAGAAGCTTTTTGGTGCTCCGGTATTGTTTCGTAAGCACAATTGCATCGGCATCTTCTGGCGCGGTGATGGATCTTGATTTGTGTTTGTTTGTCGGCGCCTGGCTGATCGGCTGCAGACACACGATGGCGGTGACCTGGGCGAAAAATGAGGTAAAAAAAAACGAGACAAAAAACAATAACAAGCACCTCAGTGGGTCTTCTGTTTCTCAAAGAGCTCCAGTCGTGGGAAGCTTTCTGCCTCACAACTTTACCATCCTGGTTCACACTTTTGTTTTCCAAGGGAACCTCATCAAACACAACAACCGAGTCAGCCGGAAGATTTTCTATGATTCCTTCGATTGCTGCAATATTGTCCGAGCAGTTTTCAATACCAAACTTTTCAAGGGACTCCTGCCTTGAAAAGTTTTCTACACTTATCTCCTCGCCAACCTGCAACTCTTTCTTGAAATTAAGTTTCAACTCTCGTCCCTGGCTGTTTTTGGAGAAACAGATGTAGATGACGTTCTTTCTTCCATATCTCCTCGTCTCTTCATGACAGAGAGCAAGGCTTACTGATGTCTGGAAGAAGATAAAAAAGAAAGTTGCTCATTTGAAAACCTACCTCTCCAGTGCCATAACTTGAAAATCTACCTTTCCAGTGCCATAGTGCCCCTGTATGAACTTAAGATGGTGTCTCCTGCTGATCGCTTCCCTTTGCGCCGAATCGAGGATGAGATGAACACTGCGACTGGCGCATCTCAGACACTTGGAACAATGTGCACGAATCTGGAAAAGATGGAATTTGTGCAAATGAAATGGATATTGTTGAGGATTTTTTACCATTTTCTCAAAGTCTTGAAAGGTGCACCAAGCTTTCAGTCTCTTCAAACATTTGGTTGAGCCTTGGTGCTTGAGATCCCCAAACGCAATCACTCGTTGAACAAGTTCTTCTGGGATTTGAAGAAGACCATCGCTGGAATCAGGAAGCAAGTCTTGGATAGCTTTAACTTCTTTGCACTGATCACAGCTGTTGCAATGCTCATTGACCACCTTGGTATGATCTACTTCTTCTGCATGCTCAGTGTGAAGAACAAACTTCTGCTGTGTGAGCCTTTCTATAAGTTTTGCCGGACCCTGGTGAGAACTGTTTTCGTCCAGTGCCTGCAGAACAGCATCAGCCACTGCGTTGCCATAAAGAGGATGTGTCTTGTGCTTAGAATGAAACAGCAACTTTGTTTGCTTGTTTATCTTGAGCTCGGCAAAGGGTATTTTACCATTTTGCTTCTCAAATACTTGGCGATACTTTGCGTCTTCTTTCGCGCGCCTTATTTTCTGCATCAATCTGTCGCTCGAAATGGCTTTCTTGGCATTGCTGCTATTACCACAGTTTTCCTCCTCTTCCATCTCCATCGTGTCCGTTGCGACAGATCCAAACACTGAATCAGCGCTCTGAACGGCCATGTTCAGCGTTTCCAGTCCTTTCACCAGGGCTTCGCTTGCCTTCTTTGAGGGGATCTGCGAGTGCTGGCCAAGATACCTTGCCACCAGTCTCACGTAAGTCTCCTCCATTTCAGGTTGTGGGTGGACGTCATCTTCACCAAGGTAGGAGATGCCAAGCTTTGCCAAGAGCGTGTCTTGATGATCTTCTTCAAAGTCCTCTTGGGTCAAGACCTCTTTCTCATCAGATTTTGAAGAGAGGGGGAAAGCCACCGAAAAATTGCATTTGACATTGTTGGTCTTGATGTCTGGGAAAAGCTCAAAGAACCTGAGAGCATCTCGGAGGAGTTGGTCTTTCCCGTCCCTGTAGTTCTTCCCATCAACTTTCTGATCTTCAGGTTTTGGATCCCATGGCTTCTTCCTCTCATTTGTCTTTACCTGAAACAATTAAAGTTGAGGAGGAGGGCAAGAAATACTGATTAAAGATACCTGGAGAAAGTTGACAACAGGTCCTGTCGGTGGCAGAGCCACAGAAAGAACATCACTCTCACATTCTCTTGAACCATTCCCCTCTGCTCCCCAGAAGGACTTGAGCTCGGAACAATGAATACCAAATGCTTCAAGAAACCTTCCAACGTGCCGATAGGTGTTCACTCCTCTGAAAATGTGGATCGGCAAGCCTTTTGATCTGGCAGCCTAAATCGCGTCAAAACTGAAATTTACATATTTTAAGTGAATTTCAAAATTAGAACATTTTCACTAATTCTCAGTTTTGACGCCTTTCCTTAAAAATACTCTTCTGGACCAATTCCTCTGCACACAGTGATTCTCTGAGCTGGAGCGCGTTTGCTTCTCTTGTTTTCATCGTCTCTTCTTCCGCAGCCTTCGAAGCTTGCTTCTCAATCTCTTCCTCTCTTCTGTGAGGTTGCTCTAACACTAACTGCTCTCTCTTCTCTTCCAGGATCTTTTCATATTTAATCTTCAAGCTCTGTACCATTGTCTCCTTGTTGAAAAGAGGGTCAGTTGCGTCTTCATGGATCAATGTTTCGGGAATACAAATTTGGGAAACAAGGATATCTGGGTTTTCCCGCTCAAAATTGTTCTCAAGATCCCCCAAGCTCATGCTTCTGATCGCTCCACCAGAGATCACTTCCAGGGTCCGGTTACTGTCGAGAGAGTTTGATTCCCTGTCTCTGATCTTCTTGAACAGAATTCCCCAATCAGTGTTTTCAAAGCTTGGTTCATCTTTCATCTTGTACAAAAACTCACTGGAACTGGAAGACTCCTCTTTTATCTTATAGAAAGCATCTTGGGCTTTCTCTGAGAAATCATTTTTTCCATTTTTAAACGCCTCTTTCAAGTCTTCCAAAGTCAGGTGCTCGCTTTTGAACTGTTTCCACATCGGGGTGAGTTTCTCATCTGCCACAGGGTTGTTGAAGAGGGTGGTGAACAATGTTTTCCAGAACTCATTGTAACCCTCCATGGTGTGCTCTGCACTGATACACTATCAAGACTGAGGTTTCTACAATGTTCCAACATCAGCTGCTGCGACGAAACAATCATCTGCAAACTCCTACCCAGACGTCAATTTATGCTACCATTATGTAAAAGTTTTACATGTTTGTCAGTTGATATCAGAAAATCATGCTAGTCAGAAAGTGATAATTGCGTTTGTCCTTTGAGTTATGTCTGTGTGCTTAGGGAAGGTATCCAGGCCAAAGAAATCCAGTAAAAAGTGTGGTCTTTTGCCAAACCTCCCTTAAAAAAATGAATTTGGCTACATATGACGCAGTCTCAGATGTTGTAGAATCTAGAGTGCACTAGAGGTCCGATTTTCAAATTGGTTCTAGAGTGTTAAAAATTTGTTTTAAACCTATTCTTATGCATATCTATGGCATGCAATATGATTTCATGCATAGAAGTTGCTGAAATCACTCAAACTTTGAAAATAGCTGATTTTACCATGTAATCTGGACTTCGGACCCCCAAAATCACTGTTTTCTTGGGCCGCGGAATCGCGTCGCCGTCAATTTTTTGAATAGGTATGTCCTTTATTGGGTGGTACCATGTGAAAGAGCACGTCCAGAGCTTTCAGAATATGTATGGCAAAGGGGGGTAGGGAGTCTTTAAAGCCAAGTTACAGCCGGCTGAAGTTCACCCTTGTTTAAAGAGAAAAAAAAAGCTGGGGTGCGGCGTTAAAAGTAATTACACGGCTACCAGAAATTTTTTTAAGCCAAATCCTCGTGAGAGAAGTTTCAAAATGTAATTTAGAAACTTCTCTCACGAGGATTTGGCTTAAAAAAATTTCTGGTAGCCGTGTAATTACTTTTAACGCCTCCTTATTTTTGCTGGCAAATCGTGTTTTGCCGCCCTCTCCCGACTTCGGGCAGGAATAACACGGCCAAAAATGTGTCCCCGACCCCTTTAATACACATATTCTGAACCGTGAGTGCAAAAAGTTTCCGTGGGTACTCCCTTCGAAAAAATTTCCCCTTGAAAATTTTCGGGTGCGGAGCGTTTTATAAAAAAATGCAGATTTTCACCAATTTCTGTGTCACCCTGGTAAAATAATCCGTCGGCTTGCTGCGGTCACAATTTTGAGGCCACCGACCTTCCACATAGCTCATTTGGAGCGTTTTGTCCATAAGTTTTCAGGGGTACCCCCAAAGTTGACCTGTTGTGAACGGTTTGGCCTCCAGCTCCTCTCAAACTCAGAGGAGTTCATTTTTGTCACCCCAGAAAGGCCGTTTTTAGGGGTTCTTTTTGGGCAAAATCAATTTTCCCGGCGAAACGGTCCACTTTCGCCTATAGCATGCCTTACATATTCTGAAAGCTATGCATCTGGGGGTTAATTTAAAATTTTTTGGGGAAATATTAGTCCATCCTGTTAGGCGTCAGAATTTTGCTGGCACTGGTGCACCTTAGATTCTACAACATCTGAGACTGTGTCATATGCTATTTGTTGCCCTGATTCTTTTCAGCTGCGGGATGGACGATTGAGATCTGCTCACAGCTGAAAAACGCCTATGTCATAGGCTATGAACAATGAACATCCAACGCAGTGCGATAGTACTAGTAGGATTCTGGCAACACGGTGCTCTCCAACCATGATGAAAGGAAGTGCTATCGACCTCAAACTCCTAAATTCTTCTCTAAACGGAGACCTGGAGGGAGTGAAGACTGCCCTGTCACAAGGTGGTTGTGTGTCCATCATGAGTCCTTTTGGGAATACTCCCCTCTGGGCAGCAGCTTCCAAGGGGCACACAGAAATATGTGAACTCCTCTTTGCACATGGTAGTGAGGGCGTGAATTATAAGGATGACAATGGCATATCGCCTCTGATGATAGCAACTGAGAGAGGGCATACGGACACATGCGCCCTTCTTTTGGCTCATGGAGCTGATGTGAGTGACAAGAATGACCTCGGTTCTTCATTACTACTGATATCAGTTGATAAAGGGTACACAGACATATGCGGTTTTCTGCTCGCGCAAGGCGGCAATGTGAACGAGCAACATTCTGTCACCAAGGAAACAGCCCTACACCGAGCCGCCATGAAAGGCTACGAAGCCACATTAGAAGCTCTGCTTAGCTGGGGAGCAGATGTTGACGCAAAGGACTACCTTGGATTCTCACCTCTAAATGGAGCATGTCAAGAGGGTCATTTGGCCTGTGTTCTCTTACTGTTGAAGGCAGGAACAAGTGTAACTTTGCCAGGAGACAATGGATACCTGCCAATTCATTTCGCTGCTCAAGGAAACAGGGTGGAGATTGTACAAGTTCTGTTGGAGCATGGTTGCAGTCCAGACATGGTAAGTGGTAGTTAATCAACTCAGCCTCAATTGTAACATTCTTTTTTCAGCTCAACAGCAAATCAGGAAGGACGGCCCTCATGTATGCAGCGAGTAGAGCAGCTGATGAGGCAGTGGCCTTTCTTCTCTCGAAAGGAGCAAACCCCGAGATCATGGATAAGGTCGAAATGACTGCGCTTGCTCATGCCATCTTGTCTGGGAGTCCTTCCACCGTTTCCATTTTGGCCCCAGTGACAAGAAAAAGTCTTGACGAGGCAATAAAATTCCTTGCTATAAAAGATACGGAGCTCACCCCTGAAGTCGGTGATCTTTTAAGGAGGGAAAATACAGGTAAGTGGTTGCATATTGCGGCTACATATGGAGCAACAGGGATGGTGAATATTCTAACAGAGTGCTGGATGAGAAACGCCTTGCCTCCAGTAGTGGCTGAGAAATGTATCGATCCCGATCAATGTCATTTGCTGAAACACGCATTGATGTCAGACAATGCTGCGTCGGTGGAAACAATCTTGAACCACACATCTTCAATCTGCTCAACCAACATCTGTTTTGCATTGAAGAGAGGAAACAGTGATGTGATCAACTTGCTGGGTATGGGAGAGGACGAAAAGACGATAGAAGCCAACAAGCTACGACTAAAGGAAGACATAATGAACAGAACAGCGAAAGTTGCAGACAGAATACCAAAGTGTGTGGAATTCCAGTATGACGACGAAATGGTGAAGTTGCGTCCTCTGCTTTCCCGCCAGGCCGTCGTCCCATATAAAGATCTTCTACATGCTCTTCACATCCCTCCAGTGCATGTAGAGGAGGTGTGTCCCAGAGATTGCAAACAAAGGGAGAATTGCGACAAGCTGCGCCAGGTCTACTTCCTTGTCAGGCTCCTCTTTGAAAACATGGGAATGATCAACCCAGTCTTCAAACTTGGACCAAACAGGCATCCATCAATAATCGGAAGCATGAAAGAGCACACTAGGGCTTTCTTTACTAATGAAGTTGATGTCCACGTCAGCCTCAACAGGATCCTCAGAAACAAGTTTCACTTTGATCAGGAAAACCAACAGCTCAAGGCTACTGAGAATTTGGGCGATGGAGATCACATCAAACTATATGTTTCCAGTGAGGGAGTTTTGGATTGCAAAAGCTACTCCTTTGGCTTCATGGAGTGCTTGGAACAAGCTCTCAATCAGGTTGACATGAACCAAGGGTTCAACATAGGAGGCAAGCAGCATAAGTTCACCATGGACACCCCCACAACAGTGTATGAGCCTTGTCTGCGCTGCATGCTGACCTCAGAGAGAAACAGGCCACAGGCTAGGAGGTGTCGACATCAGCCTGACTGCCAACCTCACAAGCAAGGGGAAGACGAGTGCCTGGAAGGCTGCACAGACAACTGTGAATCCTTCTTCCACAAAAGAACTTGCGACTGCCAGGAGTTCACCAGCCCTGCTCTCACTATCACAAAGATAGGATTGGCCTTGCATGTAAGATTCCTCGAGAGGGATGGCACCTACAGCCACATTGACTGTGACATCAACATTCCAACAATTCCAACCTGCACAAAGTATAACGGAGGTATTAATGCAATCCAAGCCTACTTGGAGCAGTACAAGCCATTGGGCTGGCTGGAAGAAACCAGGAAACTTGATGATTTGTTTGTTGCTAGTTATTCGCCGTACTTGATTAAAGCTGAAAGCTGGCAGGTGAAGATGAGGATGATCAACCGTGCGACTGTGCTTCCTAGACAGGCAAGATTTAAACCCCACCCATCACTTTTTATTTTCCCTCAGAGCCTACTCTTCCTCAATGATGACACTCTCCGTGGCCTCAAAAGAGATGTTTACGTTCTTATCAAAATTCTCAAATTTTGCACTGGTAGCTCTGCAAAGAGCTACCAGTGCAAATGGGCGATATTCAATGAGCTAAAGAATTGTAGAGAACAGGCTCTAGGGGGTCTAGGTGGCTGTATCCAAAAAGTGATCCACTCTCGCTTTCTTCGTGGAAAGTTCTCCTCCGTCCACCCTGAGTTGAGGCGAGAGGGCATCATCAAGGTTGAGGTCAGGGAGGAGGGGCTTCACTTTATTCGCAGCAAAGGTCAGCCGATTAAGTCAAAGTTACTAAAGAGGATATGAAAGTCACAAAAATGATTTCATTGTTTTTGAAAAACACGGTCATCCATTAAGCGTTTTACAAAAAAGACATATATACTATATCTATATTGTTGACTTCAGATGCAGTTGAAACGAGGTCAACACCACCATATCGCCCTGCTGATGCATCTGGGTCTACAGAGGAGGAGGAGTTGTTAAGGCAGGCCATTGCCTTGTCCCTTATGGCAGAGCCAGATGAAGAAGAGCTTTTGAGACAGGCAATTAGAATTTCCAGATCTTCCCTCTCTGATCCAAATTAGAGTAAAATCCAAATGTTTTCCATAGTTTTCTAAAGGCAATACATATCATTATGTGAATGACCTGCATGTAGATTTTTAGTAGTGTTATAATAGTCCTGCGCTAACCAAAGTGAAAGTGCATGTAAGGCCGCTGTTTTCAGCATCTGCAAAGGGAAATGCATAATTTCATATTGAAATATATATATATGGGTAAAGCTGATTGATGGTTCAGCATGTGTGCTAGGTATGGGTCCGTTGTGCCTCTGGCAATGTTTAGTAAACATTGTAAACAACATTGTTTACACCTATTTGTTAAAAGGCGTGGCAAGCCAACTATTTTATAACCCAGAAAACATGTTGGACGGTGTCAAACAGTCGCAAAATAGCAATGACAATGATAGTCTTTCATTTTCATTAATTTCATTTTCAATTTCAATTTCAATTGCATTATTGGCCAACGCAAGCATGGCTCCATATCTAGTCATTACATGTGTACACAGGTGTTCCTCAAATGGTCGCCTTCTGCTACACAAAAAGGATGATATGGCCGAGTCTCTTGAACAATTCAAAGTCATGATTTAGAATGTTTGATGGGGGATACCTGCCAGAAATTCCGATTGGGACAAATGATTTGTTAGCTCCGTCAGGAGCTCTAGTGGTTATCATGGTCTAATAGAGATCCGGCAGCGCACCCACTTTTTCAAATTTTTCAAATTCTTCAGATTCGAAAGTGAAAGTGAAAGTGAAAGGACCCAACATGTGCTATATTTTTGAAAAGCATGGGATTCAAGGATATCGAATATGACATTCCCGTGTATCAAATGTAAAATACATAAATACACGATTACACAAATACGCAAATACACAAATACAAAGTGCTTAAAAGACCCTACATGTGCTATATTTTTGAAAAGCATGGGATTCAAGGATATCAAATATGATATTCCCGTGTGTCAAATACATTACATTTACAGGACATTTACATGACATTTACATTACATTTACATTACATTTACAAGGACATTTACAAGGACATTTACAAGGACATTGTCGAGCCTCTGGGAGAGAACCAGGACCCGTCGAAGTCTTTCTTTCTCCCGATACTGAACCTCACGAACCTTGAAGCTTGCCATCGCTATTCTCATGTCGTCCTTGTTCAGTTTTTCCCCATCCACCAACTTCTTCCTCCATTCACTGACGCAAAAGTTGAAAAACAGGTTATTTAACGATTTACCTGAACATTTTGAGCAGCCTTTTTTCCTCCTTCCTGATGTTTCTTCCTCGTCTTTCCATGAGGTAGATGATGATGGCAGGTGCAATTGGGCAGAGGAAGAAGAAGATTATCCAGAGCGCCACTTTTTGCAACGTCGAAGCATCCTTGAGCTCTGGACCCAAAAGCTTCGTGGGCCCGTAGAGTAGCACTCGGAGTCCAACAATTGTTTGACTGAGGAATGCTGTGATGATCAGTATGACAACCATCTGACTTTTGAAGTCCCAGCCACCATCCTCTTTGTTGTAAAGGAACGAAACATCGAGGGCTACGAGGATATCAAGAACACAATCTTTGTACCAGCCAAATGTGGCGATCGCCACAAAAAGTGTGTACTTGAAGACTTCAGGAATCTTCTCGTCCAGTTCTCCCAGCTTAAGCATGAACCTGCAAACACATTGTAAAATATGAAATGATTGCAAGAGGAGTCCTCTGGGCCCCAACTTTTAAATGACCTCTCAGCAAATGATTGTCATTCGATGATCATTCGATGTCAAACGAACGGACAAAGACAAAGGATTCTCAGAATGGTAAAGATAAAAGATTTATTCAAATCTCTTACCTTGCCATTCTGCCCTCAGTGCGGTAGAGCTTGTTGTTACACAGCCATCTTGCAACGTCAAAGTATGGATAGACCTTAATGTGTATTTGTATTGATTGGTTGCTTCAGATTACCTCATCGTCAGCATAAGGTCCATCCCTGACTGTCATGTCATCCTTGAGGGAGATATCGACGCTCCTGGGGAAAAAAATTATCAGAGTGAAACTTTTTACTTTATATTTTCGGATTCACAAACTTGTTTATAATTGGGATTTATGAACATGTTCTTATATGGGATTAACCCACTTGTTCATATTTGGGTTGATATTCTCTTCACCAAGGATCTTTGCCTCATCATGGGAAGCCACTCTTATATTCTCAAGCCAATCAGGTTCGAGGACATTGTAGAGCAAAGCGGCTTGGTGATGCCGCAGTGTTTCCGCTTCAAACCATTCCGGTCTGAAAGAAGCAGATCATCAAGTTAATGTCAACTTGAAAGTCCAACCTTGTTGTGATGTCCCAAGCATTTTTCTTGATCCAGAAGGTGAGAAACTGAAGGTCAAGTTTTCCGGATGGAACTTTGTCGGAATCCGGCAAAACCTCTCCAACATTGCTCCGGATCGCTCTGTAACGTTTTTTTGCCTCCTCCGCCTTCGTTGCCAGAAGACCTCCCCACTGGTAGGTTGGAGCGCACAAGCTGGACAGTGGACATGGTGAGGTCAGTTTTAAAAAGCTATACTTGTTTCTAACATGGTCATTATTGTTAGGCGAGTTTTAAAAGGCAATATTTGTGAACCTTTTGTCGTCCCTTGCTCCCAGATCCCAGTTTCCCTCCTGCGCCAGGATCTCAAGCAATTCCGCCAGGTTTTTCGCAATGGCGTCTTTTTCCGCTGTAAGTGGAGCCACCTCTTCCTCTCCCTTCAGTTCATCTCGGAGGTTTCTCAAGGATATTCCGGCGGCTGTCTCTACTTCTTTTGCATGATGGTCACCCCATCTATGAAAAAAAATACTGAAAATCAGTACACAATCGATGCGCTAGCTTAATCTACACACTCTGATAACACATGACATTTGATATTGTGACAATTTGACAATCTGATTGACATTTTGATTGACATTTTGATAATTTGATTGACATTTTGACAATTTGATTGACATTTTGACAATTTGATTGACATTTTGACAATTTAATTGACATTTGACATTTTTGACATTTGACATTCT
>JACLAC010002293.1_pt1 | contig 14719 bp, 4 predicted proteins | sample 8027881 | NCBI WGS metagenome assembly JACLAC01 (sample SAMN15725517, study PRJNA655200) | protist metagenome | isolation source: fluorescence activated cell sorting (FACS) single amplified genomes of... | place: Spain: Blaines Bay Microbial Observatory, Mediterranean Sea | collected 2016-01-19 | reverse complement strand
CCATGGGTGGCACCGTTCTCCGTTCCCAACTCGCCGTGGAGCAGATGCTCGCCGTCTTGCAAGACAAGGGTTTCGTCCCTGACAGCTCGTTCATTTCCCGCGCCGTCCGCTGGCACATCGAGCGGGGGAAAAGAAGGTTGCGCGAGCTGCAACGGCCCAAATCGCTTGCCTGGGACGAGGAGAGCACTGCTCTACACGACGAAATGCAGCGGATGAACGCGGACGTGAACGCGTTTCTGGTGCTGCGGGAGCGCGAGAAAAAACGGAGTTTACGGGAAAAAGAGCGGATGCTGGGGAACAAAAACACAAATTCAAAAAATGAAAGCAGCGACGATGAAAGCAGTGACGACGATTCCGACGATGGCGGCGAGCTTTCGGACGATAGCGACGATTTCGATGACGTGGGCGTGGGCGTGGGCGTGGGCGCCGTGGATGACGAAGACGCCCGGGAACGCGCGGACCCGCGTTCGCGCACGGACCCCCGCAAGGCTGGCGCGCACAACCCCGGTCTTGTTTTGTCGGAGAGAAAGCGCAAGAAGCAGGAGCGCAAAAGAGCCAAGAGGGGAGAGGACGACGGGACGCTCGGCGACTTGGTCACGGCGCGCACTTTGTTGCGGAAATGCAAACACAAGGTGGAGAAGCGACTGCCGAGGCGGAAAGCGCAGCTGGAAAGGCGGTTGGTGAATTTCAGGAATAAGGAGAAGAAGCTGCTTTTCGACCAACATAAGACGGTGTCTCGACTTCAGGCTGCGATCAAAACGCATGCTGTTAATGAGAAGCTCGCTAAGAAAGCCAGAAAAAAGTTGGAAAAATCCGGTGGGAATTCGAGGAATTTGGCGGCGCACCCCGAAGCCGAAAGTCTACAAATCGCTCACGACGAGAGCAAAAAGCAGTTGGACCTCGAGCAGGCCGAAAACAAGCGTTTGACACAAAAACTGACCAAACTGCAGGAGCGCAAAATCCCCTCTACGGTCGAAAAACTCACCGAAATTACGGCAGAGCTCGAAAAAGGGTTAAAAGACGAACTTCCTAAGTTCGAGAAACTGCACGCCAATTTGAAAGCCGAACAAGTCCGCTTAATGACCGGAAACATGACCTATCAGAAGTTTTTGCTGTTAAGCGATTACGAACTTCGCGAGTGCGTGATGGAATCGGCCGTGTCGCAAATGGAGGAGCACCTGCGCACGCGCGAGCACGAGGCCGGCGTGGCTTTGGAGCAGCTGATTGCGCAAGAAACGGCACTAAACGAAAAACGCAAAAAAGTTATGCGGGAGCTTGCGGATTTGAAAGCGAAAAGTGCGACGTATGGGGATCCCACCGGGACCGCGAGCAGTGCGAACGGTGCCATTGGATGGAATCCTTCAAATTCAAAGTCGTCTCGGAAGTCGGCATTGAAAGGCGGCGGCGTTGGTACCAAAGAAAGCCGCACTTCTCGAAACGCCTCTCGCTCCGGGAGTCCCTCTCCTGGGCGCGCGCGTAGTCCATCGGGCGGAGGCGGAGGCGGCGGCAGCCCTTACCCCCGACTGGACGACGCGGCGACCAACAACCAACAGCACCTTCCCCCGAGTCTCGCCGCGGAAATCGCGCGTGTAGAAAATGAAGTCGCGAATTACGACACAAAGCTGTACCGCCTCCGGGTTAAAGTCGCGGATTTCTCCGGGAAGTTCCCGCCCCGGGCGCGCCTGCACGATGAACAACAAAATGTACAGGACGAACTGGACAGGGCGGCGCGGGTGGCCGCGGCGAAGGAGGCCAAAGCGAAGGATGATGAGGAGTTGGCACAGGCGGCACGTAAGTTGGATGCAAAAGCAGGGGCGGCGCGAAATGGCGGAACACAGGAAGGTGCTGCGGATAAAACGGCGGTGGAAACGATCACGAGCGGGGGAATCAAGTGGGCCAAATGGGACGATGGGCCACTGGGCAAGAACGGCGGCTGCGAGTCCAATTCGCAAAAGCGAACATCGACCACTAAACAAAAAACCCACGTCCAGCGCCTACAAGAGGCCGACCCCACCGACAAAAAGGACCCAGACACCATCCGCCTGCTCAAAATCCGCGCCGAATCGCAGTTCCCCCTACCCAGACGGTTGTACGACTACTTGGATGTGGGTTTGGACAAGGGTTTTCGCAAGCAAACGCCTTTGGAAATCCAAAACGTTCACTCCACCAACAACCACAGGGTGTATGTGGACAGCCACTTCCAGCGTCTGCAAGTGCATTTGGGCGGCTGCATGCAACTGTCGTGTGAGAGCAAGAGCCAAAGACATGCAAATAATGTGCTTGATGAACCCGAACAAGACACATCGGAGCAAGACAGCGGGCAAACCGAAACAACGCTTGCAAAAAACAAAAACACGAAAAAAAACCAAACTAAAAGAGAGACCGTGCACGAGCTGCACGCACGCATCGTGAACGCGGGCGTGAGCGAGGAAAAGGCGCTGAAAGAGAAGCTCACGCAGGCGCACGCGGAGGCTTTGCTCTCGGATTTGAAGGAGCAGTTGATTGGCGAGGTTCAAACGTCAATTGGTGGTGGCAGAAGAAGAAGTTCCACCGAAGCATTGCAACTGAAGAAACTCCTCGAAAAACAGAGGGCCCTGGTCCAGTTCCAGAAGTTCCAAAGCTCCAAGGGGCGCGCGGATTCGCAGTATGGCGCAAACGTCCTCGCTAACGACCTGTCGCGGCTGAAGAACGTGGATTTGAAAATGGTCCGCCAAATCCAGTTGCTGGAGGAACGCGTTGCGGAGCTGCAGGTTGAGGGGATGGCGGGTGCAGATCGAAACGATGTCTCGAATTTGAATTCCATGCGCGCCGCGCCCGGCTGCAGCCTGCAGCAGGCCACCGCACAACTTTACTGGTCGGGCTCGCGTATTCGCGATGAGCTGCGCGATATGGATGAGTTGTATATCAAGTTAGACGACTTTTTCGTGGATGTGAATACCGGGCGCAACTTGGGCGAAAATCAATCAAAAAACGATGAACAAAGCCACCAAAATAATCAAAACCCGCATTCTTCCAACGCGGAGGCCCGTTTCTTCGCGGCCCGATACAACGGCGTCTACAAGCGGCTGCTTCCCTCGGCGTACGCGGCAGGTTTAGAACTAGCGTTGAAGCAGCAGCGCGCAGCGCGAAAGCAGCGTCAGGCTGCGGAGGAAGAGAAACACCAACTGCGGCTGCAGGGGCAAATGCGGGGACTCGTGGATCAGGCGGGGAATCCGACGCGTGGGAAAGGGTTGGTGCCAGTCGCTGGTGGTGCTTCGGCTGAGAAGAAGGCTGGTGACGCAAATTCCACAAATCAGCCGGACCAATTCGTGTTTTCCGACCGAATGGCGTTTTCCGACGAGCTCAGGGAACTCCGCGAGAAGGAAAAGCAAGCGGAAATCGCTTTGATGCAGGCGAAAAAGCGCGAAAACGCTTTCCGGGACAAGTTGAAGGAGATTCGCGGGAGATTGCGAAACGACCCGAATGCGGTGAAAATCGGAGATCCCAGTGCGGTTCGCAGGCTCAGCCAGCTCAGCAACGCTTCGGGGGTGGATGGTCGGGGTCTTCGGGGGAAGGCAAGCGATCGCTTCAGAAACGGCAGCGGAAAGAATTCAACTCAAAAACGAAAACCAGACAGTGACCCCCCCGTGAAAAACGCATTCGACGGCGCGCAGGCGGAATTGCTGAACCAGTTGGAAGGGTTTTACACCACTACACGAGGAGGGGACGGGAATGAGAGTGTGAGCACGTTGACGAGCGACGGATCCGATCCTGAAGCGAGCGAGGTGAACTGGACGGATTCGTCTTCAAGGATTGAAGACAAGAAACCCAAGAAGAAACGTCTCCGCGAGGAGAGGGTGCAGCCTCGAGAGGATGATAAAATTGAAAAAAAATCGCGCAACAGCAAGTCAGCGTCCCTGTCCTCCAAGAGCGATCGCGACCGCGACCGTGACGGCGATCGCAAGCGGCGTTCTGAACCTTCCCGGTCACAGAGTCGGAGTGCATGCACATCCAGTTAGCAGTGTTTTCGCTTAGTCAGCAAGGATTTTGCCTTCAAAATCCTCGCTGACTAAGAAAAACCTTGCTAAATGGACTTGCATGTGGGAGTGGGAGTCGGAAAAGTCGGAGTCGGCGTTCTTCCCGGCGTCGCGACGGTGGACTCTCGGGCGGAGGCAGAAGCCGGAGGTATTACTCCGATTCCGATTCAGACGAGGACCTCGAGGACGAGATGGATCCTGATGACTGGAGCGGTTCGGAGTCGGACTCGGACGATTCGAGGCGAGAAAGGCGGGCGCGGGCAAGACGAAGCAGCAAGAAATCACGGAGCAGTAAAACCAGTAAAACTTCCAAAACCAAAACAGCAAAAACCGCCCGCGATCTCCGCGCCGCGGAGAACGAAGCCTGGGGCTCGCAACTGAACGCCGCTTTCGGGAACACCGACACCAGCCCGCAACTGGATTTGTGCGATTTCGCGGATAGTGCGATTTTCGTGCTGCAACGCGGCGCGGAAGCGCTGGAGTTCTTGAGAGGGGAAAATGAAAATGGTCAAAATGAAAATCAAAGCGGTCAAAACGGTCATGCTGCTCGTTACGCCGACCACAATGCCAAATTGAGTGGCGCGCGGCAAAACGGCGGCGTACTGGACGAGGACGAGGCTGGGTGGGCGGACATCGCGGTGCCTTTGGTGCATGCGGGTCTGGATGGGTCGATGACCGCTGCTGAAATAGAAATCGATGCCGACCTCCCATCAACATCGGCCTCCGCTTCCCTCGCAAATGTCGCCGAAGACCTGCTCTCGGGCACTCCTTTAACGAACGCGCAGTTTGAGAGGGCGATGGCGCGAAGCTACTTGGTCGGGGTCCCAAAAGACGACGTTGTCGGTTTGCAGCGCGCGGAGGAGGCGATCGCGCTGCGGAGGGAGGAGCGGGAGCAACTGCAGAAACGGGAAGCGCGGCGCCGCGCGGGGGCGAAGCGGCACCGGGAGAAGACGTTGTCGAGTTATAAGACGTTGGTGGAGCATGGGGCGAACGCGAACGCCGCTGGTGGGAAAGGGAACTACACGGATGTGGATACGGATACGGATTCGTGGCACCGACGGCGAGGACCAACATCCAAATCAGGCAAATCAGGTAAGTGGGTCCCGCATGACGACAGCAACTCCCTGATCGCGCTGATTCCCGCGGAAAATTTCGAGTGCTGGTACATCGCTGAGCTGGAGATCGGTGCGCAGGACCCGGAGAGTGCGAAGGCGCAAAATTCCAATTACTGGACCCACGACCAGCTGGACCGTTCCCTTCAGCGCGCCGGGTACCGGCCGAACTTGCGGAACCAGCCCGAGATCGATTTATTTCTCGGCACAAAAGTCTCCGCCAACTCGCGCTACGTCTTCTATCTGGATATTGAGTCCTTTCTGGGGTACCATCAGTGGCTGCTGATCGAGCAGTATTTTGGAACGGGGGGTGCATTCGATTGGAATTTGCACCGCGAAAATTGGTTCGGCAAGAACAATCCGATGCGGGCGTGGCCGTACCAGAGCAGTTTGACGTGGAGTCCGGAATTTGGCGCCGGAATATCGGGATCATCGGGCTCATTGGCAAGTGGTGACGGCGGCGGCACTTCGGGCGCGGGCGCGGGCTGGGACAACCTGCATGCGTCTATTCCGCATCAGTCGGAGTGGGGGTTGAGCGGTGGCGGCAGCATCGCAGCACCGACCAGTACGCTGGAGATCACTGAAATCGCGGAGGAGAGCGAGTCGGTCTCGGTCTCGGTCTCTGTCAATCGCGATAGCCGCGTGGCTCGGGCGTTTCCCGATCTGGCGAAGACCGAGGGAAATCATACGACTGAAGTACCGCGTTCTGGCACCGTAACCCCGGGCTCGGTGGAGCAAAACGAAGCCGAAGCCGAAGCCGAAGCCGAACTGCGCCCTTCCCTCACTCTGGACTCGGGTCTCGATCACACGCCGTCGCCTCAACAGCGCCTGTCGGCGGCGGGAGCAACCGACAAAAATAGCGGTCCAGCGCAGGCACAACAAACGCAAACCGTACAGGCCGTGCATCAGTTGCACGCGATGCTGGAAGAACGGGAAGAAGCAGTGTTGGCGACGGGTAAAAGCAAAAGCCATGAAGAAGAATCGCACCGCCCACCCGTCACCAGGACCAGCAGCACCCTTCACATCATGTTCGCCGGTGGCGCCGGTGGCCAAAATAATATCAGTAAAGATAAACAGAGCGCTCCGCGCCTCCGCGTGCGCGATTACACGGTCCATGAAAATCATGACCAACAACGTCACGACAAAAGCAGTAAAACTAAAAGGCGCAACGTGTCGAAGCAAAACTTGGATTTCTTCTCGCCAGTGGAAGACGATGGAGTGGAGTCGCCGAGCGGGTCGATTTCTCCCTCTGTTTCACAAGTTTCCTGCTCCGTTTCACAGGTGTCGCTGCTTTCTGTTGGCGCCAAATCCGACGTGTCGTCCCGCTCGCGCGCCTCCTGCCGCGCTTCCGGCCGGGCCTCCCTGGCGGCTTCGAGCAAAGGGTCGTCGAAACCGAAACGGTCTTCCAGTCATGTATTCTACGCACCAAACAACGACCAAAACACGAAGACAAACACAAACACCAGTAGCGTGGCGCAGATGTTCGTCCTCTCCGCAACGAGTAGCGCGACGTCCAGCGATGCTGACAGCGACAACAGCCCGGCCGCGCGGCGCGCGCAGCTCAACCGCAGGCACAACCGGGCGAACAGGGCTTTCGCAACCGGGCCTGGTGAGGGCGCACATCGGTCGTCTTCCTCTGGCGGGAAAGACCGTAAATCTCATAAAGAGCATAAGCACAAAAAGCACAAGAAGGACCATAAACGTTCTTCGAGCAAGAATCGTGAGGCTCTCGACGACGCTCTTGACAGCCCGGGCAGCCCGGAAGAAGAAGCGTTTGCATTAAGCGACGGAAGCGACGACGTCGAACGGCGTGAGCGGGAGCACAAGCATAAAAAAGATTCGAAGCACAAGTCTCACAAGAAGCACAAGCACCGGCATGCGGACGCGGACGCGGACGCAGATGACGGTCAGAGCGACAGCTCGACACGCAACAGGTTCTTCGAAACCGGTCTCGGCTTCGACACACAGCAGGTTCGAAACCGCTCACCCTTCGGGTCGCCCCGGGATCTCGGCTTCGACACGGACGAGCAAGGGAGCAAGCAGAGCAAGGGCAGTAAGCGCAAAAGCAGCGAGAAAAAGAAGAAGGAGCACAAGCACAAGGACCGCCACTCGAAGGAAGTGGAGTCGAAAGAACGCTCCCGCTCGTCGGGGCCAGGAGGAGTTGACGATGAGTCGTCACTTTTTCCTGGTGCCGCCCAGGAGGAAGGCGCTGGAACCGAAACTGCTCTCGCTGTGGGAGAAGAAAATCAAAATGGCACCGGTGCCGCGAATGTTGTGAACGTAAGCGTGAACGTGGACGTGGACGTGCACGACGCGGGTGTGCCGACGATTCAGGTGGAGAATGCTGCCTCTGAGCAACCCGCCGCTATTAACCAAACAGCGGATGCGACCACGGACTTGCCGCAAGAGCTGCCGGTTGCAGATGCAGATGCAGACACAAAAGCTGCGGATGTGGATGCCGACCCGAATACCGATGCTGTACCCCCGACGCACAAACAGGATGCGGACGCAGATGCCGATGTGAATTTCGATGCAAATGCCGATTCTGCAGAACCCTCCACCGCAAAGGACGACGAAACAAAGAACTCAAAGTACGATCATCTTTATGATTCAGAACAAAATAAAAATGAAACAAAGACTGAAACAGAGAATGCCAATGCAAAAAAGGACGATCCACTCCTCGAAGACCAGGACATCCACCTTTCCCAGCCCAGTCGTGGTTCTCGCAGCGGTTCGCTTTCCGGTTCGCGCGGCGGTTCTCATTCCGGCGGTTCTGGTTCTCTTTCCGGTTCGCGCGGCGGTTCTCATCCTCTCTCCGTCTCCCAAGCGCGTCTGCACCACCCCACAACGCCCGCGGACGCGGCCGCGGAGGACAGCCAAGACAGTGACGACACGGTGATTCGGATGCGATTCGACGACGAAGCGCACGCGCATACGGAAGCCGGTCTGTCTTTTGACCACGTTAAGCGGTTTGCGCAGTGCCCGCATGACTTCGGGGAAGATCCCGATGGGCGGTTGCTGGGCGGGGGCGGTGGCGCGGCTGTAAGTGCTGATGACGCGCGCAGCGAGCGCAAAGCGCGAAAAGCGCGGCGCAGGGCGGAGCGGGAGGAAAAGCGCAAACAAAGGCTCAACGTGCGCCGCGGGTCGCCCAATGATGCCAGTCACGCAAGCGTGGTGGGCCTGCGTGGCGGCGGGAAACGTAAGAGTAAATCCGGCAAAACAGAAGAACTCGCGCGCGCAGCCGCGTATCAACAACGGTATGTGGAGCCCAGCGGCGCTTTCGGCGACATTGATTATATTGATGGTTATGGGCCGGGCGCGGGGAACACTGTTTGGCAAAACCAAGGTCTCTCAACACCCGCGGGCGAGTGGGCGTGGTCTCCCGACGAATACGCAGATTCATGGAACTTTTGGCGCAAGCAGGAAACTCTGCGTGCGGAGGATTACATTTCGGTGCGCTGTATCGGGATTACGATTATGAGGAAGGCGCCGGGGGGGAGTTTGGCGTTGGAGCACGACGATTTGCATTTGGATTTGCACGCTGAAAACGGCGAAAACCAAGCCATTGTTGAAACCAGCGCGAAAAGCAAAACTAAAACAAGGTCCTTGGCCCGCAAACCAAAAACCGCGTTCGAAACGGAGATGCTGAAAACCGGCATGTTTCAGTTTTTGCGCGATGAACTGTTCGGGCTTCAGGCGGGCTGGAACCCATCCATTTCTGGAAATAGAAATGCTGAAAAGCCCAACGTGCAGCTTGATTTGCACACGCAGCAGCTGATTTTGTCGAACCTCCCCGAGGTACACGTGATCTGCCGCGACAGGCGCAACTCGTTTTTCAACGGTGTTTTCAGTAAAAACACCAAGAACAAAGTCCTAACCCCGCTGTTCCGGCGGAGGATTGAGCGGCAGGCCAGAAAAGCGTTTGAGGGAAAACGAAAGGCGGAGCGGGAGGCGAAAAAACAGGCCAGGGAGGCGAAGAAGAACGCGAGGAGAGCGAAGAAAAAAGCAAAAAAGACTGCGCAACGACGGAAGGATAGAGCGCGGCGCAGAAGGCGGAAGGAGAAACGGGGACAGGAACTGAGTGATGGGGACTACGACACGCCGTCGGATCAGGAGGACCAAAATGACCAAAATGAAGATAACCTCGAGGCCAACGTAAGAAACGGCAAGAAGAAAACCGATAACTCCGATTCCGGCAGCGACAGCAGCAGCGGCAGCAATCTGGATAGCAGCAGCAGCTCTTCAGAATCATCGTCGGACAGCTCTTCTTCCGACTCCTCCTCCTCCAACCCCGACGCCCTCGATTCCGACGACGACGGCAACTGGCACCCCGAGTTACTCACACTAAACTTGGACCTCCAGGACGATTTGCTGCACCCAGTCCGCCAAACGCGCGTGGCAATGAGTTACATCGATTTGACCGAGTGGAACGGGATTTTGAATAAGCTGCAAACGGACGGGCTGACGAACGCGCAGCGGAAGCGGTACGGGAAGCAGCGCGCTTGGACGGAGCAGTTTTTGGGGGCGATGGGCGCAATGGGGGCCGTCTCTGGTGCAGCGGGTGCCGCTGGTGCGGGTGCGGGTGCCGCTGGAACAAACGATGGTGGTCCCATTTCGAACCTGGAAACAGCGTTGGCGACTTTGACGGCGCAAGAGGGTGGTGTTAACCAAATGACAAGCGGAAAAGTTAGCCAAACAAAAGCGTCTCACGACAAAACGTCCAACATTGTCTGGTTTATCGGCGAGGTGGCGGGAAAGACGGCGTACGAGGCCGAGTTGGAGGCCGCGGGACAGCGGTGGGGAACTACAAGTGAGGCAACTGGCACGACGGGCGCAGCTTTAATTAGCAAAAATGATGCAAACGACGCAGGTTTCAATGCTAATACTGGCTTCTTCAGCTCTTTCGGGGAATATTGGCCTGCTTTGGGGCAAAATGAAAATTCCCCGGGCGAAACCGACGGTATACTGCTCCAACCGGAAGTCCCAGAGCTTTACGGTTCCTGCGTGTCGCCCAACAGCCGGTATACGTTCGTGCTGCGGGCGGACTCGCCTTTAGGGTGCAAGAACTGGACGAAAATCACGCAGCTGTATGATGTGAACGGGCAGCTGCACGAGTGCAGCGTGGCGGACACGCGTTATTGTGGGGCTTTGGCGGACGAGGAATTGCAGCAATTGGGGGGTCTTTCCGCCGGCGCGGAAAACAGCGGAAACAATGGCGGAACAACCACAATGCTTCCCATGCGCCCGAGAATTCTGCTGAATCGGCGCAAGATGGCCCTGGGCGAGTACGTTTTCAGGGAGCGCTGGGAGGTTGAGGCTGAAAACAAGCGGGAACGGGAGGCGGAAGATCGCCGTCGCAAAAGTGAGATGGCCGCGTACGGTCCCGAAAGACCTTTGCCCTCGCGCGTTTACACGGATGCGGGCGCCTATGAGAACGACCCGCACTTGTTCCATCGGCATCGGATGGGTGGTGATGCGCGGAAATCATCGTCTAGAAATTCGAGAAATTCAAAGGGTCTGAAATGGGAAAATGGGCCAGAAATGGTTCGAATCGGGCGGGATGTTTTCCCGAGGTGGTACGACGCGGAGCTGGTCCCGCCGGCGCGCGCAGTGCAACGCGAACGTGTCGCGCTGGAAATCAGCCTGCACCAGCCCGCGGCGAGGTTCAGGCTGTGATTGTTTTTCGTTTGGTTTGACGGGCTTCAGTTTGGTTTGACGGACTGGTCAAGCTTAAAACTTCTTTTATTTAACTGTGAGAGCGTTTGAGCATTTGAGTGAGCGTATATACTTCGGCATTTTTCCAAAACATTCAATGACCATCTATGTCATCTTTTCCAGCACAGATACCAGGTGAAAAACAAAAACTGTGCGGCTCATGTGCCCCTGTTCCGTGTGGCATCCGGTTCGTTGTTGGCTCTCAAACTGGAATTGGAACTCGATTTCACTGCTCGGCTCGTAAATGCTGGAATTGTTATACTTGACGGAAATCCCAAACACAACGTACGCGATCGAAAATACACCTCAAAAAATGACACCAGTTTCACGACTGTAAACTATCGCGATTGATAAAAGTCGAACTCTCGAAAAAAATCTCTAGACAATATAAACTTCAATTCAACACTCGCTTGGCTCGTCGTGTCACCGCCCATTTCGTCCGGTTTTCTCGGTGATCGTGGTCGTGCTCGTGGTCCCAAGGGTTTTGACGACGAAACTGCAGCAGGTGCCAATCGTGCTGGTGACCGCAATGGTGACCGCGCTGGTGACCGTGATCGCGACGGTGACCGTGACCGCGACCCCGCGAAGCGCAACACCGAGCGCCGGGACGATGATCTCGCAGCACGCTCCAGGGACAAATCCCGCAGCGTACGCCCGTTCTGCTCGTCGCACAGGTCCCCTTCGCCGAGATTGCACTCTTCGCCCGTTGTGACGTCATCGTGATTTGCTGGTGATTGATTTACGCTGACAACCACCTGATCGCTCGCAAGAATCACCTGGTCCTCGAGTGATGGCGTTGCAGTGGAGCGGCCGAGCGTCGACCCCCTGCTCGTGTGGTCGTGGTCACTCATGTTCTCGTTGTCACTCAAGTCATCGTGCAAGCCGTCGCTGTCATCGTCACTGCGTTCGCTGGCATCCGTATTAAACACGTGCGCGCCCCCGCCGCCGCCGCCGCGCCCGACCGGTCTGCCCCCGACAGGCTGCTGTTGTTGTGTCCTCCCCTTGCCCACAGTTATCGCAAACCCGCCCCTGGAAACGCCTTGGCCATTCACGTTGCTATCGCAAACCCGCCGGTTCATGTGCTTGGCAGCTTGTTTCTCGCGCAACACATCTTCCCTACGCTGCTTTTCGGCCGCCGCCTTCTCTTCCCGCGCGCGCTTCTGCACGTGGATCGCGATTAGTGCTGAAAAGACGCCAAAAATAATCAGCACGAGCACAACGATGAGCGCCGTGGCCCAGGGAGGGGTTTCACCGTCTTGGTTGTCGTTGTTGGCCATGTTTTATGTTATGTTTTGCTTTGTTTTGTTGGACGCTTGTTCAAGCTGGTTCAGGCGACGAAGTGGAAAATCGTAGTGGAAAATTCATTTCGGGTACGTTAAAGGTTGCAGTCGGGGTACTCAAGAGGCTTGCACGGGGGGGCACGTTATTGGAAAAAAATGCTTTTGTATAGGTAGATAGTGGATTTGCATTTCATTTCAGGAGCTTGCGCGTATTCCGAAGTTTTGAGTTTTGAGTTGGCAAGGTCGACGGGACCACACAGCATTCCGGGAAAGACCAAAGACGCGACGACGAGACACTATTTTACGAAGTTGAAGCGCGACGGGGTCTGAACGCTCCGAGGGCTACACCGCTTGGCTTTTTGATGAAAGTGATTCTTGTGCTCGAAAGTGTATACCAGTCTCAAAGCAAGGGCACTTGTTGCGCTGCGAGAAAATGCGTGGTACGATGCTGCTCGATGTGTTTGCTGCTCGGCTTGCCGCCGGTTTGCAAATGCTTGCCGCCGGTTTGCGTTTGCCGTTATTTTGCTCGTTTATGGGAGGCAGCACGTCCATTATATCGTTTCTTCTGCGAGCAAACCAAAATGACCCTCGCGATGGACCGTTGTTCGCAGAAACATTTGTGTTGTCCCGAACTGTCACCCGTTCAGGCGTTCAGGGTTTCACCTCATTGTGAAAGATCTTTGAGATCTTTTGACAGAATTGATGTTGCCCATTGAGTGCCTCCAGGATGCACGTGAATGCAAATCCGTATAGACACCCACCCCAAAGAGTTAAACTCTTTGCCTTGTATAGACACATCGCCAGTGAACTCAAACCGCAAACCGCTCACGACAGCTTGCTCCCCTTAAATTCCGGCATAGCCGGCAGCGGCGTGCCCTGCCCCAGCGCATGCCCCCCCGCCTTGCCCCCGCTCACCACCAGCGGTTTGCCAGCAAAACACGGCACACCCGTTTTCGCGTCGCAGCACAGACTCTCCGCAACCCTATCCCAGATCTTGTCTTTGAACACCTTCTTGGGCTCCCACAGAGGCGGCCGCTGCACCCCATCCACACGTGCCTCGCTGTGGCAGTGGTTTTGCTTGTACGAATGGAAAAGTCTTTGAGTTCACAGGGAACGGTAAAAACGCTAAGGAATTTGCAAAAAACGCTCTTCCATTCGTAGGAGCTGATTCCACTCCAGCAGCGAGGCTCGTGCAGGTTGCACACGGGGTTCACGTCGGGGGTGGGCTCCTCGAAGCCCGCGTACGGCGACACACCAGCCCTGCCGTTCATCAGCCACTCCTCGTAGTCCGCGCCCTGGACGTCTATCCTCTGGCCAACCTGCGCGTTGTCGGGGAGAGCGGCGAACTCGACCTTTTGCGGTGGGGGAGATCCGTCCGCGCCGGCCTCGCCAACGATTTTCTTGGCGCACAGAACCATGCCGTGCGACTCGATTCCGCGCATTTTGGAAGGTTTCAGGTTGCAAATCGTCACGATCTTCCGGCCCTTCATTTCTTCCAGAGTGTAGTGCTTCCGCAGACCGCTGATGATTTGGCGCGGCTCCCCGCTCGGGTCGCCCACGTCGATCTTCTCCACGTAGAGCGAATCAGCGTCGGGGTGGTTTTCCACGGAAAGGATCTGCCCCACGCGCAGGTCCAGGCGGGAGTAGACGGGTTGGTCGGGGTGGAACTCGAGTTTTTTGGGTGGGGGACCGCCCTTCTTCTTCTTGCCGCCGGCGTTAGCGTCGCCACCCTTCTTCCCGTCACCCTTCTTCGCGCCCGCGCCCGCAGCCGCTGCGTCTTTTTTTTGTTCCGGCTTCTTCTGCTGCGCCTGCTCCGCCTTCTTGCCACCGTCCTTGCCTGCGCCTGCGGCAGCGGGCACACCCCCCACATCCGTGAACTCCGAAAACAACACAGTTTCCGTCGCCTTCTCCGCAAAAGCCACGCTCTCCTCCAAATTACTAACAAAATCCGCCTTCAAGTGCATCAAAGGCCGCGAAGACTGGTTGATCTTGCGCAGAATCGCGTCACTCGCAACCGGTGTGAACGGCGCGAAGAAGTGCGCCAGCACGTACACGGCTTCCAGCAGAATGCGCAAAGTGGACGATTTCTTGTTCGCCTTCGGCTCCTTGTCGCCCTTAATTGGCTCCAAATCCGCGCCCTTCATCTTCCAAGGCTCCAGCCCCGCGATCCAGTTGTTGGTCTGACTACTCGCCTGCACCGCCAACAAAGCCGCCTCGCGAATGCGCGCAAATTCCATCGCTGTTCCCGTGGCATTACGCAAAAAATCCAGGTCGAACGGCTTCCCGATCGCCTTCAGAGTTGCGGCATCAGTGGTCATCGGAGGCACGCACCGCCCGTTGCCCAAACCCAGGCGCTCGCATTCCTTGATGCTCAAATTCAAAGCGCGCTGCACCAGATTTCCCAAATTCTTGTTCAGATCGGCGTTGTGCATCAACTTCAAAGCGCTCTCGTTGAACGCGAGTTCGCCGCCCAGTTCGCACTCGCGGCAGAGATACCACCGCACGCTGTCTGGGGGCGCGAAATCGCAAGAGTCGTGGGGGCTCACCACGTTGCCCAGAGCTTTGCTCATCTTGCGCCCGTCGGGGCCGTTGATGA
>JACLAC010005901.1_pt1 | contig 14721 bp, 9 predicted proteins | sample 8027881 | NCBI WGS metagenome assembly JACLAC01 (sample SAMN15725517, study PRJNA655200) | protist metagenome | isolation source: fluorescence activated cell sorting (FACS) single amplified genomes of... | place: Spain: Blaines Bay Microbial Observatory, Mediterranean Sea | collected 2016-01-19 | reverse complement strand
GCTGAGAACGCATTTGCTCAAAGCTCTGACCAGCCAGGCTCTCGGTACCAAAAAGATAGATAATTAAACATCCCTGCTCATCACAAATGGGATCACTCACCTCTCCCACCTCAAGAGAGAAAGCAACATCATTGAGCTCTGGGCGAAGCTGACCCTCTGTAAAAAGACCCATTCTTCCACCGCTCTGACCAAATCCACCATCATCTAAATCGATAGAAATAGATGAAAAGTCTTCACCAGACATGAGACGGCTGTAGACCTGCTGAATCTTTGTTTTTTGACCCGCATTTTGCTCATCTGCAAGCGCATCTAGCCGGGACTGAGCCTCTTCGACAGAGATGCCGAGCTCCACCGAGACCTCTTCTGCTGGGCGCAACATGGCCATGTTCTGAATGAACACCGCGCCAAGATCAAGGGCAGACGGAGCCTGTGAGATCAGGCGCTTATAGGCATCGAGTAAAGCATCTTCATTGATCTCAATTCGAGGCTGAAGCACCATTTGATTAAACCTCATCTGGCGCATCTGCTCTTGAAACTGATCCAAATAGGTTTCCCAAACCATCCCAGAGCGCTCAACCTCTTGTCGAAGCTGGTTGCGATCAAGACCATTGGTTCGAGCTATATCAGCCAAGGCCTGATCGAGCTCTTCTTCACTAATATCCAACCCCAAGCGTTGAATTTCTTGTGCCAAGAGCTCCTGCTTAATGAGAGCTTCAAGCACCTCAAGCTCTCCCTCTCGAAGCTTCTCCGGAGAGCTAGCTGTCTCTTGAAGATAGTCGCTACCAAGCTCATAAATTTCAGACCAGCAGATCACCTCATCGTTCACCAATGCAGCAATACGATCCACCGGCTGAGCAGCGGCTGTGGCGAGCAACCAGATCATAGCGTCGTTCCTAAAAGTCTATTTTTTATCATGCGCTGACCAGATTTATTTCTCATCACCGATATCAGGCATTCCAGCCTTTTTCTTTACACCACCAGGCAAGGTGAGCGAAGGTCTATTCGTGGGTGTGATCTCAATACCGCTCAATTTTTCTGGGCTTTTACTGACTTCAGCTCCCACCTCTAGGCTCGCAGTATATTCATCATACATCGTGGTCAACTTTTCATTCTTCAGCTTTCTCAGCACAGAGCCTTTCATCTGCTGAAAGCCACGCTCCATTGCATCTCGATGCTCTTTCACATAGATAATATTGAATCCTTCCTTGGTTTTGAACGGCTTAGAAAGCTGTCCTCGCTTCAAAGAGAATGCTTTTTCGACCAGCTCTTCATCAAGCCCTGGCTTTCCCTTTTTTGAGATAAAACCAACATCTCCACCACGTCGCGTATAGGGTCCTTCTGAAACCTCTGAGGCGATATCACGAAACTTGCTGGTATCAGACTTGACCTGCTTATAGACACGTTCAGCCTTAGCCAATGCCTCTGCTTCTGTGCGATCTCCTCCAAACTTAATTAAGATGCGAGAGATCTGAACTTTTTCAGGGATCGCAAATTCATCTTTGTGCTCTTCATAATAGGCCTTGATCTGCTCCTCAGAAAAATCTGAGTTCCGAACCTTAGAGTAGACATCTTCACGTAAAAGAGCATTAACCATCACCTTTCGAACTTTTGGATCCCGATAAAGACCTCGTTTAAAGGCCTCTTGAAACAGGAGCTCTTCAGAGATCAGCTTGTCCAAAACCTCTTTCTTTTCCCCTTCATTTAAAGCGGTTCCGTTTGAAGGAGATTTTCGGCTTGCTGCTCGTTTATAATCCCGCTCACCAACGGCAGCACCATTGACGGTTGCAATAACTTCTCCAATATCATCTGTACTGGGAAGAGGAACGTCAGAAGAAGAGCTAACTTCAGAGCCTGAAGATGCTTTATTTGAAATTTCTTTTTTTGAAGCTTCTTTCTCTCCACAACCCGAAATCATAAGAAAAGAAAGGAAAAGAGTGCTGATTCGAACCATTTAAATCTCCTACAACGATAGAAACTTGGTTAGCCTATTTATCTTCATTCGTTCAAAAGTACACATTTTTTCTCATGCGCTCTATTCGAGCCCAAATTTTAGCTCTTCTAATTCTCTCTACGATTCTTGTGGTGTCTGCCCTCAGTATCGTTCTGTTTCAGCTTCAAAGAATTGGAATTTTACTCGATGAGCTTAACATTATCTACTTACCCTTAGCTGAAGAGCTCGGCTTATTGGACACCGAGATTCAACAGCTTAAGCAACAGCAGCAATCTATTTCATGGGACGAGGCAGATATATTCAAGGGCAACTATCCGCTCTATATTCAGTCTGTGGAGCTGCACCTTGAGCGAACACAACAGCTCCTCAAAGTGCAGCAGCAGCTCGCCCTCCCTGATGTAAATCTAAACATTTATGAGCACAACACAAGCCACATTGATTCAATGCTCAAAAAGCACAATGAGGCTCTGAACAGCTGGGATAAAACAGAAAGTGCACTCCTCTATCAACAGCTGCTCACCATTCCAATTGAGCTCTCCCTAAGCTCTGGACGCCTGTTGGTTCAGATTAACCACAAGATCCAACTTCTAGGAGAAGAAACAGCTGCTACCCGAGCACAGCTGAATCAAATTAGCATCGCCTTGTCTCTGCTCAGTATCGCACTGATCCTCATTGTTTCCTCTTTTGCTCTTCGGCTTCTACAGCCACTCCAGCACCTCACTGAGCTGGTAAAGCGCATCGGTGCAGGTGCCTATGGGCTACGATTAAAAGAGGACCAAAGATTAATCGGAGAGGAGCTACAGGTACTCTCTACCGCGATCAATCAAATGGCTGAGGCTGTCGAAGATCGAGACCGAGAGCTTTTTGAGCGCGCGGATGTGCTCAACCAGCTCTCTGCTCGGCTTCAGCTTATTCTTGACACCATGGAGCCGGCGCTGCTGGTTGTGTCTGATGATCAGGTCGTCATGGCCAACCCCGCTGCTCAAACAGGATGGAAAATAAACAAAGGAGATTCGCTCCCTGAAATGTGGAAGCGTCCCCTTGGAAAAGAGATCGAGTTTGAGCACCAAGAGGCCTTTTATGATCTCAACCTTGTTGCTCTCAATGAGCAGGACCGCCTCATCTCGGTTGAAAATGTCACCCTTCGGGTTCAGAACAGAGGTCGTCTTCTCAGGGCCGAGCAACTTGCTCTGGTTGGAAAGATGCTTGCTCAGGTCACACATGAGGTACGCAACCCCCTCAGTGCAATGAGCCTTAATGCTGAGCTTCTTCTCGATGAGCAGCTCAGCGAAGAGGGGTTAGCAGTAACACAGCAGCTTATTCAAGAGATCGGACGTCTTGAGACCATTACAGAGCGATACCTTCGGCTCTCTAGACGACGTAGTCATCAACCGATAGAGCTCAATCCAGAAACAACCTTACTGGAGCTACAGCGCTCAGAAGATGCCCTTCTTAACAACGCCCATGTAAGCTTTATCGTGCAGGGAAAAGCAACCAATATCTATTTTGATCCGGATCTACTCAAACGCGTACTGCTCAACTTAATCCGCAACGCAATTGATGCGAATGCCTCCGAGCTGATCTTTTCATTTCGACAGAATAAGCTGCTGCTGGAGCTCGATGTTCAAGACAATGGCATCGGTATGGACCCTTCAACCCAGCAGGCTGCCTTTGAACCATTCTTTACCACAAAGCCCAAAGGAACTGGCCTTGGACTAGCTATTTGTCAGCAAGAGCTTGAAACATGTGGGGCCCAGCTTCTTTGCCTCTCCTCCTCCGACAAAGGAACAACATTTAGCTTGAAGCTGCCTATTGGGTTATGACATTTTTACATGGGAGACAAAATGTCACACACCATTCTAGTTGCTGATGATGAAGCAGGAAATTCTGCGGCTGTTCGGCGGGTTTTAGAGCGAGAAGGACATCAGGTCTTTGAGGCTCGAGATGGACAAGAGGCCCTGGTCTTACTTCAGGAACATACCCCAAGTCTTATGATCACAGATCTCAAGATGCCCAAGCTCAACGGGCTTGAGCTGCTGCGAGCAGCAAAACAGCTCTTACCAGATCTCGGGGTGATTGTCATGACAGCATATGGCTCTGTGGAGACCGCTGTTGAGGCAATGAGAGATGGTGCCTCAGATTTTATCTCAAAACCACTTCATCGAGCTGATCTGGTTCGCTCCGTTCGATCTGTGCTTGAAAAATATACTCTTTCTGTTGAAAATCGTCAGCTTCGAAAAGAGCTCGCCTCACTTTCTCACAAAGAAAGCTGGATTGGTAATGCACCCGTCATGCGACTCCTCAAAAATGAAGCTGCACAGGTCGCTGACTCTCTCGCAACGGTTTTTCTCTGCGGAGAAAGTGGTACCGGTAAAGGAATGCTGGCACGCTGGCTTCATGAGGGTTCTCCTCATGCAGAGGGCTCTTTTGTAGCTCTCAACTGCAGTGCTATTCCTGAAAGCTTGATGGAGTCGGAGCTCTTTGGACATGAGAAGGGTGCATTTACAGGAGCTCTTCGGCAGCGAAAAGGTCGTTTTGAGCAGGCCAACAAAGGAACTCTTTTTCTTGATGAAATTACTGAGATGCCGATCCATCTTCAGGCAAAACTACTTCGAGTTCTACAGGATGGTGAATTTGAGCGTGTCGGTGGAAACCACACCCTTCATGCAGAGACGAGAATCATCGCAGCCACCAACCGCAACCCTCTTGAGGCGATTCAACAAGAGAAGCTTCGAGAAGATCTCTACTATCGCTTGAATGTGATCCAGCTGCAGCTCCCTCCCCTTCGAGAGCGTCAAGCAGACATTCCCTTACTTGCACAGCATTTTCTAGAAAAGCATGCAGAAAAACATCGGCGTAACACCTCATCCATATCAGAAGAAGCGCTTCAGCTACTCAGTAGCTGGAAATGGCCCGGTAATGTACGTGAGCTCGAAAACATTATCGAACGCGCTGTCGTGCTCTCACGCTCAGAGCAAATTGAGCCCAATGCCTTTCCCTTACCCATTAGAGAGCATATGCCCACCGGAGATCTCCTCTACTTTGCCGTTGGTACTCCTCTTGCAGAGATGGAGCGACGTATGATTCAAAGTACTCTACAGCTCGTAAACGGCGATAAAAATAGAGCAGCAGAGCTTCTTGGAATTACAGCTCGAACGATCTATCGGAAAGAAGCGGAATGGCTCAAGCTAGATACTCTAAGAAGGAGCTAGGCAACCATGGCTGAATCTGAGAGCAGCGAGAAAGCTTCCCCAGAATGGTTCTTGTATGTATTGAGCTGCTCTGATGGCAGCTATTATTGTGGTATAACCACCAACCTAGAGCGGCGAGTCGATGAGCACAACCGTGGTGTTGGTGCCAAATACACCCGCTCTCGTTCTCCTGTCCGGCTTTTGCGCTCGTGGAGCTATCCCGATCGCTCTACTGCCTCAAAAGCTGAATATCGTTTTAAGCAGCTTCGAAGAAAAGCCAAAGAGCAAAGGTTGAACGAGTAGCTCCTGCTCTCAGCTTTTGGACTAATCATGCCTCCGGAGGAGTCCGATAAGCCCCATCTACTGGACCATGGTAATTCTCAACATCAATGAACCACTGCATTAAACAGGACTCTAGAAATTCTTGCTGGCTCGGACGAAGATCTTGAAGACCAACAACAACCCTTGTCCCTTCTTGTGCCTCAAAAATTAGTTTTTCCCCATTCCATACGATTCGTCCATCAGAGAGCTTGAGTGAGCACCTTGGAAAAGGACCCGAAGTTTCAGAAAGTTTGTTGGCTAGCTCTAAAAGAATTTCTTCACTTATATGCATCATCTTGTTTTGTCTCTCGACGTCATCACACAATGTCTGTTTTTATGCTCAACCACAGAAAAAAAACACACCGTGCTCAATACCAGCATCTAGAAAGCAAGTAACAGATGCATAGTGCCGTTGTTATCGATCAATTCTACTGCCTTTTTCATACAATTAGCAGTCAAAATATGACCGGCTGAAACAAGCTACTCCCAGCTAAGGAGAATCGCAGCGCCTGTTGCACTGTCGATACCCGGAGCTCCAACCCAAATGCCATTGGATGCAGGAGCCAGAGCACTTCCCCACAGCGCAAGCTCATCTGGCCCCACAGAAACAGCATCAATCTCACCAGCTACAACAGGAGAAAGCGCAAGCTCAACACGTCCCGACAGCAAACCATTTCGATCATCATGAGGAGCAGAAATAGCAACATCTACCAGCGAGTCTCCATCGAGGTCATGAACGAGAATCTCAGTCCCAAACAGTGCTCCTTCACGCTCTCCTTCCCAGAGCAGCTGAGGCTCTGTATACCCTCCTGAAAGAAGAAAAACTGCCCCTGAATCATTATTTCGGTTGGGTGCCCCTACCAATAAGTCAGCAAACCCATCTCCATCCACATCTCCTCCAGCGGCCAAAGCAGCACCGAATCGAGCATTGGGCCAATCTCCCTCCCAGCGCTGATCAGGCTCTGTATAGGTTCCAGCCTGAGCGGGTAGATGATAGAGTGAGACCGACCCTTGAAAAAAGCCACCATCATAATTGGGCGAGCCCAATACAACCTCATCAATTCCGTCTCCATCCCAATCCATCAGCTCGGCTGCATAGCCGAGCTGCTCTCCACTCTGTGTTCCTTCAAAACGATAGAGTGAGGAGGCAAGATCAGTCGTACTCGGTGTTCCTGTAAAGAGATATGCTGCTCCAATATCTACTGTTTGTATGGTTGATTCTGACAACGGAGCCCCCACCAGGAGCCAGCTGTTGCGAGCAGAGAGAGACCAGCCTGCCCAATCATTTGCCAGCTGACCATTGAGCTGTACAGGAGCAAGCAGTAAATCTTGTGCGCCTGAAAACCCACCATACTGAAGAAAGACACGACCAGAATCAACACCATTACCATCATGCCGAAACACACCAACCCAGAGGTCTTCTAGCCCATCTGCGTTGAGGTCTCCAGCTGGAGCCATAGACGTTCCTATTGCATCCCCCTGAGCCCCCAGCCAAGAGGCAAGAGCAACCGATGTATCGTTGGGGTCAATCAGCTCAATTGCGCCCATAGAGGTATTTGGTGCTGCAACCTCTGGACTTCCCAGCAACAATGTACCATCGGAAAAAGTAGCCAGACCAGCACCAGCCTGTACTCCCTGCTCAAGACCATCTATTTGAAGGGTCTCCGTACAAATATCAACCTCACCATCACAGTCTTCATCGATCCCTGAATTACACAACTCTGTGGCTCCAGGAAAGACCAGCACCTCATTGTCATCACAGTCAAAGTCGGCTGGATCAACATCGGGAGGATCCGTCTCAAATTGAGCGAGATAACCATCAAGATCTTGATAGCCATCACCATCTGCATCGTAGTCGTCATCACCAAGACAGTCTTGATCAATACCGTCATAGGGGATTTCTGCTCCATCTGGATTGATATTTGCATCTGTGTCATCACAATCAAGATTGTTCGTTACTGCAGCTCCTGGAGAGGCACAAAATAGCCCCAGCGCTACAGCTGGATCTCCAAAGCCATCACCATCTGAGTCTCCATACCAAAGCTGATCCTCAGCATCACTATCCTCATCATCAACAAGACCATCACAATCCTCATCAATGCCGTTTCCACACAGCTCAACAACCGCAGGAGAGATGCTACCTGAGAGATCATCGCAGTCGAGATCATTTTCTGAATAATGATAGGGCTGCTCACACATCTGGATGGTCTCGGCAGGGTCTCCATAACCATCACCATCATAGTCAAAGAACCAAGTGCTGTTCCCTTCAATAGAGCTGTCTTCATCATCGATCAGCTCGTCACAATCGTTGTCGATTCCATCACAAATCTCGATAACGTTCGGATGTATATTAACATCATCATCATGACAATCTTGGTCATTGGCTACATAGCCATTCCCCTCAAAGCATGCTCGCTGAAAGGCATAAAGATTTCCATAGCCATCACCATCATGATCAAGGTAAAAGATGGAAGAATCAAGCGCAGAATCTTCATCGATCACACCATCACAATCATTGTCTTTTTCATCACAATACTCATCTGCACCTGGATAAGCTGAAGCATCATCATCATGGCAGTCTGTTGCATCAAGAATGTATTCATCTGGCCCAATACAGCTTAGAACTTCTGTCGCAGGATCTCCATAGGTATCTCCATCAAGATCTGCATACCAGAGGAGCTGACCAGAGGCGTCTTCCTCATCAATAAACCCATCACAGTCATTGTCGACCTCATCACAAAGCTCATCAGCTCCAGAGTTAGCGTTGGGGTTCGCATCATCACAGTCTTCATTGCTGTAATAACCATCATTATCTGCATCGATCTTTCGGTCACCAGTACCATTTGTGCTTGGGCAGGCGAGAAGATATAAGAAAGTCAGCATCTTGGATCCATTTTATTTTATGAGCAATATAGATCAAGATAACCCACCTCGCATTCTTATCATTGCAGCTTTGGCAGCAGAGTCGGCTCCATTTATTCAGATGCTTCACCCCCTATCCTTCTTATCAGGCTCATTTGCTAAGGGAACATGGAAAAAATTTAGCCTCTCTGTTCTGACATGTGGTGTAGGAGAAATAGCGGCACGAAGCTCAACTGCTAAGCTTCTTCAGCACAGCTCCTTTGACTATATTTTAAATGTAGGTACATGTGGAGCACTCCAAGATGACCTGCCCATCGGAAGCATCTGTAAACCCAGCCGGATCATCAACAACGACGGAGCGGCGATTTCTCTTGCAGAATTAGACTTAGAGCTCACCCTCATCACCGTAACCACAGCGATCAACACGCCACAGAAACGTGCTCTATTGGCACCACAAGCTCAGATCTGTGACATGGAGGCTTATGGAATCGCCGAGGAAATCACGCTGCAGAGACCAAAAATCCCCTTTTCCATGATCAAGGTTGTCAGTGATCTTGCTGGTGGTGAGCCAGACAGTGCAATGACCCGAGGTCCCCGAGCAGAAAGGATCGTACAATTCAAAAAACGAGCTTTTCAGCTCAGCCGGCTGAGGCTGCTCCCGCATGTACAGCAATGGCTGGAGCATCAGATATGGAGCCCCAGCTAAACTCTACCCTTAAGCTCATAGCCGCTCTGCCTTACTCTTCTTTAGGAGCTTCTTCAGCTCCTGACTCTTCAGCAGCGGCCTTTTTAGCCTCTTCGGCTTCGGGCTCTACCTCTTCGGGTGCTGCTTCAAGCTCTATTTCCTCTGGCGCTTCTTCAGCTCCTGACTCTTCAGCCGCTGCCTTTTCAGCCTCTTCGGCTTCGGGCTCTGCCTCTTCAGGTGCTGCTTCAGGCTCTATTTCCTCTGGAGCTTCTTCAACCTCTGGCTCTTCAGCTTCGGGCTCTACCTTCTCAAGTGCTGCTTCGGATGCTGCCTCTTCAGAGGCAGCTTCTACCACTTCTTCAAGAGCCGCTTCTGAGGATTCTGCATTTTCCTCACCACCAACAGACAGCGGATCATAAAAGGATCCTCCTGTCTCACCAAGGTGAATTAAATTTTCTGCCGGTGTAAAACGAGAGCCGAGCTCTTTTTCTAGCTTACGAAGCTTCGCTACCACTGCTGCTGCTCCTCTAGAGTGAACATATCGAAAAGGACCACCCTCAAATGGAGGAAATCCGATTCCCATAATGGCCCCAAGATCTCCTGCCATCGGCTCTCGAAGAATGCCCTCTTGAAGACAATGTGCAGCTTCATTAACCAGCGCCAAAACAAGCCGTTGCGCCAGCTCAGCACGCTCAGCTTTCGAGCTTAGGCGCTTGGGAGAGATCCCCTGAGGTAGGTGCTTGGTGATCGAGCTATCGACGAGCTTACGACCTTCTTCGGTTCTTGATTCTCCATCTTCGTAAAGATAAAATCCCTTACTAGCTTTGCGACCGAATCGACCTTCAGCCAAAAATGCCTCTGAAATTGAGGCATCGGGAAACTTCATTCGCTCTCCGTAGTACTGCTTCATCACCTTTATGACCTTATCCCCTACATCGATTCCCACCTCATCCATCAAGGTAATTGGTCCGACGGGAAAACCTGCCTCCTCCTCAGCCTGATCAATGTCATGAACATCGTAGCCCTCGAGAAGCATGAACATAGCTTCCGTCATATAAGGTGCGAGCACTCGGGTGGTATAGAAGCCAGCACAATCATTCACAACAATGACATGCTTACCCATCCGGCGAGCAAGTAAAACGGTAGCAAGTGTCACTTCTGGAGCTGTTTTATCTGTGACAATCACCTCAACGAGCGGCATTTTTTCTACAGGAGAGAAGTAATGCATACCAATGACTCGCTCAGGATGCTTGGCATGCTCAGCAATAGCCGTGATGGGCAAAGAAGAAGTATTCGTGGCAAAGACAATCGGCTTTCCTGATGCCTCTGCTTTTGCCTCAATGTCCGCAACCATTTGCTGCTTGAGCGCCAGATTCTCCGGCACGGCCTCAATAACAATATCAGCTTGCCCAAAGCCATCGTATGTTAAAGTACCGCTGAGACGATTCATTCTCTCGCTCAGCCCCTCTCGGCGGTAAATTTTACGCTTCACAGCTTTCTTATAAAACTTAATGGCGTAGCCCAGTGCTGCGTTAATCCCATCCCAGTTTAGATCTTTTAAACGCACCGTTATGCCTTTATCTGCAAGCACAGTGGCAATTCCTCCACCCATTAAACCCGCTCCAAGCATTCCAACGTGGGCAGCTTCAACAGGCTCAAGCTCCTCGGTTCCTGGACCGTTGTCTTTTTTAAGCTCAGTAATGCACCGAAACAGGTGTCTTAATCCTTGAGATTCAGGTGTCATCAGAAGCTGCCCAAATCCTTCAGCCTCCGCTTTGTCAGAATCTGCTGCAATAACTTCAATAATCTTCAACGGAGAAGGATAAAGTCCCAAGCTCTTCTTCATTACACCCGCACGAGCTTTATCAAAAGCGACCTTGCGACCCAAAGGTGTGCTGTTGATAAAGAAGTCAGTGGTTCCCTGTACCATCCCCTTTTTGGGCCGCGCAGGCTTCTTCCCTTTGATCATCTCTCTCGCCAGATCTTGAGCAGCAGCCTGAAGCTGAGAAACAGGAACAAGCCGATCAATTAAACCCATCTTCAGTGCTTTCTTGGCACGAATATTACGCCCTGTAAGCATCATGTCCAGCGCACTTGCGAGCCCGACCAACTTGGGAAGTCTGCGCGTTCCTCCAGCACCGGGAAGCAGACCCAGCATGACCTCAGGAAGTGCCATTTTGGTTTTACTGTGATTGCTCGCTACCCTTGCCTTACACGCTAGCGCCAGCTCAAGCCCTCCGCCCAAACAGTCACCATGAATAGCAGCAATGGTGGGTATCTTAAGCGCAGCTAAAGCATTCATCGCCTCTTGACCTCGAGCACTGAGCTCAGAGCCTTCCTCTGCGGAAGTTGCCTCGTTGAGCATGTCGATATCAGCTCCAGCAATAAAACCACTCGCTTTTCCGCTCGTGATGATCAGGGCCTTTAAGCTTCTATTTCCCTTGGCTTGCTCTAAAAGAGCCGAAAACTCGGGCATTAAATCGGTGTTGAGGACGTTGACCTTCCGATCCTCTTGATCGATCCAAACGGTGGCAATTCCGTCTTCATTTGGTCCCTCTAATCGCAATGCTTTGGACATGTTTTTTTCCTCTTTACTGTGCTTCACGAAGAAGCAATGTTCTTTCTAAACGCTCTCACCATTGGGCACCGTAAGCTACGATGCTCGCTCAATCACCATCGCCGAGCCCAGCCCTCCTGCGGCACATGCAGAGGCAAGTCCGAGCGTACCGTCTGTGTGTCGCAAGGCATGCAGAATGTTCGTCACCAAACGTCCTCCTGTTGCTGCAAAGGGATGTCCAAATGCCATTGAACCTCCCCAGATGTTGAGCTTGTCCATATCGACAGCTCCTAGAGGCGCGTAACCATTGAGCTTTTCAGCAAAGAATTTCTCATCCTCAAAACACCTTATGTTGCTCAGTAGCTGAGCGGCAAAAGCTTCATGAATCTCGAGTAGGTCGATGTCCGCCAATGTACATCCAGCTCTTTTCAAGGCCTCAGGGCAAGCATAGACATTGCCCAAGAGCATATTTTCACGAGGGTCAAGTGCTGGAAAAGAATAAGAGCGCACATAACCAAGAGGTGTATAGCCGAGCTCCTTGGCTCTTGATTCGCTCATCAGCAAAACACACGCAGCCCCATCTGTCAGTGGGCTAGAGGTCGCTGCGGTAATCGTACCATTCTTTTTATCAAAAACAGGACGCATCTTTTTTAGCCGCTCAGGATCCATCTTGGCCCGAATAAGATTGTCCTCTGTCACCAATTTTTTTCCATTCGGAACAGCTGTCAGCTGTGCCTCAATATGCCCATCCTCTGTGGCCTTGTGTGCTTTTCGATGAGAATCAACAGCAAATTGCTCCTGATCTGATCTTGAAATTTGGAAGCTCTGTGCCATTTCCTCTGCATGCTCTCCCATCGTTTTTCCCGTATAGCGCTCTGAAATTTGAGGAGCGACAGGAAAAAGATCCTTGGGGTTTATCGAGGCCAAGGTTTTTGCCTGAGCAAACCCCTTCTTCTTCGCAACCGTCTGCAACGTATCGATCACTTTTTTCTTGTGAGGAACAGGAGCATTGGAAGTAACATCCACACCACCTGCGAGGGCAACCTCTGCGGTTCCCGACCAGATCATCTCACACACGCTCGCTATAGACTGTAACCCTGAAGCACAGGCGCGGCTTACTGTAAACCCTGGCGTTTGGTACATATTGAGATTAAGGGCCACCTCTCGTGCCACATTGGGAGAACGAGGAACAGAAACGACCGTACCCCAGACGATCTGATCGACCCACTCAGCGCGAATCTCATTCCGATAGAGCAGCTCTCTGGCCACATGGGTAGAGAGCTCTACTGGTCCTACACCATTTAAGGTACTCCAAGACTTAACGAAAGGACTTCTTAAGCCATCAATAATTGCAATCCGCTCTCTGCTCATACCTACTCCTTTTACCGTGACAAATAGTCTTAATCAGTTTTTGAATGAGTGCCTTTCTTTTCAAACGCTTTCTGAACCATTTTACACAAGAAGCGGCTAGGATATAATCGACTTAAAAGGACAAAAAAAATGCTGCTGCTGTTGCTCGCCTGTAAAGAAGACCCTGTTGCTAAAGAAAAAATTCAAGATCCCTATGATGTTGAGGTAGGACCTTATGATACTCAGATTCGCTGGACTGAGTATGGAATCCCACACATTACGGCTGATTCCTATGGAAGTTTAGGCTACGGCATGGGCTACGCTCTGGCCAAAGATCACTACTGCACACTTATAGATCAGCTCATTCGTGTTCGAGGGGAGCGAGCGAAGTACCATGGGTCGAGCTACGTTGACGAGGACTTTGGGTGGAGAGCGTTTAATACGGTCGCCTATGCTGAAGCTGGATTCTTTGACCTTCCTGAGCAGATGCAAAGCATGATTATTGGCTATGCTGCAGGGGTTAATCGCTACGCTTTTGAGGAAAACAACGAGCTACCAGAAGCTTGCAGTAATGAGCCTTGGCTAAGAGAGATTAATCACATCGATCTCCTCAGCTACTATCTCGCTCTCGGGCTCAAAGCCTCAGGCGAAAATTTAGTCAGAGAAGTCGGCTCTGCACAGCCTCCTTCTCCTTTCGAGCGCCCCATTCCACCCGAGGTGCGCTCCTTAGAAGAGGCCCTTCTTCCCTTCACTGAGCCCAAATGGGGTAGCAACGGATGGGCTGTTGGAAACGATAAAACAGCCTTTGAAGGAGGTCTGCTCTACTCCAACACCCATTTCCCTTATTTTGGCGAGCGACGTTGGCATGAAACCCACCTCCAGATTCCAGGAGAGCTCAATGTTTATGGCTCCTCACTGGTCGGTGTTGCAGCTATTAATATTGGCTTTAATGAGCATGTTGCGTGGACTCATACAGTCTCCATGAATCCTCGTTTTGTGGTTTACACCCTTCAGCTGAAAGATGGAGAGCCCACAGAGTACCTTTACGAAGGTGAGTATCAACAAATGGAGTCTCAAGATTTTACCATCGACGTCCTTCAAGATGATGGCTCAACTGAGAGCGTGAGCAGAACACTCTACCGCTCTCACTATGGCTGGATGATCAATGCCCCTACCTTTGGCTGGCCCGATACCGTTGGCTTTACCTTTCGAGATGCCAATGAGAACAACCTTGAGATGCTGGCCACATGGTTTGAGATGAACAAGGCGGATTCAATGGAAGCCTTTCAGGCTGCACAAGAGAACAACAAAGGCATTCCTTGGGTACATACATTGGCCACTGACCGTGAAGGAGAGGTATGGTACGTAGACTCTGCCTCAACACCTAATTTTTCAGAGGAAGCAGAGACCCACTATCAAGAGATCGAGCTCTCTACCAATGGCTTCACAAGGATCTTTGCTGACTATGGCGTGATCGCTGTCTCTGGTGACAACCCTCTCTACGAATGGGTTGAAGAAGAGGGAGCACGCACCAAGGGGCTCGTCCCTTACAGCAAAGCACCTCAGCAGCTACGCACAGACTATCTGCTTAATGCCAATGACAACCACTGGCTGACCAATGCTCTTGCTCCTCTTGAAGGCTATCCGATGCTCTTTGGAGAAGAGCGAACACCTCGCACACCTCGTACCCGCATGAATCATCGCTTTCTTACCGAAGATTCAGAGCCTTGGACTCTGGAACGCCTCACCGCCAGCTCGTTAAGCGGTCGGGCCATTCTTGAAGAAGATCTCCGAGCTGATTTTA
>JACLAC010005614.1_pt1 | contig 14726 bp, 15 predicted proteins | sample 8027881 | NCBI WGS metagenome assembly JACLAC01 (sample SAMN15725517, study PRJNA655200) | protist metagenome | isolation source: fluorescence activated cell sorting (FACS) single amplified genomes of... | place: Spain: Blaines Bay Microbial Observatory, Mediterranean Sea | collected 2016-01-19 | reverse complement strand
CACCGACGGCATACCATAATTCCTCTGCCGCACCTCGCCGACCTCGTGTCAACAAATAATGCATGCGCCCATCTACCGTTTGATACAAGCAAGCGCTGTTAAAATTGCCTAAATAGAAATGCTTAAACGGCCCTCCAGCTGGGCCTACAGCATGGTACAGACGACTATGGCATAAATCCTGTCCCACACTAGCCCATATTGTTTTTGTTAGCTGTCTATTTTCAAAATAAATCAGATGCATCAATCCAGCATCGTCCGCTAAGAAATCTTGCTGTTCAGTAGTACCACGACTCCCATCGGTAACCGTGTAGGTATCGGCAACGTCACTAATTACTGTCTGCTGCCAAGCCCTAGGATGAGCAAAAACATCCGCATTATAATAGTAATACGTCTTGAGGACCGGATAAATACCTCGTTCCGTTTCTATCACTTCAAGCTTACCGCTGTCCGGATTAATCCGTGTTATATGGTCATTCGAAAAATGTTCACCCCCGCACAAAATAATCATCACTAGAAAAGGTATGCCCCGCACGTCCAGAAAATACCGTAAAGTTATACCCCCGATGTTCTTGATGCACTATTGTCCCTTGCCGTACCGGTTGATAATCCGCTATTGGATCCAGCACATACCAGGCCATCTGAGCCAAACCACCTGCCACTAAGATTTGGCCGTTTTCATTGATCGCTGCCCCAAAACGACTAGAGGCCTTGGCATACGCTCTCATGGTAAAGCTGGAAACCTGACCAGGCCTATCAAAAACGGCATGCCAACTAGCGCCATCTCCCGAAATAACATGAGCTCGCCCCTGATCGTCCACTAAAACATTACCATTTTGCGGTACTGGTGGCAAAACCGGACTCGCTTGCCAAGGTCCCGTCCCCACACAGCAATAAAGCACTAAGGACAAATCATCACGCCAACTCAAGGCATATAGCGTATCATCATGCCGCACAATATTGGATTGATTATAGCCCCAACAGCTAGCCCCACTACCGCCACGCAATATATGACCAGCACTAGTGGTAATACGCTCAATATCAAATTTTGCCTCCACAGCAGGCCCGTATTTAACCTCTGTACGTTCCATAATATTCAACCATTAACATTTGAGGTACTGGATTATAAATAACCTAGCGTCTAGACCTTCCCCAGTCTCTATAGTTGTTTAACAAATTGTACCCACAACGGACTCTGGCCCACTTCATAGGTAGCCAGTCTAGCCAAAACACCCGTAGCTTGATCTATCCTATATGCTGCCAGTTGGCCTGATCCTTGTCCTGCAGCATAGACAAACTGACCACTTGGATCTAATGCAAAGAAGCGTGGTGTTGCTTCGGTAGCAAAAAACCCTTTAGCGGTTAATGAACCATCTTCTCCAACAGCAAATAAAGCCAGACTATCGTGGCCCCGATTTGATGCATATAAATACTTACCATTAGGTGTCATATCAATTTCTGCCGTGGTATTATTAGTACTGTCCGCGTCTTTGGGCAAGGTGGAAATAACTTGAAAAGCGCCTAAAGTTCCCTGCTGCGAATCAAAGCTATGAGCTGACACCGTACTGCCGTTTTCATTTATCGAATAAACAATGTCTTGCTGGGGATGGAAAAATAAAATGTCGTGGCCCTTCAGCTGTTGCTGGCTGGACAAAAGGTGGCTCATTAGCGGACAACATTCCCGTATTTTCATCAAATTTAAATTGATAGATAGCATTGGTAGGATTCGTATGAGGCACAAAAGCAAATCGATTGGATCGATCGGTCTGTATACTATGTGCATGGATGGCTGTCTTGATCCACTGTAATGGTTCCTCAGACAGCCCACCAGCGGCATCAAAACGATGCACAGACACATGTCCCGAGCCGTAATAAGCAGCTAATAAATAACTATCCGTATTATCCAACCAAACATAAGGAGGCCCTGCAGCCAGTGTTGTGCCACCAATTCTTGTAAGCTGACCCGACCTCTGATCAATAGCATAACTAGCAAGTTGTTGTTTTGATCGCAAAGCAATAACCATCAACGTTTCCGCTGTATTTGTTGCCATTGCACCAGGCGCTCCCCCCCAGAGCGATATCTTCCTGTTGTTGCAAAAAGCCATTCTGTTCATCCATAACAAAATGGGAAAGCCATTCGCTGCCAGCATTGGACACATATAAATGATAAGACATAATCTCTCCGTATATATCAGAACGTTTTTTTAGCTACATTAGTTTTTATACTATATAGCTAAATACAATTGAATAAGGATAGACTGCCCGTCTAATAACAAATAGGATCATCTATCCTAACTACAGATAAATAAAGCAATACTTACTTGGTGTAAACTCCAAACTTATTGCTCTGATAAATTATGAATAATACGGTCTTTGCCGCTGGTGTAGATCGCCGCCTACAATTCCCTTGACGAACTTGCTTTCTTCAAAGAGATTCTTGCATATAAGTGATCACGCGACACAGCATTCTCTTCCTCTACCATGAGCACCTATAGCAAAACATATATAGATTTAATATCCTTATAGACTTAAAATGGAGATTTCACTATTGGAATTTAGTAAAGCAACGATCCGGCAACAGGATCCCTGGTATTGTGATCCTGTTGAGGCAACGTGTGTCTCTCCTTGGACTGCAACTCCCCCGGGACAAGTAACGCGCTACGAACATCCGGTTGTAGGCACGGATGCTTTAACACAAGAATGTAGCCTGCCTGTAACCGTTGTCACCGGTTTAACCGAGGGTCCTATCCTTGTGCTCTTGGCTGGCGAACATGGCAATGAGTACGAATCTATTATTGCCTTGCAAGAAACCTTACGACAACTTAACCCAGCTGATCTAAAAGGAAAAATTGTAGGTGTTAACTGCTGTTCTATCGACAGTTATCTGCACCATTCCCGCGTCGGCCATAACGACGGTCAAAACCTGGCCCGTGTTTACCCTGGCAAGCCTAACGGCACTCTAACCGAACGTGTTGCCTATACGTTGCAGAATGATTTCCTCGGACAATTAGAGCCTCATAAACCAACATTTATGGTAGCGCTCCACACCTATGGACCAACACTTTTAGGCGCAACACTTTCTGGTTATAATATCTACCCTGATGAAGCAGAATTGACCAATAAACAACGTCAAGCCAGTTTGCAAACGGGCTTAGATTTGGTCTGGGGTCACGAATTTGATGCATCACACGCCGCTAATGCTGTAATGGGGCATGAGGCTAGTGGCCGTACGGCGCTATACGCTGCCTTCCTGGCTGGTGTACCGGCGATCTACTGGGAAACAGCATGGGGTATGGGCGGCGAGGCAGAATATATACACGGACTGACACGATTGATGATTTCTCTGGGCATGTTAGATGGCAAAAATACCCCATCAGACCCCCGCGCCCCATATCGAGTCCATTGGCCACGGGGCTGGTCTGATGTCCTCACACAATCAAAGCCCTGTAGCCGGTTTGTGGCGCCCTGCAAAAAAGATATGGGACCCCGTTCAACAAGGTGAACTATTGGGCACCCTCTACGACCTCCATGGAAAACCACTGCACGAAATGCGTTCTCAGCGCAAAGGCATAGTAATCTCAACACCCAAATTGCAGTTCCTCAATAAAGGCGATCATTGCGGTATTGTATTATAAGACAAATATGCTGGTATCTCTAGCCACCTACTATAATCATTGCTAGTTAGTGCATGAAAAAATCTGCCCCTAACAATATACGTTATAGTCGCCTAGTCCGTACTTCACCCATATACTATGGTTGGATCATCCTCGCAGTAGGTACATTGGGTGGTATTATGAATAGCCCGGGACAAACCTATGCTTTTTCCGTTTTCATCGACCATTTTATTACGGATCTTGGTTTAAGTCGGTCATTGGTCAGTACGCTCTACACCATCAGTACGCTAAGCGCTAGCTTTTTTTTACCCTTTGTTGGACGTCAATTTGATATTCGCGGTGCCCGCATAATGATCACCCTGGTTAGCCTGTTATTAGGGTTAGCCTGTATTTATATGGGATCTGTACAAAATGCCATTATGTTAGGCATTGGTTTTTTTCTAATGCGTCAACTAGGCCAAGGTAGCTTAAGCTTAATCAGTAAAAATGTTATTAATTTGTGGTGGGTACGGCGGCGTGGGGTAATAATGGGACTCTCCGGCATTGCAAGCACTCTAATGGCCGGTTTGTTTCCCTATTGTATCAATACTTTAATTCCTCTTTACGGTTGGCGTATTACATATATAATCCTGGGCGCTATCCTACTCTTGATCATGCTGCCTATCGGTTGGATCTTTATACGTAATAAACCTGAAGACTACGGCCTTCAACCCGACGGGTATACTAATATTGCTGTCTCCAATACCACCACTTCTACTACAACATTAGAAAATAACTGGGACCTCTCACAAGCTTTACGCACTTCATCTTTCTGGTTGTTAACAGCAGGTTTGGCATCAATGAGCATGCTAAATACCGGCTTAACCTTCCATTTATTTAGCATTTTCAAAGATAATGGTCTAGCATCCAATATAGCAGCTTCAGTATTTGTACCAATTGCCGCTACTGGAGCTTTAGCCCAATTCATTAGTGGCTTGCTTATCGGTCGCATCCCCATACGGATATTACTAACAATAGCACTGATTTTCCAAGTCGTGAATCTATTTATGGCCCCAGCCTTAAACTCGCTCTACTTAGCATATAGCTTTGGCGCGTGTATGGGCATTCAACTTGGCATAGAAATGCTTGTTGCCAGTGTGGTATATGCTAATTATTTTGGACGGCGCCATCTAGGCAGTATCGTTGGCTTTGCCTCTACCTTATTAGTTGCGAGTTCAGCCCTTGGCCCTATGCCTATCGGCATCGCCCGCGACCTATTGGGTAATTATACCAGCGTTTTATACGGCCTAGCCATAATACCATTTTTTTTAGCACTAGCCTGCATATTCTTCTGTCACCCCCCAGGAACCCCACCAGATACGCCATAAGTACCCGTTTTTTACACCTGCTGCCACACTGGTCCTCCTGCAGCCTCTTGCCACAAACGCTCAAAGCCTTCTAAATCATCTTCCCCATCCCAAAAATCCGTTACCACTTCGTTCACATACGAAGGCTGTGGGCCTGACACCTTTAAACCATGTAAGCGCTCTAGGTAACGCAAATTATCGGCATGCCCCGGCTGGCTAGCATCATGACGCATATATATAGTCAAACCATCCCGATAACGTAAGCGGACCAAAAAAGGCGACGCTGCCTCTACTGTACCTTTACATCGCTCTAGTTTATCACGATCCAGGGTCACTCCCAAGCCTGGTCCTTGAGGCACTTGTACACTCCCACCAACAACCGGCATTGCCTCCACTGTTACATCCTCTTTCCACAAATGACATAGATTTACATGATCAATCGTTGCGGTCTTTACTACCGATACTTCATGGGCTAAAAAAGCCTGATTGATCGTCCCACCCGCTTGCTGATACATAATGGGCGTATTGGTCATCTCAGCCACAGCTCCTAGCTTAAGCCCCATGCCAATGGGGGCATGTCCAGCCATATAACCATCTACTAGCCCCTTAACCATAAATTCGGCAGGACCATGGTGGACAATAATCGGCAAGGTAAATGCCTCGCGCAGCATGCGATAACCATCCTCATCCGTCGCCCTTACTACGTCCTCAAAACGACCCGCCACCGGAAAGCGTTCCAATTCTGCCAGGATTGGACGCATAGTATAATATTCGGAATTAGCATTAAAATCATAATGTATTTTAAAACCTGGTGGCGCAACTTCTTGCATCGCCTCCGTTTGATCAATGACATTCTGCACTTCACCCAGATGGTATTTAAGCCAATGATAGCCTTTAGCTGCTGCCTGCCGTACTTCTTCAGCCATTGCCGCTGGTTCTTGAGCAACCGTCCAAGCCCCTACTGGAATCCACTCCCTTACTTGTAATCCCATCAGTTTCCAAGCCGGTATTCCCAAACTTTTACCCATGATATCATATAGCGCCATATTAAGGGCCAAATCCTTATCACTATTAAGCCAATCAAACGGATCCGTACCAATATAACGTTGGCGCAACTCGTCTGGGTCTGCCCCAGTTCCCCAACACTCACCAATACCTTCCAAGCCCGTATCGGTGCGCAGTATATAAACAGTCCGGCTCTGTATTACCCGACCATGATATCTAGCAATCGCGGTGGCATTAAAATCATGAAACGGCGGAAAAATTGGATAAGCTTCTAATTCTGTTATATGCATAACATGCTCCGTTAGATAATCCCCCAAATAACTTTATTTAATTCCCGTTCGCGTTCCTTACGATAGGTTTCACAAATTTCAAAATCTCGTCCTAACCACAAAACTTGTTGCTGCTCCGGAGTCAATTCCGCTATTAATTCAGCCGTTAAATATTCTTCAAAACGAAAACGGTGATTATCCTTGTCTGCTTCCCGAAACAACCAATGGTGCATCAAGCGCCCACTTGCTGAACGATTAATCCAAGTAGAATGAAAAATTGCTGAATTGCGCACAATCATATGCCCTGGATCAATTTCTAACGATACTTCACCGGGCAATTCCACATCATCTAATAGATCGCCCTTATAATCTTCTGGAAAACCCGCTAACTGCCGTTGCTGTTTAACTGCATCTAGATAAGGCTCTGACGGCCCAATATGACTGCCTGGAATTACGCGTAAACACCCCTGTTCTACCGTCCCTCCTGAAAAATAGTGCATGAACTCCACATAATTCTCGTTGCTGTCCCGATGCCAAGCAAAGGACCGCTCAGGTGCCAATTCATTAATCCCACCATTACGAAAATAGAGATCATCCGTACCACTCAATTGACGTATAAGCTCTACAATTTCAGGATGCAACTCAATGTGTAGAAAAGGCAACGAATGATCCAAGTCGCACCAGTACGTATCGCTCATCTGCGGTTTCAAACGAAAATGGTTACGGCGCTTATCATCCGTATTTTTTGCTGGATCAATAGCCACTGCGTCAACGGCCTCTAAACAACGCGCTGTTAATTCCGCTTCAAATGGACATTCTATAACCACATAACCTATTTCGTTATATGCAGCCAATTGAGACTGGGTAAATTTCATCAGCACTTCCTTAATCTTATTAAATCAAAGGTTGGTTTCCAGTTTAAAATGACGTATTATTGGTCCTTTATTAAAAATCATCTATTGCATCTACTAACTCAACGGTACAATACTATGTCATATACCTTTCAGCCTGGAAAAATGTATCGCATGCCAACTCACTTTGGTCCTGCTACTGGCCCACGCCAGGGACCGGATGGGCGTAAATTTGCCAATATAGACACCCCAAAAAATACTAATATTTCGATCTCCTTTCTTACGGATGCAGCTGCTCTCAAAGCCATGCTACCACCATGTTTTACCTTAGATGGGGAACCAATCGTTACCATATTTGCCAAGTACATGACCGAAATTGAATGGTTGGCTGGACGTGGCTACAGTATGCTAGGCATACGTTTTCCTGCTGCTTTCAATGGGGTCAAAGACCACGTACGCGGCTCTTTTTTAAGCGTCTTATGGGAAAACCTAACCGAGCCAATTCTTACCGGGCGCGAAGAGTTGGGTTTTGCCAAAATCTATTGCGAACTACCCGATCCTACAATTTCACCTAGTACCTGGCACAGTACTGCTTCATGGCTTGGTTTTAAATTTTTAGACCTCACAGTAAGTAAGCTCAAAGTATCGGAACAGCCTCCAATAAAAACCATATCATCAACGCCAGATGACGGTACCTTACACTTTAAATACATCCCTCAAACCGGTGTTTGGGGTAGTGCCGATGTTGCCTATCCGGTGTTAACACCGGCCACTGGCTCCAACGAGACAACAATAGAGCATTGGATTGGTGATGGTACTATCCAATTCCATCACGCCCGTTGGGAAGATATGCCTACTCAGTACAATATCGTCAATACCATAGCTAATTTAAAAATCAAAGAATACCACCATACCAGTATTACTAAATCCATTGGTTCCAAAGATTTGAGTGATCAACGAATTTTATCCTAAAGAGTAAATATTTCATCATACTGGCTCAACATTGCGATCTGCTACAAAAGCATAAAATAAAAAATATGCCCTTACGACTGCTTGTAGCACATATGGAACCCATTATTGATCCGGCACTAGTAATTTTATTTTTTCTCATCCTCCGACAATAGCGGTAAACGTGCTAAAACCAGATCCCCCCAACCGGATTCATCTTTCCAGCAACTAGGTGAGATCCCCTGCCAATACAAGGCCGTATCACGTCCTCCACCATCATCATCGTCGTGAGCACTAACGGTAAAGCCAATAATGCTACCCGGCCCTATGTTTTCACCCAAAATCCGGTAATTAAAACGCGCCTCCACCATAAATACTTTAGTCTCATGATCCCATGGTGCCTGATATGCCGCGCCGGGAGGCGCCCCATAGCTTGCTGCTGAAGTCCAGTAGCGCGGATCGCCGTTTTTCAATGGAACCCCACTCATTTTACTAATAACTGCTCCGTTTGCAACAATTGAAAATTCACCGCCGGTCTTATATTCTTGCCCGGCAGCATCCCGCGCATCACGGCTGTGACTATGATCACCATCCAGAAAAATCTCGACCGCATCATCCATCCAAGCCCGAGCCGCCTTAGCGTTGGGATCAAGATTGGTATCTAATACCAAAATATCATCCGTAATCGCTACTGCTACATATAAATACTCGGCATCATTCCTTACTCCAAACATAAAACTAAAATCTGCTGGATCCTGTATGCTACTAGACTCCCCATCCAAAACACCGTTTTTTGGTGTTACCTGGATAAATGCCGACTGATCCCAATCCGCCAGATCCCCATCTATTGCAGGCGGCTGCATCGTAAACGTTGATACCAAGGCTGCAGGACTGTGCGCCAATACATGCGTAGCTAAACTCAAACTTAATAATAGCAATGGCTTGATAGTCTTTCCCATATCATCTCTCCTAACATATTGATTGTCTGGTTTCCGTCTAGATACCGGCATACATTAATTAAAACACTACATGCGCGCTACTCTCCATTTTCGTACATTGCTCTATTAAAGCCATATAAACACCTATTTTCCATTCCCATATTACCTCGTCTACAAAGGTTAAATCATGAAAATAGTTCGTGCCGAGAGCTTTGCTCTCAATATCCCTTTTTACGCGCGTCGCGTTACTCGTGCTATGCAGCGTGCTCAAACACATAGTGAGCGTATGTACGTTTGCCGCTTAGAAAGCGACAACGGCTTGGTCGGTTGGGGTGATAATCAAGGCTATTCTAGTGTTGATCATTTAGTAGGACAAAACCCAACCGCTTTAATCCATCACGATCAATTAGGCCAGGCCCCTTATATGGCTATCCTGGATCTAGTCGGCAAGCATAATGGTGTACCAGTTCATGCGCTACTAGGTAAGCAAGTACGCCAGCGCTGTCCGATTTCCTGGTGGGATATTGACATGCCAGCAGCCGATTGGGTTGCCGAAGCCAAAGAAGCGGTTAAACGCGGTTATACTTCATTCAAGATGAAAGCTCGTCCCTGGCGTGATATCATTGCCCAGACCGATGCTGTTTCTGAGGTCGTACCAACGGATTTCAAATTTGACATCGACTTCAATGGTTTTTTACTAAACCAGGCGCGTGCCGAAATCATGCTCCACCAACTTGATGAAAATCCCAACGTCGGCATCTACGAAAGCCCATTTTATATGCATCAGGATCCGGACGGAGCACGTTTGCTACGCGAACGCGTGCGCAAACCAATCGTCGAACACTTTCAGGCACTTTATCTGGAAAATGACTGTGCCGATGGTTTTGTATTGGGTGACCGTCAATCCGGTATCTTAGCCGCCAATCATAATAAACCCTTCTGGCTACAACTAGTAGGTGCCGGCCTTACCACCACCTATGCCGCTCATCTTGGCTCCATCTTAACACATGCTCAATTGCCCTATATCACCTGCCATGAACTATGGGAACACGCCCTGCTCAAAAAAACCATCCAGATACAAGATGGCTATATGTCAGTGCCAGACGGCCCTGGCCTAGGGGTAGAGGTCGATGAAAAAGCGCTTGCACAGTACCGCGTTGACCCTGATGAGCCTACACCTAAAGATCGTTACCGGGCTAAAAAACGCATTCTACGCATTAATTGGCCAGGAGCTGGACGTAAAAAAAGAATATGGGAATTTACCAGCGAAGAACACTATCAACAAGCTTTTTACGCCGGTAATATCCCCGGTTTTGAACGCGGTGTCGATTTAGAAGTAATTGAAGACAACAAGAGTGCTGCTTTTAAAAAACGCCATGCTCAACTACGGCAACAAGGCTGTTAACATTTAAGGAAAAAATATCTTATGCGTTTAAGCAAAACCCTCAAAAAGATTCATTCAGGAAACTGTGTTCGTATCTGTGGCTTAGGGCATTATCTGCCTTTTTTTGTAAGCTATGCCGCCCATTTTGGCTTTGATACCATCTGGCTTGACCTAGATCATCGCGCCATGACTGATCGTGAAGTACAAGCTATTCTAGCCCTATGTCATCAATACGATATTGATTGTATGGTACGTTCGCCTACCCGCGAACATACCAAGCTCTATCGCTACTTAGAAGATGGTGCGGCAGGCTTAATGATGCCACTTGTCGCCGACGCAGCCGACGCCCAATTCATTGTTAACTGCACCAAATTCCCACCAATGGGGAATCGCGGTATAGACGGCGCTGGCATTGATGGAGATTTTGGCTTAGCGGTATGGAATGAAGGTAGCTCATATACCGATGACGCCAACCGCGAAACCTTTATCGTGATTCAGATAGAAACCCCTCAAGCCCATAGCCAATGCCGATGCCATCGCTGCTGTAGACGGAGTGGATGCATTGTTTGTCGGCCCCGCCGATCTAGGTCTACGCCTAGCGCAACAAACCGACGGCATAGATCTGGAAACTGCCATTACTCAGGTTGCTGCAGCAGCCAAACGCCATGGCAAAGCCTGGGGGATGCCAGCCGGTCCAGCAGATATCTTAGCCAAACGCCATAGCCAAGGTGCTCAACTGCTAGTTAGCGGCGGCGACTTTGCTTTAATGGGTGTTTTGGAAGAAGGCAGTAAAGCTTTTGACGAAGCACTGAAGGAATAACAAAACAATAGCGCTTAGTAGGTGCGGTCGGATAATATTCGTCTTATTATCCGACCGTAGTTAGTTAGATAGCCTTTATTTGTGCTAAGGCAACAGTGTAATCTTTTAATTCCAGTATAATACTACACATTTTACCATGTTCTGTGCCGAGACTAACCCGAGGCATTAAGTTGTTCTATTAGTCTTTTTCCAGCCTTGAATAAATCATGAAAATGCACATAGCTAAAAGAGGCATTGCGTCCTATCAGGTGCATATTTTCAAAGGTTTGAAAATATGTAAATAGCCGCTCTACTTTTTCGGCAAAACCAGCCTCGAGCACCGGATATGCATACGGTATCTGGTAGGCACGGTAACTGAGAACTTCTTCTTTACTGAGTGCTTTGACACGCTGTAAACCTTGCCATACCAGCTGCTGTAATTCATCCTCACCCATAGTCCATACAGCATCTGTATTGAAACAGGGCACCTCTAACACTACGGCAGTTTGGTTTTTAGGCGCCATATGCATACTGCGATTTTTCGGTTCGTATAACCGGGTAAACGGTATATCCTGTTCAGGAAAATACAGCGATGCATTAGTAGAGAATGAAGGACGATCCAAACAAAATACACATAAGATCAAATGACGAAAACGGATCGTATCTACCAGCGCCAATAAATCTGCTGGCGGTGGTGGATCAAGTATTCTTGCTGATAGAGTCAGCGGCAGCGTATTGACCAGCGTCGACACATCTAAGGTGGTTTCACCGTTAATTTCAATCTGTGAAATCCTCTTGCCTATCCGAACTAATCGACTAATCCGGTTGCCGTAACGGATTGACTCAGGACCAATAAACTGGCCTAATTTATCGCTGATCATACCAATGCCATATTTAGGATATAAAAAAGATCCATCCAGATGACTTGGATTTACTATTTTTTTTAAACATAATAGTGTGGATAAAACTTTTAAGGTTTAACCCTTTTAAGCGTCCGCCTGAAATATCCGTCGATAGTTTACACGCTTCTTCGCCCCATAATTTCTTGGAATAATTAAGTAAATATAATTTAGCTAACGTTGGTCCATAATGATAAATAGCCATATCAGCAAACGTCATTATCTGTTTATTTTTTTTACTTCTCGAGCAAATATTTTCCCAGATAATCTTAACCAGAGTTTTTTTATCTAACTGGCGTATAAGATTAGTAAATTCCAATGGAAAACGAACAAATCTACCACAAGAAAATATTTCACTTGGCGCTTGAACTATAGATAAATCGTCACCTAGTAAGTCTTTGATTTCCTTGCTTACTGCCGCATCTTTATCGTGAAAGCGATGAGCCCCGGTATCAAACAGAAACTCACCCTGTTGCAGGGTCCGAAAATTACCGCCTATATGTGTTCCCGCTTCATAGATCGTGCAGTCTAAGTTATGCTTTTGGGCAAAGTATCCTACCGCTAACCCAGCCGGACCTCCTCCCAAAACAGCTATATTTGATATTGTATGCATAGTACCTTATTTGCTACTTAGACCAATTAATCAACAATCCACTGTCTATAACAGAAAATCCAGATTATATCGAATAAATGTTCTTATTAAACCATACGCTAGCACTAATGATTGCACTTACTCATAGCAAACCTAATAATGGTATACGGTCAATGATGGCCACATTTGATTAACATATGGGTTATGGAAAAATGTCTTTGTCGATTTTGCCACACGATGCTCTAACGCCATATCAATTACTACAAGATCAACGGCTTTATCTAAACCCGCTATAGTCGTTAAATCATTCTTATGCTCTACCGGATAGTATACTGCATCAATTCCTTGTGAGGCTAGGTAATATTTTATTAGAGGTACTGATACAATATGTAAATTGTTTTTTTTCTGATTACTTAAGTCCTGCTGTATTTGGGCAATTGCAGTAGGTGATTTATGCTGTATCACTAGATATAATCCAACATATATATAGCACCCAGCAAAGAGAACGAAAAAGACCTTACTCCATTGGGCTCTACGACGCATAATATGGCTAAATAGCCTAGCAATAAAAATGAGAATCAGTGGTAGTACGGGTAGGATATGTCGGCTTTTGTAAAGTATGTTCTGAAAGAAAAACACCCATACCAGATACACTAAGCAGCCGATAACTACTTCGTTATAAACTAAGCGTAGATGCACGTACGGAACCCAAATTCGCCAATGATATACTATTAAAAGAATCAATGTACAGGCGGAACCCAACGTCACCCAACTGCGCCCTGGCCAGTAAAAACCCAATCCATCTGCCCATATCTTTTCAAATAAGTTCCTTAAACGTAAACTATAGTCAGATTCCGTAAGTATAGTACCACCAAATTCGTTAAAATGTCCCTGACTTTGATGCTGAGCAGCCAAAATCAAGGTATCCCATCCAGTATTTATCACTAGGGGTATAAACCAAACCAATGCTCCCAATACCCCAGCAAAGATAAAATAGAGACGTGGTCCAGGTCGCTTCAAACAAAGCAATAACGGCACCAATAAAAAAGGGCTATACGAAAGCCGTATGCCCAACATAATACCCGCTAGGAAAAATCCTAATCCTACCTTGTATACCTGCTTATGGCACGTTAAATAATATAAACTTGCAAAAAGGCAACCAAGACCAAATAAATCCGGCATATAGCGGTTACCCATTAACCATAGTAACGGATTAAAAAAAATCAATGCAGCTAGCCCCCAACCAAAGGGATGACTAATTGCGGTACGACTAATCTGTATCAGATAGTAACTAGTAATAAATGTGGCTAGACCACCTAAAAAAGCAAAGGCTAAAGCAAAGCGCTCAGTGACGATATATAGGATCTTAGCCGCCCAACAAAAAACGGGATAGGCAGGAAAATGCGGTTGCAACTTAGCGACATCATAATCAACTATGCTCAAAGCAAAACGTAGACTATCGGTATCCTCTATATAGTATATAGCAGTTAATGCTCTTGAACTTACACAAAGCCCCAAGAAAAAAAACCATATCTGCCGTTTACTTATTGCATGTAGCGACAAAACATATCCCAAATTCCGAATATTAGACCATATATTCAGAAATAATTAATAGCTATCTATTAAACTTATTCTTCTCTCAACATGCGGTAAAATACAAAAGGGTCCAATGCCTCATTTAATAAGCGGTGCATTGAACCCTTTAAATTAAAAAAACACGTATATCTTATCTACTTATTCTAGCAATCCTTTATTTTCTACCAATCCTTCATTGCCGTATCAGAAAAACCATATGCTGCCTGTAGAATTGATTTAGCGGCATCATAATCGTCAACCGTTGTATTATATGCCGAACTTCCAGGCAAATCATACACCGGAGCCTGACCCATAATTTCATGTAATTGCTCAAGATCTCCTTGGCTAATTAAACCATAATCGGGGTTATACTGTAAGCCAATAGTAAATCCCTTCATTTCAGCCCAGTGCTTATTAAGGTTAGCCTTATTCTCATCGGCAGTACCCAAAGCAGCCATATCGCTCAGGGTATCGTTTATATAATGCACCACAGTAGCAGCAATAACTTT
>JACLAC010004939.1_pt1 | contig 14728 bp, 11 predicted proteins | sample 8027881 | NCBI WGS metagenome assembly JACLAC01 (sample SAMN15725517, study PRJNA655200) | protist metagenome | isolation source: fluorescence activated cell sorting (FACS) single amplified genomes of... | place: Spain: Blaines Bay Microbial Observatory, Mediterranean Sea | collected 2016-01-19 | reverse complement strand
AAAAGATATGCTCTATAAAGGACGACAAAAAAAAGACATATTGAGATTGTACACTCTTTTGAAATATTCAAAAAGTCAGTTTCAGGCAAATGCGATAACTTCTTTAATTTTCAACTCACCAATTAGCTGCTCGATAGCACGACGTTAGCGTTAGTTGCATTACTGGAATTCTGGAAGAGATGCATCAAAGTCAAATGTATCACCATCAAATTCTGGAAATAACGAAGTCGTTTTTTCAGCCAAGGCGTTTGAAGGGAAAGACTCTATAATTCCTATATCAAAGTCATTATCTATCCTTTCTTCGTTACTGTCATGCTTTGCTAACTTATGTTTCCAGGAGTCATTAACTGTTTGCCATTCTTTCAAAAGAAGCGACCGTTTCCTTTTACCATTATTGGATATTTCATCATCAGCTACTGAGCTATCCCCAAGTATAGTGATAGAAGTTTGATAGTATTCTCCATCTAGTGATAGTAAAAATGTAACGCACGCTCTTTTTGTCACGATCGTACCATGACGATTTATAAATGCATGCTCTTTGAAAATCTTCTTTAAAGTATATGTTCTTGTTTCGCCAATGCTTTTATCGAAAACATGCCGTATCGTATCATTTTTGAATAGCATTTTCCCGAGCGGTTTTAACAACTAACGCAGAGAAGGCGCTGTCATAATCTTTGCAAAAACGTCACCAGAGTTGTTACACCACATTTCATTTGCTTCTTTCTCATTTATATATTCCTCTATTTTTGGAGATACAAGAAACAAAGATCTACCGTAAAAGGTAACTCTTGTGATACTAGCTGTGTCGTAACATTCCTTTATGGTTTTGTCTGGTATTAGTGACCTAAGACTCACATTTGACAACTCACTAAATCTCACCCAAGGCTCAAACTTCAGCAAAGGCTTATTGGTCTTTTGCATGATTTCAGAAATACAATCGAAAGGTATTTTAAACGTAGCGGCAAGTGATAATGCTTCTGACATAAGAAACACAGATTTACGTCTCGTTGCTGTCCACAGCCAGTGCTTGCACCAAGCTTGCACAGCGTTGTGCACTGCGCCGCCTATTTTGACGTTAGTGCCTTTTAAGTTAACTTCCTGTATATGATGATGATGATGAATGATATTTAATAATTTTTTTTTACTACTGTGAAGAAGAAAAGAGGAGGAAGGCGATCCAATCAAGCCTGTTATATGCCAATTTTTGCAACATGGATCCCGAAGGGCCAAAAACACGGGCATTACTTCTTCTCGAGATGCGTATGGACATAATCTTTGGCTCGCTTAGGAATCTTGAAGCCTCGAAACCCTCGCTTTTGCTGCGACGATGGTGGTTTCCATGATTTTGAACGATCAGAACGCACTTGATCCAGCAGATTGTTCTTCGCAGTTACAATTGGTGTTTCTTCCAGATCATCTTCCTTACTCACATTTTCTTCGACGCATTTGCCTTCAACAATCGAATCGTCGGATGCACTTCGTTTTAAGGAATTAAAACCAATGGCGTCATTGAGACTTTCATCTTTCTTCCCCTCATTCTCTGCAACATAGTCACATCCAACTTTGCCCTCATCAACAGTAGCAGAGCGTGCGTATCGAAGCGCTTCAGCCAAGGATGCCTTTGGCAATGATTTCTCCGATTGAATTTTCATACCAGCTACATTCGGATCCTGGACTTCACTTGAATCTTTCTCAAGAATGCCCTTATCACGCCGCGAGGTGCTTGGCTGACTTATTATAGGGTCAACGGTACTAGACTTCGAAATCACTGATGTTGTAGAAGACGCCGTTGAAGGGCGGCTAGACGAGGAGGCAGCAGCCTCTATACTTGCTAGGTTGTGTTTCTGTACATGTTGTATTTTTTTCCGATAACTCTCAATCAAAGAATCAACATCTTCCAAAGGTTTTATGCCAGTATTATTGTAACCATTTACACCACCCAGCATACTTCTGGAGCGCCTACTTGACAACATTCTTGGTGTCGGCCTCGGCAACTTCTCATCATCTTCATCATCATTTTCAAATATCTTCTCAGCTAATGACCTAGTGAAGGGTACCGCCGAGGATGCACTGGAAGATACTATAGCACTTTGCCTACTGGGTGCATGAATACTTCTGTCCGAGAAAAGGCTTTCAACTCCATTCCTATCGTCACCAAAAGTGCTAGTCTTCTCGGTGCCATTCTGTTCCATATTTTTCCCTTCTTTGCGACTTGATCTACGTCTTGTGCTATTACTTTTTTCACGCTCAGCTTTACCCGTGGCAACGTTGATCGCAGGGTGCTTAGCCTGATTTTTCCTTCTAATAATTCGATCTTTACTACCCTTGCTATTTTCCTTGTTTTCATTGATAGAATCCGAAGATGCTACAGGCAGGCCAGGGGGCTCGAAAGTGTCATCGCCGCCAAAGCGGGCAACGGAATGACCGTCGTAGACAGCCAAGCTCTTCATAGATTTACACAAACGTTTCGCTATTTTTTCTGAATGTGATATTGGATTACCACCCAGGGTTAAGGATACGAGGCTCTTAACTCGCTGCAATGAAAACACATCCACCTCTTCCGAAATTCGGTTATCGCCAATATCTATCACATCAATGTTTCTGAATTTGGCGATTATGGGTTCCACGTGCGTAAAACGATTGTTGGCGGCATGGAATTCAGATAGCGAGTCCAAACGTGGTATTGTTTTCCAATCACTTAAACGATTATGATCAACCCGCAAGATGTTAATATTCATTTTGTTACATAGTTTTGTCAATTCCTTCAAGGATGTAAGACGGTTGGCGCCTAAATCTAATTCCTCTAATAATGGCAATTGACCTACACTCTTGTGTAATTCCTTCAAATTGTTGTTGCGCAAAATTAACGTCTTTAGCGACCCACCCAAGGCTTCTAGACCGGCCAGAGAGTTCAACTGATTGCCACCTAGATCCACAAACTCAAGATTTCGACATGCACTTAGCTTCAAAATACCTGGCGTAAGCTTTTCCATGATGTTTGTATTCAAGCGCAGTTCACGCAATTTTCGTAATACGCGTAGGCAAGAGGGAAAACACACTAAATTGTTTCCGTTCAAGTACACTACTTCTACATTAGGCGTGCCATCAAACACATAAGAGTCCATCAGCTCCGGACCAAGCATATTATTGTGCGCTTTTATTTCTCGTAACTGTTTCAGACCTTCCAGCTTGTCCAAGTCTGACAAGCGGTTGAACGAAACATCTAAGGTACGAACGTTGCTCGCTTTGCTGCCGTAACCGTCAACTGAAGTTATTCCACAGTTCCGGACGTCAATAGTGAACTCGTCGCATAGTTCTTTTGCTTTCAGAAGAGCCTCCGGCAACTTTACATCATGAGCTTTTCCTAACAAGGCATTTATAATCTCAGAATTAAGCATAATTGCAGGCATTTTTCTTTTTACAACGGCACCACTGCCGACTGCATTTTTTTTATTAGTAATTGTTTTACCAATTCTAGATAAACTTGTTGTGTCGGCAAGTTCCCTTATTCGCCGTGTGTCCATCGCACTCTAGTCACTTAACCAGTCAACTTATGAGCCCCGCACTTTGATTCACTAATTTGTTTCTTCGAGTGCCTCAATGCAGTGGAAAATATTCTTTTCTGCACGACTCCAATAGTTTTGTATCTGCAATATTTCACTGCGCACTGCTTGAACGCTTGGCCGTATGTTGTCAAACTCCTTATTAATTTGAACCACCACTTCGTTCAAACGCTCAACGTTCTTTGTTACCCGATGGACAAGACACCGTTGTTGAGCTTCAGAGGGATTTTCCATACAAGTATCCCAGGAATGGCGTGTAGAAAAATGTACAATTGGCCAGGAGTGTGTTTCCAAGCGTACAGCTGAATGTCACGGAACTTGGGTTTCTAGAAAAGTTTTATACATTAATAACACACAAGAAGAAAGAGCTCATCTCATCATCAATTCTTCTGTATAAAATAACAAAAAAAAAATAATACAACAACATGTATAATAATAAAAAATAAAAATTCGAAAATAATAATATTAATATTATTATATTATATAATTATTTGAAATAATAATTATAATAAATAAAAAAAATTAAAAAATGGACACTCGTCATCATGCGTGTTATCCCCTCATGCACGCTCACGCAATTTACCTCACTAACCACCAGGGGGGGGCATTTGTGGATAGAGCATGTTTTTTTTATTGCAATCACCACAAACACTGTGGAACTTTGCGCTCGGTGCGAACATCCTTGGTACCATACTATTTTTTTTTGTAGCTCGAAATGACTCTTACAGTGCCCTGACTTTGTTCATCAACTTTCTATGTTGTATAAGTAACTTGTTGTGGGCGAAAATGTTCACGGACTTGCAACGCAATCGACAGACTATTTATTTTTTCGTTGGTCTTGCTGTGTTGGCTGTGTTTGGTATGATATCTGCATGGCGAGCGCCAGTAGAAGAATCAGAAGAAGACGAATACGACTATGAATATTTTTCCGAGGACGAAGGGGAAAATGAACCTAAAGCTGGTTCCATAAAGGAGAAGAAGAAATTGAAATAGTGATCAAATGCACTCGGGGGTAGACCGCAGCTAGAGTTTTCGTTATTAATACGCTATGGCACCCTTGATATATTTCTCGAATCCAACACTATTGCATAAAAGGCTCTCAAGTTTGAAAGTATACACGAGGTATTATTGCGCTTTAAAACAGAATTTGGGAAGTAATATTTTCTTTAATAATTTACTGATAAGAATTAATAGACTATATAAATTAGTAAATATTACTTTGGAAGGTGTTTACTGCAAATTCCTACGTATACACTACACTATCGTAACATGAGCTTCTTACAACATCAACTCTACAGATATATCTAATTTTAAAAAAGAAAACACTATTCTATAAATGTAATCGCCTGCACACACCGCAATTTGGACGAAAAAGGTTCTTTTGAAACATTTTACAGAATATTTTTTTGCAACTTAGCAACTGCAGCTCGTGTGATTTCAATATTGAAGGCTTAAGATTCTGTAGATTGACGCTGTACGAAAATTTCGCTAACGGGGTCTCGCATATTGTACTTTGAACCCATCACAAAACCATAAGCTCCTGCGTTCGCTACAAGTATCACATCGCCAACATTAGTTTTTTCAGGTAGATCACGACTATGACCCAAAACGTCGGCGGTCTCGCATATTGGTCCTACGACGTGGCTCGTCATAAGTTTCATGTTGTCGCCGTAGTAATTATCGTGAGGCCCAAGGCCAAGTTCAGTCTTCTTAGCGTGAGATATGTTCACAATGTCATGCCAAGCTTCATAAAGGGCCGGTCGGATCAATGAATTCATACCCGTTGCAACGCCAACAAATCGATGATTACGCTTTTGCCTAATTTGAGTAACATTCGTAACTAGCACCCCGCCTTCACTTACCAAATATCGTCCAGGTTCCATGTGTAGCTGAACTGGGTAAGGGGACATCGATTTCAATTTCGAAGAGATTTCGCCCAGTGCAATTGCGACTTTCGGTAGATTCACGCCAAATGTTGCTTGTGGATTTTGACCTGCTACGCCCAAACCTCCACCTAGATCAAGCCATTCCACGTGTTCGAATTCAGGCTTTCTTCTATTCGTTGCGTCATCAATCAACAGCGTCGATAGGGTCAAGGCTGTGTCCCTCCATACTGTCGGCTTTAGTACACCGCTGCCAACATGGGAGTGTAATCCTACGACTATAGCACCGTATTCTTTTGCTTGCTTCGCAGCTTTTGATACTTCTGACAGTGGCAGACCAAACTTTTGGCCTGCACCCGATGTGCGAACGTGCTTGTGATGTCCATGACTATCGTCTGCATCTTCACCTTCTACGGGATCTACGCGAAAACCAATCTTTTTCCCTTTGAAGACGGATGGATCTTGCTTGATTATTTCAATATCGTCGACAATAACCTGTGCGCCAAGTTGAATTGCTTCTCTATATTCTCTTATTGAGCAAAAATTAGGTGAAAACAATATAGGAACCGATTTTCCCAGATTTTTACGAACATATCGAACTTCATGAATGGACACGCATTCCATACCAAACCCAGCCGATGATATCAGAGACAAAACACGTGGATTCGAATTCGCTTTCATGGCGTAGTAGAATTTATCGACAACCTTGCTTAAGTATCCATTAAGATTCCTTGCTCTCTCCAATATGGTAGCCTCATCGTAAACGTAATGGCCCGGTCCATCTCGCCCAAGTGCAATCAGGGTGTCTCGTATGCTCGGTGATAACCACCATTTCCGTGGGCCACTAATGGCTCCACTGTCTGATAAAGAAAATGACCCCATCATTATTTCTTCGTCCGTCAAGTTCTGAAATCTTTTGCGTGAATTGGGACTTAAGCTATTTACAAAACTGCTATGCGCTGAAGCGAAGTCAGAATCACTATCTAAAGGTTTGATCGAAGGCGGTGTTGGGGGACTTTTCTTCAGTTCTTCCCACGTTTCTCCCATGATAGATTTTGCGTCTTCCCTATTCGTGTTCGAGAAAAATTGCTGGTGCAAAGATTGAACCATGCTCTTTGAAACGTCTTCATCGACCACAAACGACATGTTCAAATCTTCGCAGGATTGAGTCATTAAATGCACCTCGTGATTTTTTATCACTTTCATGGCGTTGCCGATTTCTGGTAGTCCACTTCTAAGATATTCCCCAACGATGCTAACGACTGAACACGGGTATCGGGTTCGTACTGTCCCCAAACGCTTCAATTGATAAATTACGCGTGCAAAGGCAGACCCTTCAAAACCACCAGGTATATGGTCAAGAGTCAGAGAAACTGCATACTGCGAAGTCGCAACCAAATCTACAGAAACATCCATTTCTCGAAACGGATAAAACACTTTTGCAAGAAAGCCTGACTCCCCCCACATATTGACGCTGTCGATGTGCACAAGGCCCTGGCCGTTTCTGCATGTAACTGCCAAAACTTTCGGAGAATTCAGCAAAGGAGGGCTCAGTCTACCGTTTGGTACGCCGCTACTAGGCGCCTTAATTTCCCCCGTGGTTATGTTGCCATCCTTAGTCTGAACAACAAGAATCTGCTGACGCTTTCTTGGTGATAGCGTTGTTTTCCCAGAATTATTGCCTCCACTTTGATTGCCTCGTGCAATAATTCGAGTGCAAGGTCCATTTGGGTCTTCAGTGTTGTGTATTTCCACAGGTATCCCACCCCAGGAGGCTGGTACCAAACAGCGGGGGTGTAAAACCTTAGCCCCCATCGAAGCTAACTCTTGTGCAACCCTATACGTTGTTTCTTTAATGAGGCGGGTGCCTTTGACATGCCTGGGATCGGACGTAAATAGGCCATGCACATCTGTCCATATTTCCAGGCGTTCCGCGCCAATCAATGATGCGAAAAGAGCAGCAGACGTATCGCTCCCCCCCCGGCCAAGCAAACATGTATGGCCATCAACTGTCGAAGCAATGAAACCCTGGGTAATAATACAACTGGACCCTTCAATGCCCAATCGATGAATGATATCAGGGTCGTATGAGGGATCGATGCAAGCCTGTAAATATGCGTCTTCTGGATTTATGTATCCACCGCCATCAGTGCCCCGCCTTGCAACGAGGCACTGGCGTGCGTCAACACGCGTTGCTGCATTTAGCCCAGCCTTTTTCAAAACTTGCAATCCAATAAACGATGACATAAGCTCCCCAAAGGAACATACCTGAGCCCGCATTCTTGGGGATACTTCACCGCATAATCCTATTCCTATCAAAAATCGCTTCAGGCTATTCAATAGACCGATCAGATATTGGTACTCATCATTGTACTCGTCACCTAGATTTAGCTCGTCCCAAAGTTCCTTGTGGATACGAACTATTTCGTTGTATGATGCTAACTGTTTGAAACTATCAAAAGAAACATCTTCATTTGGCACAGAATCTGCCGGAAAATCTTTACCCGTATCTACTACCGCTTCCTTCAAAGATTTCTCTAACAAATTCGTTGTCCCGGAAACAGCCGAAACAGCGAGCCAACAGCGCCGCTTGGAAGCTAGAACCCGTTTTGCTTGGAGCGCTATCTCCGCCCACTTCGAAGCAGACGCAACCGACGTGCCCCCAAATTTCAGCACTACGAAGGGATTTTCCATCCTTGACAGTGCGATCTGGTGTTTGAATACCTTTAAAACAGCGAATGGCGACCAGAACTGTGCTCGAAAGCGACGGTGAATTCTTGGGCGACCAGCTGAGTTTGTGGTCACGGTAGCCAGCCAGCGCGTCATCAACCTAAACCAGCACCACGAGTTGTAGTAGTTAGTAGTGGTGGTGGTGGTAGGTAAAGAAGAAGAGAAAAAAAAAAGAAAGGAAAGAAGAAGAAGAAAAAAGATGATGATGATAATGAGATATAATATAATATATGATGATAGACGACTATTTTATGATAACTAAATATTATTATTACACATTATTATTTCAAATTATTCAAATACTAATAATAATAATAAATAATATGAGATATAATAATATAAAGTAGAGGAGTGTTCTTCGATTCATTTACTGTATGCTAATAGTATAGTAAGAGTGTTTGGGTGGAAGTACCGTTCCTATGCAGTCTGAGTAATCGAACATGTAGTCTATCTAACTCGTGAGTGCCGCTTTCAGTTTGGACAAGGAGCGTTACCTCAGGTCCGCATCTGTGCCAAATGGCGTGGAGCGCCTGGCAATATTTCCCGAAGTTTTAGATTGTGGCTCAGGAACCCACCATTGACCGGATGGGTCTGCATAGCGTAAATTTACCCCTGCTTTTCTACTGTGGCGGGAGGTTTGGCCAACGGCTTGAAAATTAGAATTGGCCTGGTCGTTATCTGTACCGTACGGAACACTGCCCCCGTACATTTTATTGTGCCCCTGAGACTTTGGTCTTCTTTGCGCCGGTTGATTTGCGCTATCTGGGTTATTGTGCCAAGAGATAATGTTCCCAGAGGAGCTCATGGGATCGTTGGCGCGTAATTTACGGGCACTTTTCTTATCGTGTTTCTGATTTTCTGAATTGTCCTTGTCCCATTCAATGAAGTTTCCAGTTGCACGAAGGTGGGGCTTTGGCCCACCTTGGACTGCACGCCTCGGGAAATTTCCTTGCTTGCTTAAAGACTTCTGTTCCATTTCATTAGGCGCGCCACTCCATGTGAGGATATCTCCATGGCTTGTTGTGGCTTTCTTTTTATTTTTGCTGGCAACGTCATTTTGTCTGCGAAGCTGTTCTTGTGGTACCTCAACCGCTTGTGGGCGTGGTTGCGATTCGGCAGTCTGTTGGTTGTTCTGAAGCTTCATCGCTTCCAAGCGCTCCATTTCAGCAAAAACGGGGGTCATTGCCTGCACAAAGTCTCTGAAGACGGCACTTCCATTTGCTTTTTGCTTTGCGATCAAACGTTGCATTGACATGGGCAACGGTATGTCCATGGCGCTCATTCTCGTGTAGAATTGTTCTGTGGTTATCTCACCAGCATCCAATTGCCTCACGCCATCGTATACGACACCACGTAGTGTTGTGATACGTTCCCCAGCGTTTGCCATGCCACTGATGACCTTTTGCCCTCGCCCATTATATTGCTGCTCCATTGCAGCCGTCGACCAAGTGGAGGATGGTTGGTACTGATCACGAAACATAGCGCCTCGAACACCACTTGATGTATTGTCCGGTTTGTAAAATTCGCCACGGCCTTTACCAGTCAACATGTTTGCCGTGTCGCGGTGCTTATCTTGATTCTGGCTGTCCCCTCGCCAGGTGACAACATCTATCCCACTGTAGTTCACTCCTAGCTTTTGTGCGCCTCGCCTTGGACTGCGCCCAGTCCGTGTCTTATTCGATATGATGGTTCCATCATTACGGTCAAATATAGCCCCGGCTATTCTACCTTTCATGTTTGCTCCGTCTTCGTCTTGAAGGGCGTGCAGCAAATCCTTGTACTTGAACTCGCATGGCGTTGTTCGTAGCAAACGAGACAGCGATTCTGTTTCCTTGATACCGAGGTCTAGGAGTGATTGCCGGAATGCAGCTACACTGCATAAGCCGTTATCGAACTTATTGAACAATTCAGAGATGGAATGGTTGTTTCGTCGAACTAGCTCCTTCTGCGGTGAGGCACCAAACCTTTCGCTGTTCAACGCTTGTCGATACTTCAATTCGATATCCGTCGGTTGATATTCCCTATTGATCGGTGGCGGAGCGTTGAGTTCAGCTTGGCGTTGTTCCTGCTGGATTCTTTGTTCGTGCTGCTGCTGTACCTGCTGCTGTGCGAGTGATGCCTGGTTTGGCTGGCTGCTTGACAGTTTCAACACCTTCTGGTCTTGAAACTCCTCAACGAACCTTGAATAGTCTACGAAACCTTGTTCATCTTGCCTACAACCAAGCATCACCTCGTCAACAATAGGGTGTCCAAATGTCAATCCAAGACTCTCAATGGCTTGTTGAAATTGCTGCGCATGTATCACGTGCCGACGACTTGTCGGGATAGCATTCAGCGTATCAATAATCGCTTGTTTCAAAGCGTTGCTTTGTTCTTCGGACATTTTATTTTTGTAGCCTTTCGCTGCGAACAGTTGTAATTATGTATATTGTCTTGTTGGTGCGTCTTGCCGTCTGCGCAATCAGCAATCGAAAAAAGTCTATCTAGACGAGTGCTACAAACGATGTATACAAGCAAGTTTTCACAGGGGTTTGCCGTGATGGCAACGGCTGGTGAATGAGGTTTGCTGCACTCCGAATTCTTGTAGTAGTATATGTTAGTAATAATGTATATATAATATAATAAAAAAAAATAAGGCATATAAAAATATATGATAAAATACGATATTCAATATAATTATGATGGAGGAAGAAGGAAAAAAAGAAAGATTGATTGAGTTACAGTATTATTATTATGTTTTTAGCGTGGCAACTGATTTCTCTTCCTAGCAGGCGCAGATGATGGAAAACGTTATCCAATTGTTACCTTCCCAAATCCAAATCAAGTACGGATATTGTGTAGTCCATGAATGGATCTCCAATATGCCACGCCAACCTGTTTGCCTGTGGTGTTTCAAGATGAAATGACATTTGTTGCCAAAACACCCAACTCCTCCAAGATGCGTTTTACTGCCTTAAAGTAGTGATGGATTTACAATCTTTGCGGTGAAGACATAGTTGGAAGTGCCTTGCAAAGTAAGGTTTTGATAGCACAAATGTTTTACTAGTCACTGGAGTAAGGGTCATGGCCTGGTCAGTTAGGATATCACCATTTTCCTCCTCAGATTTGAATTTTTTTGCTCGTCGACAACCCTCATTATTACCCTGCTTGCTCTGGGTGGATTTTCGGGTCCGAAATTTGGATTATAGATATCCCATATGTAATACTGATCCAATGTCTGGCGAGGGGTGGTCACACCCTATCATGTATTGTAGTGAACATGGTATATCCCTATACAATAATGGCATGGTTTTCTCCCCATCTTTTTCAAAATGTTGAGTAATCTTAATGAACACAGAATTAAAATGAAAAGAGTATTTTTGAGGTATAAATATCCGAACAAAAAGTCTAAACATGGTAAACCCGTCTGTCTAACTATAAATAATTGTAGTGTCGGGCTGAATGGATCTTTATGGTATCCATTGTCGTTCGGTCTTTTTGTGTCATTTTTCTTACTACACGACAAGTCTTGATATGTGGTTGATAGATGATATGATATATACTACGGAGTATAGTAATTCATAATGATAAAAAAAATAATAATAATAATATTCATCATAATAAATATTATAATATCATTATCGATCTTATAATACTACTGTGATTGTGATGGATATGATGAAGGGGCGGGAAGGAAGAACACCACAACCAACGAGACAACGAGAGACGGCGAGGGAGAGAGAAGCCCTACTACCTTCCATCCCTTCACGGCGTCATCTGTAAGTCTTATAAAGGATTTGCTTCATATACGCTGCCCCGGATACATATAGACAGCCCATTTGCGTCTCCAACGGCCAGGATTCTCTGCTTATGAATAGACTTCGGAAGCGAAACCACACCTTCAGTGTTTGGGGGAGACGCAGTCCTTCGTCCGCGACCTCGCGCAAAACAGTCAAATATGGTGAAAAGTCCTCTGTTTTTCGAACACAAAGCAACATGTCTGAGGAAATAAATGAGGTTTACGTAGAGAATCTTTTGGGTAAACTCTTGCCATATTTGTTAGAAAAACATAAATACCTACCAGAAAAGGAACTACATTATCAAATAGTTAGGGACCACGTCGCTGTTGGTGTACGTGCAACTGAAAGCCTTATAAAATACTGGGAAAACGCGACCAGGAACCACCACAGTTTTTCCGATGATTACGTAAATAATGTTATACCACACATACCCCACACAGAAATTTATCAAATGCGCAAATTTATGTCAATTATACGTCTTTTGAACCAGGCACGAGTGGACGCCACATTGACGTATTGCATGAACGTGCTGGTCCAGGTTGTGAAACCAGCGAAACGGCTGCATAGGCATGTGTCTCAAAGCCTTGCTGCGAACGACAAGGATATGCAAGCACTGATTGAAACGTATGAAAAGAAAGAAAAATTAGTGCGGGCCGCTGTTAAGCAGCTGCAAGCAGCCGAAAAGGCTATGAACACGGCCTTGATAGCGCTGAACGATCATAAGAAGAGTATCTCGAAGCATTTTAACGTCCGCGTTGGTTCGGACGCAAATGAAATTTATCGGGGATTCTTGAAGAAAAAAGGAAGTGGAACTGGGTTTGGTGGCATTGGTGGTAGACGAAATTGGAAAGAGCGTCTGTTTGTACTAGTGGCACCGGAAATCGGGAAAAGTTATGCATCTTTGAATTACTACGCCAAGGATTCCATCTCTGTTCCGAAAGGGTCCATGGTTATTGATGAGAGCACAATTGTAAACGTTGTAGAAGATAAGAAGTACTCGTACGCTTTCAACATACTGACAGAAGGGTTCCACTTTGAGGGGGAATCAGACAACGAGACGAACAGTCACGACACTGGGCATAGTTCCTTATCAAATTACCTGAATCGAAAACCAAAATTAAAGAAGACGAGCTTGATGTTGCAGGCCGCCACAGAAGATGACCTTGCTATGTGGATCAAATATATCAGGAAAACTGTCTCTTTGTTCACCGGGAGAAATGTTTCTCCTTCGACCAGATCAAGCGGAAAAGGTTTAGTTGCTCCCGTTTCCCCAACAAAGTTGAGGGCTGTTCAAGAAGACGCTTCTACCGATACACTAAATAATATAAATTTGGCACGCGATGCAAAAGGAATCGAGTTAGAACAAGGCGCAGAGAAAGCTAAACAACAGGTGGCGATGTACCAGCAGCAGCTCAAGTGGTCAACCGAGTCTTTGGAGGGTCATGACGAAATACACAAAAAATCTGTTAGCGAAATCATCCGAAAACTACTTCGGGTGGAGATATATCGTGGAGAAGAGCAGAGGAAGTTGATGAAGAAATTTATTGTGCTAGAGTCTATTTTCGAAGAAAAAACTACCCCGTATATCCATGCCGCCCTTCAATCAGTGCATATTGTTGATGCTGTTGAGGATATTAAGTTTTTTGTGAACAACATTGTGGGATCAAACGCGGTGGACAATAGTGTTGAGAAGCCCATTGGAAGTTTGGCCAAACCACACATTTTGTCTGGTAATAGGCCTGTCATTTCGACCGACTTAATGCAAGAACTAATTGGCAATCAGTCGGTAGGCAAAAGCATTTTGAAAAACGTAAAGGATCTGACATCGGAAGATTCACGTGGTAGTATTTTTGACGAAGATACCCTGCTGGCATCCCTAGATTCTTTATCCGAGAAGGATGTTGAAGACGCTGAAAACAATGAAGTAGGTGATGTGGAGCCTACAAAAGTCGAACCTTTCACCGAAGCTGCACTTGATGAAGTGGAACCGGAGCCTTATCTAGACCAAAAGAAAATGTTTTCTGCAATACCAAATACCACAAAAAAGCGAATAATGCGTGAGAAACGCAGTAGCTCATGGTCCGTAGAGGGTGGTAGTGTATCGTCAAACGAAGGAAGGGCGTCAACCGTTAGCTTACCCTCTCGACAGTCAAAGAATTCTGGACTTGCGACAATTAAATACGAAGGTGGGTCTTCGCCTTCAATAGACAGTTGGGAATCGATGATGAATGAACTGGAAATGGAAAAGCAAGGTTTGCGATTAATGAAGATTGGTCCTGGTGGCAACAAAGGGCGTGGTACTGTAGGAAGTTTTAGACGCCGTTCACCAGAGAAAAGTGATAAGGGAAGCTCAAAAGTCTCAAGAAAGAGTAGACGGAAGAGTAGTCTAACACCATTTGCACAAACACTCCTTGGGAATCAAACGTAACTCGTTTTCGCACTGCATACTCCTGTAGGGACCAGCTACACTATCGAAAGAATCCAAAGGAGAACACTTAAGTCTTACTTTATCATCCAGAGTATATACGACGAGTATATAAAATATAATATATAAATATATATATATTATATAACTTATGATAGTTTGTAATTTAATAAAAACATTTTTATATAAAGGAGTTAACATACTAGGTGACCAGCTGCACTATCGAATGAACCCAAAGAATACTACAACATGTATGATCATGTTACAGTTTAAATTAAATGCATATATCATGTTTAAGACTTTTTTTTTTTTTTTTTGTAAAACTTTCTTTACGATTCAACCACAACT
>JACLAC010013234.1_pt1 | contig 14729 bp, 10 predicted proteins | sample 8027881 | NCBI WGS metagenome assembly JACLAC01 (sample SAMN15725517, study PRJNA655200) | protist metagenome | isolation source: fluorescence activated cell sorting (FACS) single amplified genomes of... | place: Spain: Blaines Bay Microbial Observatory, Mediterranean Sea | collected 2016-01-19 | reverse complement strand
TGAGAAAACATCCTGTCTTTGACGATCCTTCGCAATCGCCCCTTGAACCACCTAGCGATTTTCCTCAATACATTTCTCCTTTGTCGCAACCCCAAACCGACCGCACTCTCCAACGCCTCGTGCCGTTTGCCCCGACACGGGTCAACCGCCTATCTTTTAGTCTAACTATATCTGGTTACCGCCGATCTGACAGCGTGGAAACGACGAATGATAGACTTTCTAAACCACATCCCCTTCAAGACCTATTTCGGTCTTTTTCTCTGCAGCCTATTCGCAAGCTATTGGCTCATCCCCAAAATATCCTGGCTGGCGAGGGGTATGAGACTTTATGCTAAAACTGACTCCAGTCGCTTTAAAAACAACCCGTCGCTAGGCGGCTTATCTACGGGCATGCCATTCCTGTTCGGCATCTCGCTTCTGATGCTACTCCGGAACCAGGTTAGCGATAACATGTATATGGTACCGCTGCAAATGCGCGGACTGTTATTCGGTTGCTCCGCGGCACTGGTCGTGGGTTTGGTACATGACATTCTCGCTCTCAACCGCCCCCTGCGCCTGGCGCTGCAATGCGCCTTGGCGTGTTTGGCTTATTTCTACGGATTCCGCGCAGTCCCTTCTCCAGACGATACGCTAACGCTAATCTCGGTGGACAATTTACTGTTAACCTTCGTCTGGATTATCGGTACAATAAACTTGTTCGATTTAATGAACCGCGCCTTATCCATGTTCCCTACCTATTCCCTAATTCTGGTGCTGACGATCCTCGGCATAGCTATCACACTGGACCAATTCCGGACCATCGTCATCTGCAGCCTATTGGCTGGCGGCTTGTTCGGTCACCTATCCTATGACCGCAGCAATCGCCCAAGTCTGGGCAGCACTGGAGCCTATTTCCTCGGCTTTACTTTAGCCGTAACGACTATGCAAAGCCATATGGCTGGCGAGTTAGTCGGGGTGTCGGCCGCCGCCATAACACTGGCCGTCTTGGTCTTATTGGTCTTGCTCAAGCTGCGTAACCATCTGATTTTTCCAGGTCCCAAAGACGCCCGCATGTTGCGAGTAAAAAGCTTGCAACACTACCGCTTGGCCGCCGAAGCGAGAATTCACGGTGCCAGAAAAAAAGCAGAGGCTTGGAGCGCTCTCCATCGTGCAGCCGAAGAATTCGGCTGGGACGGGTTGCAACTGACCGCCAATAACGGAGCCGTGGTCGAGCAGTGCCCGAGCTCCGTTGTTGAAAAAACCATCGCCTTAGAAATCGACATGCGGTTTTCCGGCGGTTATCTACAGGTGATCGGAGAATCAACAACCGAACCACCCAGCGAGGAAAACGAACTTGATCTTTTTATATCTATCGCCGACGCTTACGATAGATGGCGCGAAGCGTATCTCTTGCGCGAAATCGCGCAGCGTACGGCTCCTCGGCGGGCATTGCTGGTAAACCGTTACTACGGGGGCACGGCAGCCACCGGCCAATTGGTCGAAGAACTCGCCGAGGATCTCGCCGCTGCAAATATTGACGTCACGGTCCTGACCGGTGACCTCAGTTACGAATCGATGGCCGTGCTGCCCGGCAGGAATGAATGGACGAACAACGTCCACATCTACCGTGTCACTTCGACGCAGTTTGGGCGAAGCACTACATTCAATCGAATAATGGACTTCGTTTTCTTCTACCTCTATTCCCTCAGCTGGATCCTCAAATCTTCCCCTAATCGCTTCACCCACATCCTGACTTTTACCGACCCGCCACTAATCGCGATACTGGGGCGCGTCGCACAACACATCAAACGTTGGCGTTTTATCTACTGCATACAGGATCTTTATCCCGACACAGCGCGAGCGCTCGGCTTAATGCGCAATGGGCCCTTATTCCGTCTCCTCCACCGATTGAATAAGGGATTGTTGCGCCGAGCCAATACCGTCGTTCCCATCAGCAAACCAATGGAAGATCACATTTGCGCGCTGACCAATTCCCAGGCCCATCAGACCTACATTCCCAACTGGGCAGACGGCGACAAGGTAAAACTATGGCCCCAAAAAGACAACGACCTACTAAACCAACTAGGTGCAGCTGAATGTTATACCGCTATATACGCCGGGAACATGGGTGTAGCGCAGCAAGTCGACGTCCTTGTCGAGTTGATCAAACGCTGTAAAAATATGAACGGAATTCAATTCCTATTTATTGGCGGCGGAGTTAATAAACAACTTATCGAAGAGGCCATATCAACATTTTCCATCGATAATGCACATGTGCTTGCCTACCAACCCAAAACCGATTTGCATCGTTTCTTGTCCATCGGCGATATTGGCATTGTCAGCCTTGCACCGGCCATGGAAGGCTTGGCGATTCCCAGCAAAACCTATAGCTACCTTGCAGCCGGCCTACCGATCCTTGCCATTGCCTCGTCCGAGAGCGAACTAAGGGAATACGCCGACCGCGATTTAGGAGTCCATTTTGCGCCCGAATCGATTGACGAGGCCGCTCTCTTCCTCGCGAAAGAGTCACGCGACGGCAGCAGGTTTGAGCGTACAACAGTGCGCCAAGCCTTTGAAGAACGCTTCGCCCGCTCACATACCACCCGCAAATACGCCGAATTGATCCAGCAATGACCAGCGTGGCACCGCTTAAATTGAACACCTTACGTTATCGCCTGAGTTTCAGTTAATAAATGTAATTTGCAGACTAGCCTTTCCACCCAACAGAGATCTCGGCAACAATTCATTTAACATCAACCATAGGCCCACAAAGCATTCCCTGTCCTAATCAATAACGAGGTGTCTTCAAACCTCTCTGGGCACTCAGAAGGTGGCTGAATCACTTTCTTTGCGCCTACTCCTTGCCTAGGGCCGTAGCTTGCTCTAGTGAGGCAGAGTTTAGCGGTAGCGCATAGTGTTAGAGCACCTGCCTACAACAGGTTTCAGGAATCAATCTAAAACCGAATGAGCCCAGACCAAATATTGCCTGAAGCAATAGTAGTCATAACGAAAACGCGACGACATACTAAAATACGGTAAATCGGTCATCAGATCCCGTACCCGATGCCCGAGCAGGACCTATCGAAAGTCAACATTGCACTTTTGCTGTTGGGATGGCCAATATTATTTTCGAATCACACCTTAACATTATGGAAATCAATAAAAGGAAGCATCCCCGTCGAAAAAACAGGGATCCCACGCAACCGCTGAATCCAAATGAACGCTTAGAGCTATATCTCTGGCCTTATAGTAGAATGGCCAGACGGGAAACGTCCTGCGCATCGGTGCAAATTGGCGCATCGCATCCTGCTTGAAATCATTAAAACCCATAGCCTCAACCACATCAATACTAGACCGATGAGCCCATTCTAATGCAGCGGCAAGCAAGCTGCTAACCAATTCGACACGCTCATCTCGCACCTGGAGGTCTGCGATCACCACCCGCCGAAGATCGGATTCCGGTAGATCTCTTCGCACCATGGCGATGTATCCATCCAATCTTCCGTCTACCTCAATTCCTAGCACCACCAGCTTCCCACTACGTTTGAGCATGCTGAAATGCCACTGTAATGCCGACCTGCTTCTAACCGCCTGCAGCCGATCGGATCGTTGCCGGACCATTGCCCAAAGATTATCAAAACGCTCGTCCCATTGACTCATCTGACATACGTTATGATGAACACCTAAGGGAAATTTGCGGCGGATCAACATCTCGCGTCCCTTTAGTAACATTGCCCCAGGATACTGAAAAAACGAAGGTAACGGCACTCCTCGGCCAGCTAAAATTGCCCTCAGACATCGTCTGCGATTGATGATCCACGTAAATGGTCTGTCGTATTCGGAACGCGGCACCGGTTGTGCCCCAAAAGCAACCATTACCCGACCAACGGTTTGATTCGCCGTCGTGTTCAAAAAGAGTTCCACATCTTGCTGTTGAAAAAACTGGGCAAATAGCTGTAATGAATAGCGGCGATATGCGCTATCTACAGCGACTGACGTCATTGCAGCAGCCCGAATCCGACGTCGATTCCATTCGTATTCAAGAAAGATTCTACCTAGGAAACCCACAACCGACTGATTTTCTCGATTTACGAGAATCCAGCCAGTATGATGATCTTCTTCAGTCCGCGAGAAGGGGTTGTCTTGCCAATGATGTGCCCAAAACGCCTGGTCTAATCTTGGGAAATAATCAAGGAGGAATTTGGATACTACACCGTGGTGCGCTAGTGTCGCCGGGCAGATATAGGCCTGCCCAGGCAAATCTTCAGCCATTCGATTCGATATCTATTTTTGTAAAGTAGCACATCTAAAATGACATTTCCACACGACTTACCTAGAGAAGAAGAAGCGCAGCTGCTCATTCCCCCAAGCAGCGATAGTATGGTCGCGCTCTATCATCATTGGCGTTTGCTTCCGGCTGAACGAACCTCTCCGAGTCGTCAAAAAAGAACGATAACCACACTTGAGCGCTATCGCCGGATCGCGGTCTATAACAAAGTCCACCCCAGGACGACCAGTAGGGCAACAAAAATGGTCACAGGTCGCATCTATTTCCGACTCTATTTTCTCTTTTGACGTTCGAAGTTCGTATTCGACCTCATTTGCCGACAAGTCCATTAAACAAGGGTGATTGACCGAATGCGATCCAATTGTCATTCCCGCACTAGCCATATCCCGGCAGTCATCCCAGTTTAAGAATTCGAATCTCACTTGTAGTGGCTTGTAGAAACTAAGAGGCGCCAACTGCTCGTTCCCGGGATCCTCGCCGATATAGAAAGTCGGCAGGAAGAATGCTGCAGTTGCCCCGCAGTCCAATAATATCGGTACGGCATTGGTGGCGCAGTTTTTGAATCCATCATCAAATGTGATAACAAAGTAACGCCCGTTTATAGGTTCGCCCGACTCCAGCATCTCAATTGCCACAGGCAAAGAAATAATGTCTCCTGTCTCCTGGAAAAACCTCAGATGTCGCCGGAAGCCTTTGGTCTCGTCATCAAGCACATGGTGATAATAGGGGAAGCGTAACCAGTTTGATCCTGTCGGCATTCGACACATCATTGAGAACAGAGAAACCGTCGCATCTCTGAAAACCCTTCGCAGGCGCTTTCTCGACGTATGCGCAGCGAGGAACTCGCCATAGTTGGCAATCGGCTTGAGTCGCTTGGACATTTACGACAGACCTATCCGCTAAGAAATTTGGGCGCAGGAAAATCTTCTGTCGGTAAATGTCTCCCAGCACAAAGAGGAGTGTTCAGGTAATTCTCCAGTCATTTCAATCGATATGAATGTTCGCTCAAAAGCATAGTTTGCGAAAGCCCATCTCCCAAATACGACGAGAAAACATCTCGCCCCTTATCGAGCAGCCGTCTTGTGTTCATTTGTTAAGATGGACTATAAAAGCCTGACCAGCGGCCGTATGCAAAATAAGGCTCGGCCTCAATTTCTAAATTGTTTTCGAGGAATTCTCGCAGAGCGCGGCGTTCTCCCCGGTTGCGGTCGGCGCAGAATATGTTCCAATCATCCATCAGCAACACCGTTCCCTGTTGCAGTTTCGGTCTTATTAACGCCAATGCATCGACAGTCGATTCGTATAGGTCACAGTCGATGTTGACTATTACTGCGGGCAGTAGAGTTTCGACTTCATCCGCACTCGATATCGCGATATCTGAAAAAAGGCCCTTAAAATAGCGGACCTGATCCCCTTCACACATGCCGACCTTCTCTCCGTCCGCGCGTACTTGCGAGAGAGACGTATCAAAAGACCCTCTACCCAACAAATTCTCGTGCTCAGAATTATCGGGCATCCCTTCAAAAGTATCAAACGCGTAAAAATGGTGATTACACTCCCAATTCACCTCGCGGCGCCACCGCTCTGTCGATTTTGCTTGCCCTAACATCCACGCCCGAAAACATTCCGAATAAATCCTAAAACACTCCCGCAGACTATTCCCTTTGTAGACGCCAAATTCGTAGTATGCCCCAAATAACATGTGACTAGTGACTACATGCCCCCAAGCCCTGAACAAGGCACCCGATACATCATTTCGATTCTGGTCAAAAATGACATGCGGAGGCAATAGCTTATATACAATCTGGCGAATTCTAGCCTTGAGTGACATAGTGGTCCCCTTTGCAATGTGGTGACCGATGAGAGAATACACTCAGTTGGCTTCATGGTCGGGTAGGTCAAGTATCTCTTCATAAAGCCTCGTTGTCTTATCAATCATCTGATCCCGAGTAAATCCCTGCTCCACCCGCTCCCTACCCGCCCGCCCCAACCTAGACCGCAAATCATCATCAGCGCAAATCAGTGCAATCTTCTCGGCGAGGATACTCGGGTCGCCAGGTGGAACCACATACCCCGTCTCCCCATCCCGATTGATATAAGATGTGCCCGTGCCTAATTCAGTCGAAATAACTGGTGCTCCACAAGCCATCGCCTCGCCCAACACCATGCCGAAAGCCTCCGACCGATAGATCGAGGGCAGCACAAAACACTTACATGCCGAATAAAACAGCTTCATACGGTCGTCTTCAACTCTGCCGAGAAAATGCACCCTGGCACCCAATCTCAACTTCTCCACTTGCGCGCGATAGACAGATTCCAACTCACCTTGGCCAATAATAACCAAGCGAACATCGCTCAACAATCCCACTGCATCAATCAAATGTTCGAGTCCTTTATAATAGACCATCCGCCCGACAAAAAGTACGTAAGGTCCGAACTCATTTTCTATCGCTGCAGTCGCCGTTGGAGGTGATTCCGCAAAAGCCTGTATATCGACTGGCAGTACAATACTTCGGCATCGATCGCGATATTGCGAGAGTATGGGTGATGATTCTATATAATTAGGTGAAGTCGCAATGATGGCTGCGGTACGTTTGAGAAAGGCATGAATCCAAGGCTTATACAGCTTCAGGAAAAATTGCTGACGATAAATATCACTGTGGTAAGTAACGACGGACCGCTTCGATCCGCTGAAGGCCAAGTAAGACATCTCCGCCCACGGATTAGGAAAATTGAAATGTACGAGATCGCATTCCTGAGCTAGACGAGCAAGCAGCCTGGGCAATCCAAGTGTTATTGGCATTCGTTTGACGTGAGCGAAGGCGGCCAGACGATAGACTTTTATCCCATCGACCATTTCAACACACGGATCTTGGCCTTGTTCTGCTGCAGCGACTACCTCGACCTCGACGCCCTGTTCGCGCAAACCAGTGCATAAAATGTGGCTATAGCGTTCGATCCCGCCCTTAGTCGGAGGGTAAAATTTGGTTGCAAATAGTATTTTCAATTCGCGAGCTCGCAATCCAAGCGCTGAACGATCGCCACGAAGATCCAAAAGGACACCCCAATTTTTGTTAGGATGAATAGATCGGTAAACGCCGACTGTCCCACTAGGCCCACTATACCGCAGATAAGTCCCACGTTGCATCCGCGAACTAAGGAGTCGTTAGAACTCAGATACCGTTTGCGAGCCTGCCAGCCACAAACGGTCAACATACCACAGAATAATCCCCATCCTATAATCCCCCCCTCAATCAGTTCGCGCATATGCTGGCCTTCGGCGATCCGACCGGCGCTACCTGCCCCCCAACCGAGAAGGGGACGCTCAATTAAACGTCGCCAAAGCTTCCCGAAGAGTTTGATGCGCTCGATCGCGCTGTTATCCTTTATCTCGCCCGAAAAAGCGGCAACCAGCCCCTTGATTCGGGGTGTCATATACGCTTCCAATTTCAAATCCCAGATCTGATCAGCCGCGAGCAGAGCGAGCAATGCCGCCAGCGCATAAAAACATGTTTGCAGCAACTGGCCTCGCCCCATCTGCCACAAGCCCAATGCCAGCAACGAGCAACCCCAACCAATCCAAGCCCCACGCGAAGAAGCGAATATGATAGAAAACGCACACAAAGCCCAGAGTGCAATAAGAGCATATTGCTTGCGTCGTGTCGACGGGTAGTCGCACAGTAGCATACACGAGAAGAGCGCGAGGCTCATAATCAGGTAGGCTCCGAAATGCTCGTGCCCAACGGCGGCAGGGCCAAACCATGGATCATCAAACATCCACCGGCCAGGGATTTTAATACCCAAGGCATAGACATTTCTAAAAGTCGAGGTGAGAATATCGTGTCCCAAGAAGACAAATTGCGCCATTCCCACAGCTACGACCAATACGATGCAGACGATCATTACATGCAATGCGCTACGCGCGTCCTCGCCGTCCCGCAATACAGCAAGTGTGATCAGATACGTCAGAAAAATGCAGGTGGTCTTTGCGACCACGAGTACGCCTTCGTCGAAAACTATGCCTCGCGCCAATTGCAGGGAGTTTATCCATGGTAGGAAAAGCGCTAGGATAACAAAAAATAGGATCTTATAAAACAAAAACAGTGCGAAAGCCAAGACCACCGGATTTGCCGGAAGCGAGATCTTTCCAGAGACGGCCGCCCGAAAAAGCAACAGAGCGCTCCCAGCGCATACCCCCAGCAGCAGCACAAAATCATCCAAGAGCAGCGGCGATTCTCCTGCCCCTAAAACTTTGACTTTGGGAATCAACGGAATCATGACCAGTGCATATAACCACAGACGCATGGGAAACGACATCGTCACGATATACTACCCAAACCGATAGGTGTTCCGCGTCCACGCACTAATTCTGCAAACACATCCTCAACCCTATCAACCACCTTCTCCCATGAATGCTGCTCGGCGAAATGGCGCAATCTGTCACCCTCTACTGCCCCAGCCACTAATGGTAAGCATCGCAAAATCTCATCGGCGAATTGCTCGGGCCGTTTTCCCTTGGCGACAAAATCTGGCAGTATCTGCCGCAGAATCTCCGGGGTTGCTCCCGCGTTCGTGCCCAAAACGGGTATCCCACAGGCCATAGCCTCGATGGTTGACAACCCAAATCCCTCCATCGTCTCCGTCGGCAAGATAAATAGATCACTCGCCTGATAAAAGCGGGGCAAAAGTTCGTCGTCGACATAGCCTAGCAATACGACATTATCCAATCCCTCGGCCAGAATCAGTTCCTGTAACCGTCCATGCAACTCGCCCTTTCCTCCAATCAACAACAGGACATCCTCACGCATCTGTCGTATGCGCGCCATCGCCCGTACCAGATTCTCCAAACCCATTCTCGCAGACAGGCGCCTTACGGTCAATAGAATAGTGCGATCAACGGGCAAATCAAGCGACGCGCGAACGGCCGCCCTGTCGCTGACTGGGACGAATCTGCGCACATCCACCCCACCGGTAAGCTTGTGGTATTTTCGGGCTATCCGGCCATAGATCGACGAGGCCTCACCGAACATATAATCGCTAAGGCAGAATACCGCATCACAGTTTTTTAGGACATATCGGTCTACCTGCCGTCGCAACGCATATTGCGGGGCGATACCCCGCTTCCAACCAACAGTAGCAGCACCGACCTCTTTGGCCATAGCCTCGCCGTGCCACGGGCCTTGAAAAAAGAAAGCAGTTGGGCTTTTGACACCTAAGCCCTTGCAGATCTCTGCTGCGATGCCACCCGAAGCATGGTGCATATTGACGAGATCGTAGCTCTTTTCGTTTGCCAGGGAGCGAATTTTACCTATGGCTCGCAAAACGGAAAGCGGGTAGGCGAGCGGATTTGGCGAAAAAGCATATCGATGCACCTGCATACCCGCGACCGTCTCCACGCCACTTACCTCGTGCCCACTGCGGGTGAGCACGGTTACCTCGTGCCCTCTGCGCACCAGCTCGCGCATGACTTCATAAGCCATGATCGCCGAGCCCCCGACAACTTCCGGGTAAAAAAAATCAGCGACGGTCAGAATCCTCATTTCCACTTGCGCACTAGGCCATACACATAACCAAATGTGTATACAAGATCAAAAATAACACCGAGAGGTCGCAAGGTCAGCAATTCCTTGCATATCCGCCCCAACTTGCGCGCAACCCTAAAACCTAAAGTCGTCTGTGCTTTGAATTCTCCAGTATGCCCGTCGGGGCAATCGTACATCAGATCGCGGGCGAAACGGTATTGCCAGGCGGTGAAACTGCCTTTCTTATAGGCAAAGCGCACCAGCGACCACATGCTTTCCGGAGCGGGATGATATGCCCAGCAGTTCGGCACCACGACGACTCTGAGCCCCGCTTGCCGGACTCTGTGGCGCAGATCCGGATCCGTTCCAGCCAATAACCAATCGCTCTCCTTACCAATCTGCTCAAACAGCTCGCGGGAAATGGCCAGACACATATGCGATACCATATCACTGTCGGTAAGTTCGTCGACGACCGGCGATAGCGATCGGGGAATCTGGGCCCCACTCCATAACTGGAAGCGGTTGGCGCCGGGGGGAATTTGCTGGGCTGGCCCCGTCATGCCTACATCGGATCGCTCGTTTAGCGGATCGATAATTTTCTGCAAGACATGTTCATCCCCCAGTGTCACATCGTCATCAATAAACACCAGATGTTTGCCGCGAGCCAGTTCGCATCCCACATTGCGCGCGTGACCATTCGGCGACTCCCCGATGCTGAGAATAATCTCAAATGATTTATAGGTCTGCTCATGCAGTTGCTGCACCAGTATGTCGACATTTCCTCCCCGCACACCATCGTAGGAAGGTATGACGACCGAGACCTCCGGGCTCTCAGAAGCGGTGTATATGCGTTTCGGTGGCATGTATTATTTATCCTTCTGTTCAGCTTTGGCCTGCGGCCTTTGTCCCGTACCGACAAATGATCCCACTTTTTCGACTTGACAATCGACGAGTCTACCCTCCTCTAACCAACTGCGTAGCGTTGACGCCGTCTGTGGCTGGTCATACCAACTGCCGAGCCAGTCGAAAGTGTCGATGACCGACCACTCGCGCAACTCGTCCCGGTTCAGAGGCAGATCGCGCCAATAGTTGGCGATCGGGATGAGCGGAAAAAGGTAACGGCCGAAGAGCGGAATCCGCTTTAACCCCATACTGATGGGAAAAAGTATCGGGACGGCGCGCTTGACGATTCTGTAAAGCACGGAAGGGGCCAACCGCTTGGCGATAGGCCGCAAAAGATATCTAGGATAATGCAACATCGCTTTGATAGTCTTTGGATATACGTCCACCGCGATCTTGCCGCCGGCTTTGACCATGCGGGCCAGGCTATCGAACGATCGCCGTACATCCGGCGTGTGTTGCAATACGCCGAAACAGAAAACCCGGTCAAAACTTTCGGCCGCAAAAGGTAACCGGCAGATGTCGCCCTGGATAAGATGAAGATTGGGGTGGGAACCGTGGTTTTCGTGGCAGGCATCCACCGCGTTGCTATAATCTACGGAGAACACTTCCAACCCTGCATCGAGCATTATCTCGGTAAAGCGCCCAGCACCACAACCCGCTTCGATGATCGACAGACCTGACAGTTCTTCTCGCGCCCACCCCGTACAGGCATAAAAGCGATCGCGGGAAATACTCGTGCCGTTGAATTTGTCGATTTGTGTTTTGCGGTGTACATGCCACTGAAACCCGAAACCACGGGCATAATTGTCGTCGCCAACGAAGCGAGGAATGAAGTTGGCAATTGGATACTCCCGATCACACGCGTCGCAGTTCAACCGCCCCTCTTTGACTTCACCATCTTCCCTAGCCGTCTCCTGCAGTACGAATCGCCCCGTGCAATCTGGACACCTGAGAGCCTGCAATAATCTGTCCTTCACTTTATACTTTCCTGATTATCGTGAATTGTATCTTCTAATACGTTGTCCGAATATAGGACCTGCTCAAACATTCCATTGCTCCCGCCACATCTCCCAGAACACCAACGCCCACAAGACGGCTTCGCGGTCCCTAGCACCGGATAGATGGTCAGCGACAAGGCCTTTGACTACCTTCGGATCAAAAACTCCTTCTCTTTTGATTCGGCTCTCCGCAAGGTATTCGTCTAACAACCAGCGCAACTCTCCCCTGAACCACCGGTGCAAAGGCATCATAAAACCGTGCTTGCGTCTTTCAAACATGTGGGGAGGAATCGAGCGGCCCAACAACTCCCGTAGCACCCTTTTTCGGTCTTGCCCCCGACTACCAAGCTTCATCTTCGTCGATAGTCGCGCGGCGAACTCAGCTATTCGATGGTCGAGAAATGGAACTCTAGCTTCCAAAGATACCGCCATGCTGGCGCGGTCAACCTTGGCCAGGATATCGTCGACCAGATAGGTGCGCGCCTCAGTGTGCATCGCCGCCCGCAACGGGTCGGTCGCATCCTGGTTGAAAAGACGCACATATTCAGAGTCAGCGAGCCCCGCGGAACCTTCGCCAAAAAGCAAACGCGCCGCGTCGGGCTGCTTGGCTACCGTCCGCTCGTTTATATAGAGGAACAGTTCCCAAAGTTCCCGCTGCCGTAAAAGATCAGCATGTCGCCGCAATTTACCAAAGCCTATATTTTCGAGCAGGCCCGCCACCAGCGACCGTGACGCCATTGGCAGACATTGGACCGGGCGCAACCGCGCAAAGGCAGGGTAGGCCGCATACCCCCCAAACAGTTCGTCGCCGCCATCCCCTGTAAGCACCACCTTCACTTCCTGGCGGGCGAAACGCGATACGATAAATGTAGGTATCGCCGACGAATCGGCGTAGGGCTCATCGTAGATTGCCGGCAAGCCCATCAAAACGTCAATCGCCTCTTGCGGCTCTACATAGTGCTCGTGGTGATCACAGCCAAGGTAATCAGCTATGGTTTTAGCGAACGGAGCTTCGTCGTATTCCTGATCCCAAAAGCCAATCGAAAAGGTCTTCACATCAATTGCAGCGCGTTTCATGGCGGCCACCACCAATGTCGAATCGACACCCCCACTGAGGAATGCACCAACAGGCACATCGGCAACCATCCGCATCCCCACAGAATCGGCGAAAAGCCCTTCAAGTTCGTCCGTCGCCTCCACCAGGTTTAGCCCATCGTCCGCCTGCTGATCCAACGCCCAATATCTGACGACCTCGGTAGCGAGCGATCCAGTGTCCAGGACCATATAGGAGGCGGGCGGCAACTTCCAGACCTTGTCGAATACTGTATTCGGGTAGGGGATATAACCGAATACGAGATAGGAATAGAGCAAGTCCGGATCGACCTGTAACGACAATCCACCCCCAGCTGCCAGACCCTTAAGTTCGGAAGCGAAACGACAGGTGCCTCCGTCAAGCCTGTAATAGAGCGGTTTCTCACCGAAGCGATCACGCGCCAAAATCATTTGCCCCTTGCCTCGATCGTAAAGGGCGAAAGCGAACATGCCGTTTAAGCGCGAGATAGACCCCACACCCCATTCGGCATAGGCGTACAGGACCACCTCGGTGTCCGTCTGCGACTTAAAACGGTACCCCTTGTCGATCAACTCAGAACGCAACTGGCGAAAATTGTAGATCTCGCCGTTGAAGGTTAGAACAAGCGATCCTGATTCATCGGACATCGGCTGCTGACCGGACGCGCTCAAGTCGATTATAGACAACCTGCGATGCGCGAGGCCCACGCGCCCTGACGCGTCGATCCAGACCCCCTCGTCATCAGGCCCTCGATGCGTCAAAGCATCGCGCATCTGCACCAGCCTATCCGAATCGACGTTCCCTACCGTACTAACAATACCGACTATACCACACATTTCGTCACTCCGCCGTCGCGATAGCGACAAGCGATTCCGGGTCCAAATTCGTCAGGTATACAGCAATTCGGCCGCCAGCCCGATCGGCCCGTTTTTGCAACAATAAATCCATACTCGCCTCCCCGGCTATCACCCCAGGTGGCACATTGCCAGCGAGCAATCCTATCGATACCCCTCCTAATCCCAGCGCCTCTGGTTCCGCCCGGTGACCTACCGCGCCGATAAAAGCGTGTGACCACCACATTTCCGGAAAACGACGGGCACCGACCTTGCGCAGGGCGGACCTAGCAAAGCCAGTCATTGCGCTCGAACCCTCGTCATTGACAGTGGCAACGACGATTTTTTCTCTCGGCACACTATTTAGGAAGCGAACCATCCTCGTCACATCTTCTCTGTTATTCCATGTATCATAGTTATTGCGCTCTTCAACCTTACCGGAACGAGCATCCAAAACGACTATATTGTATCCCCGTTTTTTTGGGGACACCTGCTTTCCCCCGACTATTATTTGCTCTTCCCCATGAGTCCCCCCACCACCGCTATACGCGACGATATCGACAGGTGATGACAGACCGGTCGCATCGTTTTGTTCAGGCGAATGCAGGACCGCCCACTGCCGCTGCTCCATCAGCCGTACCGCCTCGTAGCGACTCAACCGGCTGACGCATTCGAGTAGCTCTTCTGGCACGAACTGGTGCAAAGGCCCTGTTGCCACCTTACCCAACTGCTGTAAATCCGCCAGACCAATTTCCCCACCACTCTCTTCTATTGCATCGTCAAATCCCGCGTTCGCCTCGGCCCAACGCCCCATCCGCGCCAGGGCGACCCCATAGGCACAAGCGTTTTCCGCATTGCCCATCCCGACTGCGTTGTAGAGGACCATAGCCTTGGATTGTTCTCCCTTCTCAAAGAGTGCATTTGCCATTCCGGTCCGCAAAGCGTCATCTTCAGGATCACTCGCCAAAGCCGCCTGGAAGGCATCAATGGCTCGATCCCACGATTGACTGCGGCCGGCTAACTCCCCCACCAGCGCATAGGCTGCCATCTGCCTCTCACCTGCTCCAGGCCTCTCGTACATCTGATCCAGTACATAAGCGACAATGGCGGAATCTCCAGCGGGCTCTCGCAAAC
>JACLAC010020904.1_pt1 | contig 14730 bp, 15 predicted proteins | sample 8027881 | NCBI WGS metagenome assembly JACLAC01 (sample SAMN15725517, study PRJNA655200) | protist metagenome | isolation source: fluorescence activated cell sorting (FACS) single amplified genomes of... | place: Spain: Blaines Bay Microbial Observatory, Mediterranean Sea | collected 2016-01-19 | reverse complement strand
TTGACCTCGACGCGGGGAAGACGAACGAGTTGGGGCTGGAGTACATGAAGGGTAACATCCTCAAGTCGGTGACTTTCACCCGGGATGCGTCCGGCAGGCGTCTGACCGAGCCGCAGTCGCTGCTGGTCATGGCCGCGGGGGCTCGCTTCGAGCGCGGCGGGGCTGTTTCGGCCTGGGTACGAAACGACGAAAACGGAATCTGGCACCACACGCTGGTGCGCCACGGTTCGGCGGCAGGCGGCGTGCGCTGGATCCCACGTGATATGCAGGTTTATCGAGACAAAGTAACCGGCATCGAACAGCTCTTTCTCTTGTTGGGCAACCCTGGCGTTATGACCGGCGTGTACGATCCGGATCAGCCGTCGAAGATTCGCTGGGCCAGGAACACCGAGTTTCCTTTCCTCACACAAGGTGCCTTTCGGACTCGCCCTCTCGGAATGATCCAGGCCAACGGTTCGCTCTTCTTTTCAGTGGATGACGCCATTTACCGACGAATCGACGGGCCTCGTCCGACTTGGGAACAGGTCATCCGCCTCGGCGACGACATCGACACCGACGTTGGCGGCGTTCGAGGATTAACGGCCGTCCGGAATCCGAACGGCAAAGGCGAATCGCTGCTGTTTGCCTGGGCGCCGGGAGGCCGGTCCACCTCGAAGATCATGCGGTTCGATCCGGACGGCGCAGGTGGTTACACGCGACACGACGAGGTCTCGATCCTGGACTTGATGAGCAAGCGACTCGGTGTCCGAGTCAGCTACACGCTGGCCGCCCACAACATGATGTATCCTGTCAAGCATCCGACGACTGGCGAAACCGTTCACATCATCGGCTTTCAAGGCAACATTCACGGCAAGGACGATCTTCGCTGGAAGGGTAGTGCGTTGTACGGCGGCGCCATGTACGCGATTCGACATAACGATGGCTCATACACGCTTCACGAAGTCAACAACGCGTTCCGCAATGGCCAGCCGCCACTCGTCTCGCCCCGCACGTTCTGCCTGTCGCCTTTCGGCGACGATCAGCTCTTCATCGCCGGACACGACTCGAGCAATCGTATCTCCGATGATATGGCCTGGGTGTTCAAGACACCACTCGATGTGGTGCTGGGAGAACGAATCGGAAAACCGTGGACAGTTCCGCTGCGCAAGTCACTCGTTGAGCCTCGTTTGCAGTCAGGACCCGTGTACGAATTGCGGACCTACATCGCGGCAAGGGACCGCTTTGAACACCTTGTCAAACGGTTCCGCGATCACACCGACCACCTCTTCCGAAAGCATCACATGCAACCGGTTGGCTACTGGATTCCGACCGAGGGGCCGCCGATCAGCAAGCGGACGTTTGTGTATCTCCTCAAGCATCCGTCTCGCTACGATGCGTGGAAGAACTGGGTAGCGTTTGCCAACGATCAAGAGTGGCAGCAGGTTCTCGATCAGCCGGTGTTTCAACGATTACTCATCGGGAAACCGGAAAGCGTATTCATGACACTCAACGAATACTCGGACGATGTGAACAACGAGATCGAAAATCCCGGTGGGATCTTTGAATTGAGAACGTACACGACCGAGAAAGGGCAACTGTCGGCCTTGAACGCCCGCTTCCGCAACCACACATCGGCGTTGTTGAACCGGCACGGCATAAAGAACATTGCCTACTGGACGCCCTTTGATTCTCCCGATTCGTCAAACCAGTTGATCCACTTGCTCCATCACGCGAATCGACAACAGGCCGATGCCAGTTGGAGAGCGTTTGGTAACGACCCGGACTGGCAAAAGATTGCTAAAGACTCGCAGCGAAACGGCAAGCTACTCGCCGAACCGCCCCAGCGATTGTTTCTGCGAGCATTGGACTTTTCTCCGCTTCGGTGAAGCTCCGACGACTGAAGGTTATCCGTCGGGATGAATCGACGAGGCCTCATCAGCCGGGCGTTCATCCACAGGATATGTTTTGACGAGAACACCACCCGACCTAACGAAAAGTGGTCTGCTCTTCGCATCGACGAGTATCACCTTGTCCATCGTTTTCGCTGGATCACCCTTTACGGGATAGTTGACCTTTGGGTTTCAACTTGCAAAACGATCGGAGAAACACGTACCTTGCATTGCTAGATCGTGCCGTCCCCAGAGGAGGACTTGACTTCATCCTCCAACCCTTCCAGGAACTCGCTTGGGCTTGGTGCGGCAACAATGCCCGAAGGAAGTTTGCTAGGCAAATCATTCTCGTAACCTGATCCATGCCGTTGTGATTTTTCGGGGCGGAAGATTATCCAGGTACCCAAGACGATCAAGGTCAGGGGAATCCCATAAAATGCCGAGAGGAATGCAATTAATGCGGCGGCGAATCCACTCTTACCACGCGTTTGGGCGTCCTTAAACATCCAAACCGCCACCACAACTGCCACCAAAAATCCCAAGACCCACAAGGCAGTTGCAAACGATACGATCGTCTCTGCCGAGCTCTGTCTTTCAGAGAAATTCAAATTAAAGTCGTCCACGAAATGCCTCGTCTTAGGTGACAACCGAATCCGTATCAACTCAAATCCAAGTTACCATAATCGACTCACGGATGGAGTCTCTCCCCTTGTCGTTCCCCCATATTTTGAGAACATGCGTATTTAAGCAGCATCGATGGTCTCTTGTTGTCGGGGAGCGCCCAGCTACCTGGCTGCCATCGACCTAACCATGAGTGTTGTCTTTGTACAGTAGAAGTTTTTGGATCACTGGAATGTCATACTCACCGCAACCGTCCCCGACTGGAACTACGGGGAATTTCCGTTTCACGCGGGCCGCACTGGTGCTCATCCTAAGTGCCATCCTCGCAGCCAGCAGCATCGTGATGATCGGGCCGCAGATAATCGTCATTGGAACTTCGGCGTTGGCTTTGGGAATCCTGTTTGCCGTGCGACGATCCTTTTGGTCGCTGGTCTGCTTCAGCTATCCGTTTACATTCGGTTTGATCTCGGCCTGGATCGGATACAAAGAGACGCCCGGATACGAACAAACCGCGGCCTTTTCCATTTCCATTGGAATCGGGTTGATCGCGTGTGTCCTGATTGCGGTAGGTCTGTGGATGTCATTGCCCGAGGGAAAAGACAAACAATCGGACTGAAATAACCCCCTCTCAGGAGGCCATGTTCTGTTGGGTATTGACGCCAGCGGGTACGTTTGCGGACGTTTTCTCGCTCCCTTCAACCGACCGTGCCATATGCACTGCAGTCTGGTGATCAATCCAACGTCCCCAACGAGTTCGTTTCAGTTTGACACTTGAAATCGGTTCGCTGTCCACCTTTCTGGTCTTGAGCGGCCAAAATCGTTGCGTGATTCCTGACAGGACTTCCATCATTGCTACGACCCAGTCCATGCTGCGGATCAACGCGATTTCGGTACGCGAATCGCCTCCACCATAGACAGGGACGCGCTGGCCCAACTTCGATGCTCCATCACGAATCAGAAAGGTTGAGAGGTGCGGTCTTGCAGAGAACATCTGCAATGGAAAGGCCAACGATCCCAACGTCGGCAGCAAGCCCATCACCAAGGCCTCGCCGTGTGGAATGTGCTCGTGCCGCGTGGTCCACCAATTGGCCAATGTCACCATCGTCCGCAGGAGTGGTGTGAAAACCAGCGGTAACAGAAACCACGGATTACCACTCGCAATGAATGCAGCTAATCCTCCGAATTTCGCAGGGGCGATCAATGGTCCCGAGGCTTTGAGAGCCAGATGCATCCCGAAGCCCCGTGTATAGGCGCGCACTTCGCTGCCTGACAGATCGGCGCGTAATTGGTCGGCTTCTGAGTGACTGATGCGACCTGCCTGCTCCCAACGGTCAATGGAAGCTTCCACCCGGTTCTGTCCAAACCATGATTGATATCGAGGACTCAATAACAGCAACATGCAGCTGACAGCATGATCCCGTCGTTGAATGGGATCCGTCAGGAATCGATGAAGACCAACGGGAGTAACCCTCCTGAGAGCGGCATGCATCAGAAATCGGGCTTTTGACAACGTTGCCTGCGACCGAATACGTCCCGCTTGAACCCAACGTTCTGAATGACGGTCAATCAATTGTTTCCAATAATCATCGCGTATCGCACGGTCTGCAAGGCACAGTTTGAGCCTGTGTCGATAATCACGATTTCCCAGAACTCGAGAACAACACCGCCCCACCACAGAGGGCAACAGACCCACATACCAAAGCAATCGTGTTTGAAGGGGTTTGTGGGCCAGTGCCTTGCTGGTATCCGCGTCGACAGTCCTGCTTTGTTGCCAACGCCTCATGCATTCCTGCTGGTACGCATGCATCCCGCCGCGACGAAGCAAACGCCATGGCCGTCGAAAGAATGCGAGTTCTGATTCCTTCCAACAACGGGTGTGATCCACCAGTTTTTGTACATCCTGCCCAAACTGAGCGGCCGCCTCCGGACCAATACGGAAGGTAAGCTCTTTCTGGTGGTCCTGTTGCCACTGCCGAAGCTTGCCAGCGTCCAAATCGTCAAATGGCGGAAGCTCAGCACGCACGAAACCTCCAAGCAGGTAATGGGGAACCAGTACCGCCGGAATTCCTGATTCAAGATCGATGATCGTATAGCGGCCCTCCACTCGAAGCAGATTCGCTGTGGAAACCAATGCACGTGGCGCAACCTGCCAACCAGAACCAACCAATCCGCATTCATCCAGCATGGCCTCGAGCTCATGCATGGTCGAGACCAGCGTCTCGATCTCCGCAGGTTCCGTTGGTTGCGGTGTTGCGGTTTGCTGTTTTGCACGGGACCCGAAGAACCGTCTTCGCACCGCACCCGCATCAGCAGGAGCGGGCTTGATACCCCGACCCTGAATCCATTCCGCTGCCAAAACCCAGGCCCTGGAATCCTCATCAAATCGAATGTAGAGAGGTCGAGCAATCCTGGCGTCGATGTTGGAATTGGCCAACACAACTGCCGCTACACGTCGCCGGTAAAAGCAGGCCAGAATGGCATCACGGTTGCTTTGATAGGCAAAGGGAGACTGAAAGGAAAGACGATAAATGATTCGAGTCAACAGGCCGGGTGCGAATACCTTTTCCACACAACGAACCACCGTACCGTCTGGCATCAACGCTTCGACCGCCTGAGCCCGCGCAGCCCGCCCGTGTCCCAACGTTTTTAACACGTTCACTTTCAGCGGAACGGCCGTCGGTTCGTTGTTTGAGGTCACAGGTGACGAAGTGGTCGTCATGGCACAGGAAATGCTTATTGGCTACAGGGATAGGATCCGTCTACGGAATCTCAAGTCATCGGAGACTACGGAAACAGGTTTCGCAATTCAAGACGAATCAGAACACTTGAGTCACGACGATCAACGCATCCGCCAAGTCATGGTGGACATCTCAACAAGTTGACTGCTGGGAAACCCTGTCAAATCACCAAGATCCCCGTTCCCCGATCATGAACGCTAGCAAATCACATGAACTGATCGGCTTGGAATGATCGATGGATCCTTTGCAACCGCTGACGATCATCCCAGATTTAGCCAGACGTGGTCTGACGGTCTGAGACCTGCGATTCCTCCTCGGGAAAACCACGATCCCAGAGTGAAGAGTCATTCCTGTACGAATACCCCGTCCAAGCATCCAACACAGCTTCCACGCCAGCGAAAGCAATCAGCAGGTAACCAAAGATCTCCGCAAACTCCTCTACCAGCGTTTTGATTGCTAACGCATTGTCGTGATCGGCAATTCCGGCCCAAAAATCCGGCCGGTCAAATACTTGGCAAACCGCACATAGATAAACCCCTGCGATACCAAACATCGTGATCGCAGGAGTACGAGCTAAGGGAAGCGAATCAGCGATAGCGGTTCGGCGATTTTTCCAGACCACCACGACTGTCATGGCCAACAAGGGCACACCTATCAAGTATTTGTAGGCATCGTTAAACAGGTGGGCTTCCAACCATTGATCACACTCACGTCCAGCAGCGTATCCGGCCAACGCTCCGCACAAGACCAAGCCTGCTTTACCGTACGTTGATTTCGTTGCGGCAACAAAAAAAGCTACTGCTCCAAACGTCGCGAGCACCGCTTGCGTCCGTTCAACCACCCCATCCTCCTGACCAATGATCTCAGAACCCTGGTCCAGCACAACGTCGTAAAGCACCTGTCCCAACACGAACGCCATGACCCCATAAGCGACAAGCCTGCCGGGATAACCGAGGGCTACGTGAATCATTTGGCGAGTCACAGACATGTTGGCACACCCTTGGACGACATTTGGCAATTCTGTTCTTTGTTCAAACACGACAATTCGTTGAGAGGTTGGCCTTGGCATCTCAACGATGTGGCAAGGCAGTAGGGTTCTGTTGTATGTCCTACATGCGATCCATTCAGTCAGTTCAAAGCCCGTTGCATCCAAGTCGCGATGGTGGCAGGCAAGAGACGTAAACCATGCCTGTATCCCAACTCACGGTAAGCATGACTCACTCATCTGTCTCCTATTCGGCTCATCCAGCACCAACCAAACAGTCCTCGCATCCGCGGTCGGATACTAGCAAGCAAATTGGCTCCAAGGCAAGATCGAAAGACACACGTCGAGTGGAGGAGTCCACCGAAAGACGAATTCATGCAGCAGTCTTCTGCTTTTCTGCCATAGAACGTGAACGTGGTCAAAAGGAAAGTAATGAGCCGAAACTGGATCAGGAGGTCGTCGCGACGATCAGCGATATGATCTGGTACAATCTGGTGCAACTGAAGCTTATCTGCAACTTCATTCTCAAGGCCGATTAATCGCATGCAGAACCATCAAAGGTGGAAGAACAATGATGAAAGAGCAGTACATTCAAAAGGCCGAATTCACTCCAAAGGTATGCGTATACTGGCTGGCGAATGTCGCCCTTTTATTGACCATCAGTGTCTTGGGAATCCCACTTTTGATTCTCTGGTTTCCAATCGGTTTCGCAGTGACGAAACGTTATCTTGACCGAATGGAGTGTCTACTTACCCCGAAGGCTCTTAAAGTCAAGAAAGGTATTTTTATTCGGGTCGAGAAAACCATTCCACTTGAAAAGATCACTGACATGGGAATGGTTCAAGGGCCGATCATGCGATTTTTTGATGTACATACTCTCACCGTCGAAACCGCCGGCCAATCCGGAGTCGGTTCTTTGGTTTCGCTGACAGGCATTGTCGATGCGAAGGCATTCCGAGAAGCTGTCTTGAGCCAACGGGAAATGAACTTGGCGACCACTCCTCAGACGCCTCATGAGGCCACAACTGCGTTGTCTGCTCCAGATTCGTTATTGACGGAAATCAGAGACTCGCTTGTCCGTATCGAATCGATTCTCAAGAAAAACGACGATCGCTAACAGGGATTGAATACGGATGACCCGTTCCGTGAATCTGGATTTCGGCTGACCGATGAACGCCAACCCAACAACGACGGTTTACCACTTGGAGATGTGCGATCCTACGTCCTTTGCCCCCAAGGCGGAGTCGCCAGACTTCAAGGTGTCATTGGTAGATCCTCCGAACCCAAGACTGAATCAACAGTTTTACCAGGACGTAGGATCACCATGGCAATGGACAGATCGCCTTTCCTGGCAGGATCATGACTGGCATCCTTACGTCTACCGAGACGCGCTAAGAACGTGGATCGGTAGTTGGCATGGCCGACCGGCGGGTTACTTCGAACTGGAATCCCAAGACGATGGTAACCTCGAGATCATGTATTTAGGGCTCTTACCGGATTTCATTGGTCAAGGCTTGGGTGGAATCCTGCTTTCTTCCGCTATCCAACGTGCGTGGCAGACCCCAAATACCCGGCGTGTTTGGTTACACACCTGCGATCACGATCACAAGCATGCGCTTGACAACTACCTCAAACGTGGATTTCAACTCTTTAAGACGGAACGCGAATACCAATCGTCCTGAATGGATCCGGGCAACTTAGCGGGTTGCGAGATGGCGTCATGCCTTCGACAGCATCATGCCTCTGGATCATCATTCCATCACTGGACACCGAGACATGCCGCTCAGCACTGATGTGAATCTTCCGCGAAATCACCAAGCACGGTTTCCTTCCAGTTGTATCCAATGCAACAACGATGCGAATGGCAACACCCTGCGTTTACGACCTCATTTGACTCTCTCCCTGATAAATTCTGAATCCAGATTCAGCGTCGAGATTCCTGCCTGTCAACGCTGTAGTCTTCAAATCCGTTTTCGAAGAACCTGCCTTGTGCTCATCAGCATCGTCGTTGTCTTTGGCGTGATGTTTCTGGTGTGGCCTCATCTCAAGAACTTCGTGCCTGACCATCTTCACAAATGGACCATCATTGGATTGGTCCTGACTTGTTTGTTGCCGTTCATCCTGTTTTCGGTGTTCTTTCCTCCAGTCATTGATCTGGAAGTGGATACTTTGACTCATAGTGTTGATTACCAGTTCCGCAAATCGGAGTATGCTGCCTCTTTTGCGAAACTCAACGACGATGCCGATTGGGTCAAGATTGAATGACGGACCCCCTGTTCAAGCGAAAGCCACCCTCTACCAACACCATCATGTCATCGCAAAAATACTTATGAGCAATTATTCACGGCCCCATGTTCATGGTGCGTTCCTGATTCTGCTGGCAATGCCTGGACTCGGCATGGGGCAAAGCACCTTTGTCCACAGCAAGGCAGTTGATGCGGCTGTGACTGCCGAAATGGGAAGGCAGAAGATCGTCGGTGCCGCGATTGGAATCATTCAGAATTCAAGCGTTGTCTACACCAAGGGCTATGGGTGGTCTGATTTGAAATCTCACACCCCAGTGACGGACGAGACGATTTTCAACTGGGCCTCGAATTCAAAACCTCTGATCTCGATTGCTGCCCTGCAATTAACTCAACGCGGTCAATTGAACCTCGACAAACCCATTGTGTCGTATTGTCCGAACCTTCCCGCCCAACTTCAACAAATCACAACCAGACAACTGCTCTGCCACCAAAGTGGCATTCCACACTATTCCAATGGAACAGTGATTCCTTCCCGAAAAGACAAGAACTCGAATCAGACATTCGATCCCTCCGAAAAATACGACGAACTCGACCCAATGAACAGTCTCCAGCGGTTCATTTTGTCACCTCTGATATTTGAATCCGGGACGAAAACGGATTACTCATCCTACGCCTATGTGTTGCTGACAGCAGTGGTTCAGTCCGCTGGTAATGAACCCATCGAATCGCAACTGAACAACCGCATTATCCATCGGCTGAACCTGACCTCCTTTCAGCTCGATCTGCCTGCGGACAACCAACCTTCCAACTGGACACAGGCTTACAGGATCACCAATGGAAAGCCCGTTGCTGTGCCCGACTACGCCCACTTCTGGAAGCACGGTGCTGGCGGTTACAAATCCAACGTTCAGGATTTTTCCAGATTTGCGACTGCACTGGCCAACTCGGACCTCATTGACCCACAGATGTCCGCCGCTATGTGGACACGCCAGAGTACCAGTGATGGAAAAGCATCACGCTATGGATTAGGAGTCGTTGTCTCGGAGAGCGGGGACGCGCTGAAGATTTCCCACAACGGTTCCCAGGATGAAACCCGTACCCGAATGGTCATTTATCCAAACCGCCAACACGGCATCGTAGTCATGTGCAATACACAGGGCTGTGAACCAAGCGAGATAACAACCGCGATTTATTCAGCTATCAGAAAGTCGAAGGGGGTGCAGGCGGATTGATTGCCTTGCGAGATCAATCAGATTATCGAATACCGATCCTGTGCTGCGAACCATCACCGCAACAAGATCACCCACGCAAAAATACTGTTTTCATACTACCCAATCTTTCCCTGCACGCTCACTCGCGGTTCGGGAAATGACAAGCGTCAGGACCGACTATCATCATGGATGCCAATCGAACTTTTCTCTACCAACATGTCGAGTTCCTTACCACACTTAGACCCTTCCGAAACCACCTGAATATTGCTTCACTGGATCGGGTCTGTCATTACCTGCATAACGAGTTTGAAGGGTATGGACTCGAAGTGGTCGAGCAACCATTCCAGGTCAATGGCTTGACCTACCGGAATATGATTGCCTCGTACAATTCCGCAAAGAAACGTCGGCTGATCGTGGGCGCTCATTACGACGTATGCGGTGATCAACCGGGAGCAGATGACAATGCGAGCGCTGTCGCAGGTCTGCTGGAGTCAGCGAGGATGGTTGCCGAAGCACAGCCCACACTCGACTACCGTATCGACTTTGTTGCATTCAGCCTCGAAGAACCACCGTACTACGCAACCCAACAGATGGGATCCTATGTGCACGCAAATTCAATCCAAAAAATCCGGAGTGATTTGATCGGTTTGATCAATTTTGAAATGATCGGATTTTTCAGCGATGCTGACCAACCCTATCCCGACCCGCGAATGCAGGAAGTGTATCCGGAAAAAGCCAATTTTATCGCGGTCGTGGGCAAGCAGAGATACCATGATTTTAACCAGAAAGTGTATAAACTCATGAAACTCAACGCGGGTATCGACGTGCAAATGATCGATCACCCCATGGTTGAGAGCCTCGCTGGCATGTCGGACCAAAGAAGTTACTGGGAATTTGATATCCCGGCACTGATGATCAACGACACGTCCTTCCTGCGCAACCCACATTACCACCAAATGAGCGACGACATTGGCACGCTCAATTTTGACCACATGAAGGAAGTAGTGACGTGTGCCTATAAGCCCATTGTCGGTTTTTAACCACCAAACGCTACGATACGATTGCGTTGCTGAAAGCGAATCCCTCACTGAAACGGATCAAGCATGAACCTATTTCAGAACACGCTTGCCATCATCCTGGGATTTTTCTTCGGTTGTCTGGTCAACTATGGGCTCGTCTTCGTTGGCCCCTATGTCATTGCGAATCCAGTCGACATGTCGGATGTGGACAGCCTGCAGGAAAACATGAAGTTGTTGAAACCTGTAAATTTCATTTTTCCATTCCTTGGCCACGCCCTTGGTACACTTGCAGGGGCTGCTGTTGCCGCCCGACTCGCCGCATCGCACCCGATGATCATTGCGATATCCATTGGTGTTTTATTTCTTTCTGGTGGAATATCAATGGTCATTATGGTGGGTGGTCCCTTGTGGTTCATCCTTGCCGATCTTTTACTGGCCTACCTCCCGATGGGAATTTTGGGAGGTATGCTGGCTAGTCGCAAACGGACTGAGACATCAGCAGATTGACTCAACTCACTGCGTCCGCAACGGCGATCCATGATCCCGAGCACTGCAATCGGCGCAGCCATTGATCGATTCCACCGGCGTTAACATGATTGCCATCGATCGCCATTCAAGACACGTAGTGACGCTTTCGCTCAGCTATCTCAATTGTGGGTAAACCGAATGTCCAATCCGTACAGTTCTCCGCTATCAGAGCAAAAGCAACCGTCTGGACCTGACGAGATTCGAGCACCCGCCATAGCACTGATGGTGGTTTCGATCATTGCATTGGGCCTTGGAGTTCTCGGGCTGGTTCTCGACGTCGTCTTGATGGCGGTCAACGGGCAGGATCTGGAACTCATCATCCGAAGCATCTGGGGAGTCGCTCTGTTACTCGCCTCGTCCTTTGTTTTGTTCGGCGCTATTAAAATGAAGAACATGACCGACTACGGACTGGCGAGAGCAGCGGCAATCGTTGCAATGATCCCATGCGTTGGTCCCTGTTGCTTGCTCGGCATTCCGTTCGGTATTTGGGCGTTGGTAGTACTCGGCAAGCAACATGTAAAAGACGCCTTTCGCTAAACAAACAGACGACGACGTCAGGCAACTTCAGGTTCCATCGGGCATCGTGAATTCTGCTATCCCAACACAACTCCATCAGGATTTGGGGAAAGCAAGCAATGTTACATGGACGCACCCCAGCATTTGTATTGCGCTCCCTGTATGCGTCAGCAGTCTGCAGAGCCCTCAACGACATGCCAGCGATCATTGCATTGGTGAGCTGGTTTTCTTGCCTTCAAGCGACCCTTCGTCGGGGATGACATTGAAGCTTCCCCCCATGCCTCCCATGCCCATGCCTCCCATGCCCATGCCTCCCTCACGTTTCATCTTTCTGCGCACCAATCCGATGTCGGGATCTTCACTCAAGTGCCCCCCTCGCAAGGCCTTCATAAGCTGCTCAATCTCTTTGTGAACTACATAAGTCGTATTGATCACCAGCGATTGACGCTGATTGACAACCGGCGCTATCACTGACGGTCCGCCGACATCTTCCCATGTCTCCGGGTTGATAGTTTTTTGAACGGTATCCATCGCCATTTGGACGTCGAGCCCGCTACCATCAAGCCAGTACACTCGCTTAACCAACCCTTGGTACTCGGCCTCATCCAGACTCATTAAGACAATCAATTCACCTCTTATCGTATAAGTCAGGTCGAATTCATCACAGATCATGCCAAGCGCGTCGCGCAGAGTCGTGTTATCAAGTTTTAGTGTGATTGGATCGTCCACCGACAGTCCAACGTCTTCCAGACTTCGTCGATCAACTACCATCTTGAGCATGTACTTATCTGCCCAGCTCTTGATACATTCTGCTAACGGCGCATCGTAAAATTCGAAATCTCCTTTCTGGTCAAGTTTTACAGAAAACTCGCGTTCGACCTCTTCATCAATATTGATCCATGCATCGGTACCGATTCCTTTCCTTGCGAGCGCGGCGTGGTCGGCCGCAATCACCATGCCATCATTTTCGATGTTGACCTTGAGTTGCAGCGGCCGCAACATTTGTCGCATGGCAGCCCGAAGAGGCATCAGCTCCCGCGTATATTTGATCGGCGCTTTCAAATCTTGCTCGGCTAGCATGACGGCCCGCTCATTGAGCAAGACAGGCTGGCCGGTCAAGTCGCTAAGAGCCGTGGGCAAACCAGAAAGTGGCACATCGATATCGAATTTGTAGCTGACATCCATCGCTTTCCGAGCACCTTCCGCGGTCTTACTGTCGACTTGCCATAAGTCAACCAACTCGGCCATGCCCATCTTGGCTCCGCCCGGAACGCTACTCCCTGGCGACGACGGAACGCTTGCGTTGCCCGCGCCTCCCATGCGTCCCATGCCCATGTCCATGCCTGGCATCAGGGCTCCACCCGGAACGCTACTCCCTGGCGCCGACGACAGTCTTGCGTTGCCGCCTATCCTTTGCGCCAAAGCTTGAGACGGAAAAGAAAGTGTCACCGGTTTCTGATTTGCAGGATTCAAGCCCCCGCGAGAACCCTCGCCTGCTTCACCCCAAGTCAAGAAACCTATCAGTGCAAGGCATCCTGCGATCACCGTACATTTAGAAAGAAAAGATGTCATTGTTGATCCTTGCAAGAGAAGAGATTCGAGAAGAGAAGTATCAATCGGAGGATCTGGCAACTGACCGCCAGCCATTTCCTCAAGCAGTCTTGCCGTTGCTTCAGCAGCCTCAGACCGGGGAACGCTTCCCATTGAGAGGCTCGCCCAGGCGACAACGGGAACCAGACCACGTTTTCGAAGGCGTTGGGCAAGCATACGTTTGCCGCGTTGCAGTCGTCCACGAATCGAACCTACCGTCGTACCAAAGTGCTGCGACAGGTGCGCCACCGATTTCGCTTCATAATGATGCAAAACAAGCACCGCACGATAATGCTCGGGCAGATCGGCCAGTTCTTCATCAAGGACAAGGGACTCATGCCGATGCGTTAACTGATCCAGAGGATCTTCGATTGTGTCGGGGGGGATCCGTCATCAGATGTGTGTGAAAGCGGAGCGATTCCCATGTTGCAATGGCCGCTCTTTGTGCAACGCGATGCAGCCAGCCGGGAAGCCTTTCAGGCTGACGAATGTTCTTGCTGTTCCGCGAAAGATACAAGAACGTGCTCTGAAACGCGTCTTCCGCATCAGCCTCACCACGACATCCACGCCGACACACGCTCAGCACCATCACGCTGTATCGATTGATCAGTTCTGCCAAGGCAGCCTGTAGTTGGTCCTGGTTCCAGGCATCCAGTAAATCTGCGTCAGACATCTGATCCCACAGAGGTTCTGAAACACCAGATTCGGTTAGCACGTCCGGCACCACAGCGATCGTGTCAGCTAAGTTCCCCATATCTATGAATGTAGTGCTTCGCGAAACCGATTCGGCGCGCTGAATTTTGACTTTTCCGGGGAAAGAAAGCGTCCCCGTCACCGCAAGCTGCAAAATACCGGTCTTTTTCTCCTGTTTTCCGGTTCCAATGGCGGAAAATGGCCGTGGTAAATGCAACGCCCAAAGCCCATTTCACCCCATCCTCACTCTCTGCATCGAAACGACAGGGTGAAGACACACAACATGCTGCGACATCATTCAACGCATCGGCTGACGTACGAGGGTCATCTGGGTTCACGATCAGAATCGGTTCACTATCAGAATCAAGGACAAGAGAATGCTTCCTGAAACCGCTGACCGCTCAGTACAATCAGCTGCGCATGGGGTCAGCGATGCGGTCGCAGCAAGGACGACAAGCAAAAGCGAAATCACTTCGAAAACGAAACCCAACGAGCTATCAGCTTGCCAACTGAAGCAGCTCAGACAACACCACATGCCCATCTTCGATTTTAACGGTCAGGTGAAACCATTCTGAACTACTTTTTTTGCGGCTGAATGAAACCTGACAGGTATCCCCCCGTTTCGCAAACCAATTCGGTTTACGGAAATCGATATGCTGCAAATCTTCCGTACGAACGCCGGGCAGAGCAACATATTTTTTATTCTGCAGCAGCT
>JACLAC010006142.1_pt1 | contig 14732 bp, 10 predicted proteins | sample 8027881 | NCBI WGS metagenome assembly JACLAC01 (sample SAMN15725517, study PRJNA655200) | protist metagenome | isolation source: fluorescence activated cell sorting (FACS) single amplified genomes of... | place: Spain: Blaines Bay Microbial Observatory, Mediterranean Sea | collected 2016-01-19 | reverse complement strand
TGTCGCCAAAATGCTATATGGCCCATGATACAGGCAAAGATGAAAAGAAGCTTGGCACAAAGGGTGTTCCTCATTCCTCAGGTTTGCAAATGGAACAATTTTTGGCTAAATTGTACGATCACAAATCAACACAAGTTCCGGTCCGTGGATTTCGAATGAAAAATGATGCTCTAGTCCGAATGACTCAACATAAATCGGCTCTATCAGATCTCTATTGTAAATTAAGAGTAGATGACGATAAAATCAGTTGCTCGCCATTGACTGTAAATAACGAATACATTTAAAGATATTCATGGTATTGTTTCAGAATGTGGTCTAATGATGAACTCTTGAAACTTTCTGATGTTATCACAGCGATTGATATAAACCAAATATGTACCATTGAGGAGCTTGAAGTGATAGGTCACAACAGTACCCGACTGAATAATCTAAAGTCTGAAATAAGAGTTCCAAAACACAATCGTAATGTAAGTTTTAAACTATGAAACCTTTTCTTATATTTACTTAGCCAAAGACGATCACAATAAAACAGCTCTGGCATGATGACTGTGATCTTTACAAATGGCTCTTATCTATTGGAGAGTCAATGCGTTTTCAAGATCTAGTTTGTTGGGTAGGATTTTCCTACCTAATGCATAAGTTGGAAGGTGATGATCGACATGTGGTGTATAATTACGCCGCGAAGGAATTGAATTTATCTATGACAAAGTTAGATTCCGAGGTAAAAGCAATATCTGAAACACCATAAAATATTTTGAATTTAGGACGAGTGGAACTCATGGATTAAAAGTCTCAATTTGGACGATTTTGAAATCATTACTAGTCTTGAATCAAGAAACAATGAAAATGTTTTTCAAGGAAGCGGTTTCCGACCATACAAATTAATCTGTGGATATGTCTGGATTAGAAAATAGTTCGTAAATAAATATCTAGAATTTTACTCATACTGAAATGACTTATGTACTTGCAAAAATTGATACGCGGCATAAAATCTTGTACGCACAAAAGATGAACACGCGCACAAAAATATGGACACGCAAAAATTTAAGGTGCACAAAAATTGAAAGTGCACAAAAATTTGAGGTACAAAAATTTTGAAGGTACAAAAATATTCAACTTATGGAATTTTCTCGAATGTTCTAGAATATAAAACCGGTTCAAATCGGTTCGCTTATTTCCTTATATGGAAGTCATTTTAAGTATAACACTTAATTTTTTAAAAAGCTTTCATTCGTTAAAATCGACACCTAGAGACAAGATCAAAATGAATATTTTTCGAGCAAGAGAAATTGAATTGACATATCCTGATATATGGCGTATTTTTATCAGTGGTTCCTCTTCTGCTGGTAAAACGTATTTTGCGAAGCAATTGTTATCAACTGGATTGATGAAAGTTGAACGAATTTACTATTTTCATCCTGACATTCAAGAAGATTTTCCTGTAGATTGGTGTGATTACTTTAAAGATATTCCGATTGTTTGTGAGTCTGGCCTACCTACAATTGAAGAACTCAATGAAATGCCACCGTATTCTGTCGTTGTTCTAGACGATCAGTTCACTGAATGTGCAGAATCTAAGCAAATGAGCTACTTATTTCGAGTACTGTCATCAAAAAAGAAGCTTCATCTTATGATAATGACTCAGCGATATTACGATATGGGATCGAAAGGTCTTAATATTCGAAATTGCTCCAACTATCATGTTCTCATGAGTAATACCGATATTCGAACTAATCATCGAGTTGGATTTCAAATGGGTCTGGATAAAGAAATCAAACTTGCCGAGAAGCTCAACAAGCAAAAACTATACCCGTATATTGTGATTGATCGTACAAATCAAGCAAGAGTTAATGGTGTTCAAGTCTACACTGATATTTTATCTAAACACAAAGAAATCATCTTAAAAGGAAATGTTTTTACTGTTGTTCCTGCTGTCGAATTCAAAAGAAAGCATGAACTTTCGTCCGATGGTTTTGCAAGAAAAAAGTCTAAAATGGATCATTTAGATTTATTGGAGGATTCTATGTCTGATGATTCTGACTCTTCGTTTGATCCAAGTCAATATTCTGATAGTTCTGAAGATTATATGTCTGAAGACGAAATATCTTCAGCATGGAAACAATATTTCAATGAGATGAAAGTCTCTGACAACAAAAATAAATCTCAAAGTGAATCTGAAAATGAATCTGAATCTGAAGAATCCCAAAGTGAAACTGAAGATGAATCTCAATCTCAGAGTGATTCTGAAACTGATTCGGAATCCTTCACTGACAATGAAACAAATTCTCAGTCTGATGAGTATGATTCCGATGATGAATATGATTCTGATGATGAACATAAATCCAGTGAAACAGATGATTCAAACCAAAGTGAATCTGACCAAGGTCAATCTGACCAAACTGAATCTGAAACTGACCAAAGTGAATCTGAAATTGACGATAGCGAATTACAAATTGATGAAAGCCAAAGTAACAATTCTGAATTCAGTTCCGACGATGAAAAATCTGTAAAATACTATACTTCACACTATTCTTCTGATGATGAATAAATCTTATTTGTAATAAAATGTAATTGTTGTAACAAAAGAGTACAATTAAGGGATTTAATTGGTGGAGGGGGGGGCTTTATACGAGCATTTTATATCGTATTTATAAGAATTTTATCAATTAAAACCACTTTGACCTCATTAAATATTCATGAGCTTTGACCTCGTAAAACAAGCCCTAGCGGGGTCTTTTCGTGACTCATTTATATACTACTTCTCTCGGCAGCTATGTTCAAAGCTCGAAAATTAAGATGGTCTTCCCAATCTTGCAGATCATGTCCAGCGAGTAAACTCCTCATTTCAGTCACAAGGACGTCCTTGTTTTCACGATAATCATGCTAGCTATAAGTGATACCGCATACTGAAAAATTCACCCGTGAGAAATCTGGTGAACGCATGATTCATGCGGCATGAAATATATAAGCCAAAATGTGCATATAATTTATGCTGTGCAAATAATTTATGCTCCAATGCAGGGAAATACAATGAAAAAGTATCTTGCCTCAGTTCAAACCATTGTGAAACTACCGAATCGGGGATAGACAAAAATAGTTTGGCTTCCATACAAAAAGTTAATGGGATAAAATTGCATTTTAGATTTGCATTTTAAATGGCTATAAGTTTCAATTAAGATATTCAGTTTACTTCCCAGGCTCGTCTCTTGCTGAATTTCGGCGGAAACAATTTTCGATGAAGATGTAACCTGCATATTAAATGCTTCCAGTGAGTTTTATTTCGAAAATGTGTTTGAAATGTTAAGTTTGAATGAATTCGACATGGTCATAATTCGATTTGGGAAAATTATAAGCGATATTTAACCCACATGCGTCACTTAATACGATTAGGCTTTGAGTTTTATTTGGCCGGAAACTAATAAGACTTTATTTTTGCCAAAATTTTGATCAAGTGGCCGAATTATATTCGTAAAGAGCTTTAGTTATTCAATTCATTTTCAAGAATTTATGGTCTCTCATCCGATCATAATGATTCACACGGGCCAAAATGTATTTTCAGCTAAATAAGCCATCAGCGATTAATTTTAGATCATCCGATGAATCAGACTATAGTCTATAGCCACACAATGTAGTCAATGTAGTCACACAATCGTCACATTCGACGGTTTATGAAGGCCGCAATACTTTGGGGAATTTGCGCGGTGCAATTTTAAGCTGGATATTTACTAAGCGCCTGTCTAGTATATGTTTATGGTTTTTGTGTTTCCGCAGTCAATTCGACGCTTTCTTGTCAAGTTAATCAAAATTCAAAAAACTCAAAAAATATTCGTGACTAATCGGATTCAATTCGCGGTCAAAACTCACGAGCCGCGTCCCGCGAGCCCCGACTTAACGCGGTAAATTTTCTCAGCCACGACCACCTTAACAGGTAATACTTTGACATGCTTGCGTGATTTTGCCTTTTACCTGGGGGCCCTTGACATGAAGCACTTAATTTATGAAAACAAAGACCCTCCATTTGTGATATTCATTTAGCAAACAAGTGGTCTAAAGTAAGTACCGGCTGTCCGACATAGACCGCAAAATCCGGGAATCTGTCAACGTTTGTTCACTCACTCTCCGACTGGTACACGATTTTTACCACGGTGCAAGAAAATGACAATTTTAAGCGTTGCGGAATGTTATTTTATTTCACCTATTTTGTTGTTGAAACAGTTTTTTTCAATTTGGTTTTTCCTAAAATTGTTGTTCATGACAGCTGTTAAAAGCCTGAGTCCGCCTACGCTTCGACGCCTACGATTCGAAGTCACAAGCTACACTTTTTATACATGGGAGAGAAATTTAGATACCGCTAGATTATCCGGTGCATCTTCGAAGCAACCGGTTTCATATCGGTTTTTTTAGTTTTTATCCAATTTTTGGAGATTTTTTTGGTCTCAGCAAGCCAAACTTTTGTACTACATAAGAATTCCACCAGATAGAGATATAGAACTAGTCTGGTGATAGTGGTAGTATCACTATCGTCCTGACTAGAATAGATAAAATGACTGACTTTCGATCACCGGACCGTACATGATATCGGTCCGGTCCGAAGACCAAGCCACTGTGATAGAATAGTGGAGAATAGAGAAAGTTAAATTTATTTCTAGACTCTGTTTTATACAGTTTCGACGTATTTGGCAGAGCCGTATATCTTTCGGGTCCAATTTTTAATTTATATAAATCATTATAATATAAAATATAATAAAATAATTGGCTCCAGGCCAACAAATGGACCTGATAGATATAATAGCTTCGAAACGCCTTATAGAAAGCAAACAGTAATGTGACCAAGTATGTTACAAAAGCGTAACTTTATAGCGTCCTAATAAGTACCGCCTTGAGTTACAGCGCCATCTAGTGATGGTGATATCGAATGAATAAGTTATGGCCTAATCATAATATAACTGTACATTTTGACTAATGCGGGTTGATATTTTGTATTTGAGAGCTCGTCGATGGGCTCTTTTTGGGCACATCCAATTTGGGCACATCCCCTTTGCACATCGAAAAGCTACACACAGTGGGACATAGCCTTTTTTCGGCAGGACATCGGATGTCATTGACGATGTTATCAAGATGTCCATGACGATGTCCATTTCTCAAAGGCTCAACCAGGCTTCAGACGAAAGGCAGATTTAAAGCAAGGATTGAATTTGGTTTAGAGGAGAAAATATAGGCGCGTAGGTGGTGTGTAGTACAAAAGGGACATAGGTATATAGAAGTATTTTACGTAGGCAAAATTTGCTACTCATGTGTGTCGATCTGAACTTGTATAGAGAAGAGCTTTATGCATTAGACTGACTCGTTAACGGGTTGTTCTCGGTCTCCGTCCCCCTAAAATAAAATATTATAAAATATATGTTATGAAACGCGTAGGTGTTAAAAAATTAAGTACAACACAAATATGTCACGTGACGACAGTTAATAATGCCTGTAGCGTGACGCCGAGCATGTCCCATGGAATTGAATCCTTCCGCACAAATCTAACCTAAAGAAGTAAAAGCAAGCTCTTTTTTGCGTGGGTGGTAAAATCAACTGTGTAGGCGGTCAGGATTAAATGGTTGATGTGTCATTGCTTCCATGTCGTATTAATGGGGCTGACTCGAAATCCGTTTCATCATATGTAATATGATCATAGTCATGTGATACGTAATCGTATTGGTCACATGACCCGTCATAGTATCCGTCATGGGAATAGCCGTCAAATGATTCTGGATAAAGTGACGGTATACTACTATTGTGCCTATTATGAATCACTCCATATGAACCAACCGGTTCAGTATTCATAACTTAACAAGGATTTTACCATTTTGATCATGTCCCATTGTGAGTAAAGCTGTCACAGTGACAGTGTCACTATCGATAATGGCGCTATCGAGCAGACTATAAACACATTGAGAGTAATTATTAAGGGGTTATACCAAATAAGCTGTCTTTTTGGTGATATAATACGCAATACGATGCGGATTATTATGCCAAAGGCATATTAATTCTCGTCAGATTCGGTAGTTTTCGTTGGATTATACTCGAGAAGCATATTTGATATAGATTAATATTCTAGACTGGGAGCTAATCCATGTTGTATAAGACCCCAATCCTTTATACTGAGGCCACAGTGAGCGGAGTGATAAATGTGGTTCAAATGGATCATGTAGTCGAGCATTTAACTCATGTTCATTTCTGAACAAATTATCCATTTTTGGAAATTATCCACTTAAATTATCCACATAAAAATCCATTTTCACTTCCAATGAATGATCCATCGTCTATGGAGTCATCGTCGGAAAAAATCCATATACGATTGGCCATAGCATTTAAACTCAAAAGGCAAACCCACGCAATTAGTATTCAGAGATCGACACTTGTTCACTTTTTAACGAAATCGGCGAGAAGGGACCAAAATTAGAATAAACTCTTAAAGCTACTTATGAAGCTACTTAAAGCATTATCATATGAAGCTAGTAAGTTGACATGTTGGTTATTTACTAGACAGATACTGTACTGGTGTGGTACTTTTACATGTAACTAGTGAAACAGGTATGGTACACGAATGTACACGTACGGTTTGTGAACGGTTTATACCTCGGTTGCGATTGGGTTAAATTATATTTGTTTAGCGCTTTAATTATTTACTAAGTGTTGTTTTATTTAATGTTACATTACCTCTGATGTAAGTGGTGCCTTTTCACTTGGCTCCCCATCATCATTCCCTTCTTCCAAATCCGATTTCATATCGTCACTACAAATTCAAAATTGTTAAAATTCACTCCAAACCAAACAGTTAGTTATTTTGACCAATCAAAAAGACGGTAACTTACTCAGATGATGAGTGCTTGTTTCTGCAGAAGAATACAACAGCACCAACAATGATCAAGATAGCTGGAATGGCAATAACAATACCAACAATAGCGCCTTAAAATATAAATTATATGGATGTAATAAATAAATTGAAATCATTTCAAATCAAATCAATCACTCTCAAAACATTTTATGGTCTGTCATAATTGACCAAAATGTGAAAACTAAAATCACGGTTTTTCCTCACCGGTTCCAAGACTAGCTTCAGCTAAAAATGGAGTAACCATTGGTTCACTGGGTGTTTAGGGCTATATTTTAATTTTGACTTACCGGTTCCGAGGTTACCAGCATCAACGTTTGCACAGCATACTGGGTCATCATTTTCATCGATTTTGACGGTATCAGTATTTTCACCATGATGATTGGCACCAGAGCAGATGAACTGAAACAATATTTAAATCGGCTGTCCTTAGGTCTTTGATTAATACATACGTTAACTGGATTGGTTCTCTTGTCAATGGCTTCGAAAAAGAGTTTGTTGGTGTTGGTAAGACCTTCTCCTTCTTCTGTGATTGTGTTTCCTTGAGCAACCAATTCTGGTTCGTCTTCAGATGACCAGGTGACTTAATATTGATTTATAATTTGTTCTTTATCATTCATAAATCATGAATCATAAAAATAACTTACTTGCGCAGCCTGGGCCTTGGACTTCACATGCAAGCATAAGGGCAGCGGCATTTGGTGTTTGTGAAGCGGTGGCTTCTTTTTGAACAATTGTGACCAAACATTCACCATCAACAGTGATATCATCAGTAGAGGTCAATTCTTTTGCGGCGTTCTTTGCGGTACATGTGTAAGAACCAGCATCACTGTATTGGATACCATTGAAGGTATGGCTTGATCCACCAGCAATAGATTGGTCGTCCTTGGTCCATGAGAATTGTGGAGCTGGGTTACCTTCAGCCTTGCATTCAATAGTAACTTCTTCACCATATGTGTATTGGTCAGCAATGTCAGTGATTGGTTCATCCAAGTCTTAAATTTTAATTAAGCATAATAAATATAATAAAATTATTTAAATTAATTTATAACTTCCTAAATAAGGCTTACGAAAAGCTTAAAGATGACTATGGTAATTCTTTTTGAAATACCATTCTAGATTAATTTACTTACAGTAAACATCCAATTCCTTTTGTGCTTGGACTGCTTCACCAGCAGCAAAGTCGCTATCTTCATCGTTATTTTCAGCAGTACAGAGAATATATTGGACGGAATCATCACGGACGGCAATAGCTTGGGAGCCGGTCTACAATAAAAGTGTTATCACAACAAATAATATAACAGTGGTTAATAATGCGATAGTAGTATTATAATATCGCCTTTGTTTTATATTAAAGACCAGTTTAATTCAAAATCTGGACTTTGCTTTTACAATATCTAATCATTTAAGAACTTACTGGAATTTCGACGCCATCAGTTCCAGTAATAGTGACTTCTGGGGCTGGGTTACCATTGGCTCTGCACAAAACTTCATATTCTTCATTTTCGTTAATGTAATACCCTTCGCCATTCTCATTAGCGCCGCTAATTTCGAGAGTGACTTCGGTTGTGTAATCTGAAATATTATATTAATATCTTCGATGTTTCATATTAGTATATAATAAAGTCTATAAAATATAGTCTATATGATAAAGACTTTATTATAAAGTCTATATAATATAGTCTATATTATATTAAAATAATACTCACAAGTAACATCAAGAGCGTAGGTGGCGTTTGCATTGGTTGGTCCGACTTGTTGAGCCATTGAGGAAGCTTGTGAGAAACATGAAACATCTTTTTGGTCATATTCAGCAGATGGCATAAGGGTGAGGACGGCGGCAATATTGAAAAGGCCTTCTTCGTCAGCTGCTTCAGCGGTTGCGTCAATTGTGATTTCTTCATCGCCGACGGTGAAGATAACAGAAGATGGTTCTGGGTATACATTGAAGATATTGCAGTTGGCGACATCAGCTTCTTCGACAGCGAAAACGGTTCCATTGATATCAACACGTTCACGGCCTTCAAGTTGGGTTTCAATTGCTTCTAATTCGACAGCGCTTGCATCAACTTAAAAGTGGATTATCATAAATGATTCATTGATAACTTATAGGTGATGATTCATAATTTATGAATCATAAATCATGAATGATAAATTATGAAAGATTACATTTAACTTACCGTAGACGTTAACTGGAGTTTCATCAATACCGAATCGGGAAGCCCAATGAACTTCACATGAAATGAGCATATCATCATCTTGCAAATTCAAATCGGTGATGGTCAGTGAGGCACTTTGTTCTTAAAAATAATATTTAATATATTTATTTTAATATTTTGGTCCGTTGTGTAGAAATGGAGTGATAAATTATTGAATATTATTGAGGCAACTAAAGATGTGTGGTATTGTCACGATTGGGTGGTAAATGAATGTGTGTCACCCTTGAAGTGAATTAATAAGCACCCCCGATATATTAAACTTTTTAGTAAATCGAGGGGACTTAACGGACGATTTGGATTTCACGGACGAATACAATTGTACTGTCTAGGAATTCCGTGGTACTGTTTGAATTTAAATGCGGATGAATTTGACTTTATAGATGTTCCGAATGAATTTATGAATGTGTTCCGAATGACTTTTTTGGTCATAAATGACATTTATATATTACCGTTAACATTGAGTCCTATAAATACAGGGTTAATAAGCTGCAAACGTTTTTGTTATTAAATTAAATATATAAAATATTTAAGATTTGATCACTTTAAATAAGCACAGGCGGCTTGAGTCATATTTTATGACTCATAGAATATATTTACCTGAAAACTCGGCAGTGAGATCGATACGGTCGGTAACTTGGGTGTTGTGGTAAAAGATTTTTCTTTCGTCTTCTGGTGTTTCGCCTGGTTGGTAACGGGCAACGGATTGACGAACTCCGTCGTCATTTAATTTCCAGAAAAGTTGGAAATCTTCGATTTCGTAGTCAGCTAAAAATACAAATTAGGATCCATTCTAACAAGATAAAAGTCAAATAAGCGATCAGCGCACGTCAAAGAGTGCACGAAAGTCAATATAAATCACACTTTCATCATGCCACTTCAACAAATAAAGGCACACTTTAAACCACAAACTGTTCTTACGGTCAGCCTGGTTTGACAACTCAAATTGATGGAGAGTCATTTCCCAAGCAGCCCTACAGTCTTCCATATTACCACCGTGGTCATTCAGATAACTTTCCTCCTGACAAGGATCTAGTATATTGACCGTTACTTTTTGATCCCTCATATTTTTAGGTCACATGACCTTTGACTTACCGTATTCAGCATCGAGATTCCATGTGCATGTATATGTAACTGAGTCACCTCTTGGAACTTCAGCTTTGTCGATTGAGATGTTTACTTGAAGGGCATCATCGGCCATGGCCATATAACTGGCCAATGCCGGAAGCAATTTTAGATTAACCATTATTTATACTTTTTTTCTTTTGACTTCTCTCGATTCCAAATTCCCGTCAAAGTCAGGTCAATCACGAATGTAATCTAAAAAAGTATATGCATTAGTAATTGCATCACTGTATATATTTGTAACAACAGTGAGTTATACTTTGGGATAATCTCTGATAATATCTCCTTTTTAAAAATCTCTTTTTGGGTATCGTATGATTTGGCTAACGATGGTCCCGTTCATGATCAAGAACGAGTTTTTGGCTTTGGATTCCCTTTAGACTTTGGCTATGTTTGCCCTTGGATGGCAGCCCCGAATAAAAAATTTCTTCAAAAGAGGACATGGCTATGAATAGGGACTCTCTATTGAATATGATTCACTGAGTGTCTAAAATTTCGACATTGAGCAAGAATGGCCCTAGTGCTAAGTCAAGATGACATGTAACGACAGGGTTAGAATTAAGGGGAGAAGAACGGGGGTTAGTTTGGACGTGACACCGGTTGGACGGTGGAAAGAAAACACCCTTAAAAATGATAGTCCGGTGAATCGGTTGGTAATAAATTATTTAAATCGGTTATTCAACTCTTAGACCTCTCAAACGATTTCCACTCTTGAATATTTTATTCTTTTTCATTATTCAACCGACTGGTCAATTTCTGGTCAATATTTTAATCGATAAAGGTTCTTACAAATCTATTTTCTCTTGTTTCTATATTCTCTATATTCAATTCTGTTTTATTGGGGTTGGGATGGGGTGGTGGTGGAGGGATGATGATGATTGATATAGCGTAGGGATGATTGAGACTTTTGGGGGCATGTTATCAAGCTATTCTCATCCTCCTCTAAGCCAAATATGGGTAAAGATTGGAATATACGACGGTGCTGACCTACCCTTAGGGCGGATCCGAAATACACACGTCAGTGAAGCCGGTGGCGCGAAAAATCATCAATGCTAACCGTCGAAATCATTCATGTATGTTCATGCTCGTTCATGCAATTGTTCTAGATCTGGCTTGGCCCATAACCCTTAATGATACCCACAATCAATCTCAAATAATGATCTGTCATAATCGTCAAGCGATTCTCTCATGGATCGTTACGTTTCAGTAGACGTTTTACTTTAGGATACACTAAATTAGACCCAATTATGTCAGCTTAGATGTTTAGCCAAAAAACGCGTATTTCCTATTTACCCCAAAATTCCCCATTGGAGCAAGACCCTTGGATTCACATCCGTTGCTACCTATAGCTAAATTGATGTAGTTTTAAAAACTGACGCCCACGTATAGAAAAAGGTATGTACGTGATAATATCAGCAATTGCTGGCATGCTGTGAGACGCTTTAAAAACGACTTATAAACATTTTGATAATATTATCATTACAAATGTACCAAAATTCAAAAACTATTGTTGAACTATTGAAATTATCCTCGATAGTAACCAAAGGATAATTCTTGGGTGGCCTTTTGGAAAAGACCACTGTGCTGAAACAGTTTTTGACGATTTTTAAACAGTTCGTAACGGTAAATTCTGATAATTTCAGCTATTACTATCATTATTCAATTCTTGAGATCTCTTTTTCGGTCTCATTTTCGGTTTTTCTGGTTCTCTAGATGAATAAGCTTGACTTTCAAGACCTCTTTTTGGCTTTAAGTGGCTCTAGAGCAAAGTTAAAGTCTCATCGAACAATGGGCCATCTCTTTGTGTGTTGCCTCTCTCCCTATTCGGCGATATTCGTGTCCATGTACAACAGCCTCTATGTATGATATTCTACCTCTTTCACGGCCGAATAACCAAATGGTCCGAAATATTCCATAAGTTCTTACAGTGACAAATTTCTTCTAACTGTACTATTCTGACCAATAGGAGATCGGGAATCTCTGAGACTTTTGAAGAGTCTTCTCTACCAATCCTGTAATACAGCCCTATTTCACTGTAATAGAGACAATCCGGCCCTCTTGAAAGTGTTAATTCACTTTGGGTTCTAATTTCTGCTTGGCTACGAATGTGAACTTGGCTCTACATTATTTCCACAGCAGTAACAACAGACCCTAACCCTAACATATCCTGAGCAAAAACTGCTGAATTTTCAAAATTCGATGAATCATCACTTCGATATAATTGTTCTCAAGCAACCAATTTTTAATTTCATGGAAAAAGATGATTCAGCAGTTCCCATTCAAGACCACAATGAAGTCTAACAGAATACACACTAGACAATCACTACATCAGTACCGCATCATTAGCCCTAGAATAATGTATCATCATCTTCGAAATCTCTCATTGTTTTCGATTTTTTTTTTAATTTTCGAATTTCGTGCTTCATATTCTGTATTCTCTCTATAATATTTTCAAACATCGTTGAATTGATGCCAAGTTTTAATAAAATTTTTTATCATTTCAGGGGTTTCTGGAGTGGTTAGAGCGCGAGAGTTAGAAGAGAGAGAGAGAAAGATGATCATTGAACCAATCACTAACACTTGGGGCGCTGTCAAACCTACAAGAGAAAGCACCCTATTCCCGCCTTCTACATTCAATTCTAGATCTCATCCACAAATTGTGGTCCACAATGCAAAATTCTCTACCAATGCAGCAAAATCAAGTGATTTACCCGGAAATTGAAATAACATTTCGTCACAATCTCAAGATAATCCGATGAATCATAAATTATGAATCACTTTTACATGAATAAGAATGAATATATACTCGAAGGGTCCCAAGTAAACTCATTTGGTACATTGACTAATAACAAAAGCAATTTGTTGAATAGGGTGTACACAGGGTGTTCTACAAAAAAGGTGTTCCAAGGTGGAGTTACCAAGGTATTGTCCTTTTGGCAACTTAACAAAATAATGATGATTATTTTTTCTATTTTGTGTGACATTATTTTGATAGGACAGTGGTTCAAACTACTAGAACAACTTCTAATTGATGCCAAATTGGCAAAAAATCGAGTATTGAATGGTTAGTATCAACCGCAGTCGCCTAAACCACAGTATCAGTGGGGTGATTAACCCTAACCTAATTCTTGAGTGATTTAAGACTGACCTTAACTCTTGCTTTCTTACAGATTTGAATATTTGACCTTGAACTTGGAAAGTCTTGAACCTTTTTATTATTTTAATGATACTTATTTATGAGTGTGATATTGAAATTAAATGTGCTCAAATGGCTGCAAGAATGGTTAGCTCAAATTTAAAACCCGCGCGAAACCAGGTGGTAGTAGTACTACCGTAGTACCCTTAAAAGACTTCATTCTCAAGAGCACATATTTCAAATTATTTTTCAAAGGATACATTTTCTCTGTTTTGGCTTTTCAAAAAATGGAGAAGGACTTTCGCTTGAAAAAGCCGAAGCTCTCACGGCCATTGTCCCCTTTCGCTTTTGTGTTTTTTGTTTCCCGGCTACGTTTTTTTCGTAACACCCCCCTTTTCATCACATCTTTTTTCGTCACATCTTCAGATCCAATCATAATTATAACCATAATTATGACCCTTAATTTTATGGCTCATACCCATCTTAAAAATCATGGTGAAATATTGTTGAAATCTTGAAAGGAACCGACGCGGGTACCGATTTTGTGACGTCATTACACTGATGATCAACATCAAAAAAACTAAAATCAGTCATTACGATTTATGACTGGTCATGATTCTCATCTCATGACCGTCCTTCGTCCGCCCCAGACCGCCGTCCGATGTGGACCGTCTGAATCGATCGTTGTACTGACGTTTGCGGTATCCGAACGGTTCGATCAATCAAAATAAAAAAGAAACCGGGTGACTCTTGAAATGTCTAGAATTTCCAGCCGGACATTTTCCGGTTTTTATAGATTAACACTTCGCTCCCATAATAAGAAAAAAAACTGGATTAAATAAATTGACATTTAACCTCTTTTGACCCAGAAAATTGACGACTTCAAAGGTCGGGTTCGACTACCGGTATCCACAGAGCTTTAATACATATAAAAAGTGTATGATCCTGTATATACATGCGACAGAGTGTATGTTCTCGTTTGGAATGTGCCAAGTAAGTTACGGGAAGGTGATTGTCGTGGGAAATTAATATTTTAGATCTATTTTTATGGGCACTAGATTTTTGATTGAAAAGAAACCTCAGTCTCGGTCTCATTCAGTACACTTAAATGTACTAAAGACATGTACTATTTAGCCTTTCAAATTGTCTATCCTAATCCGAATACGTACCGGCCCTAGATAATTATATGAATCATATTATATGAATCATATGCCAGGCTGAAAATCTTCAGATTTAATTTGTAACCTGATAATCTGTCCAGAAGTGCAACAGGTGCACCATATGATGCATATCTTATAGACCGTGGCGTCCGCTATTGGACACCGTGGACACATTTTTTAGCCTAACAGTTGTGGTAACTGAATTTCAAAAACAG
>JACLAC010020441.1_pt1 | contig 14738 bp, 10 predicted proteins | sample 8027881 | NCBI WGS metagenome assembly JACLAC01 (sample SAMN15725517, study PRJNA655200) | protist metagenome | isolation source: fluorescence activated cell sorting (FACS) single amplified genomes of... | place: Spain: Blaines Bay Microbial Observatory, Mediterranean Sea | collected 2016-01-19 | reverse complement strand
TGAATAATATCGCGCCACACAGAGACGATACACTATTTGAAAAGTCGTTTGTGTAATTGTTTAAAGTTGTGGTGGATCAAGTGGTAAGGTAATGGGTTTCGATCCTGTCGTGTGTAAATTCGAATTTTGTCATCTCAGCTGTCGACGTAGAGTATGGCTATGTAGCTCAGTTGGTTAGAGCACATCACTCATAATGATGGAGTCGCTAGTTCGAATCTAGTCATAGCCACCGATAAGACATACTGAATTGGGGTGTAGCCAAGCGGTAAGGCAGCGGGTTTTGATCCCGTCATGCGTAGGTTCGAATCCTGCCACCCCAGCCAGTATCGACATATTTTTAACTTTTTAGTGTATTTTTAGTATTATCAAAAAATTGTCCCCCCAATCGGATTTAGTTTTTGTTCCTTTGGGTTTTGTGATTTAAAGATTTATAATAACGTCGGGTCGTTATTTTGAGCCAAAGGTATACAATGTTATGAAAAAAACACTTTTTCTTTTTGTTCTTTTATTCTCTGGTGTTGTCAATGCAGGTATTCTTAAATTTACTGGTGAAGCAGGAGCCTTCTTCCCGACTGTAAGCAATGTTACACTCGGTGATTCTTCTCATGTAAGAAGTGAATCGGTCAATATGGATGGAGAAACTAATGTCTACTACGATATGTCTTTTGAACACCCTGTTCCGGTGATCCCAAATGTTCGCATACAATATCTAACAACAAATGGATTATTAGTTAGAGATAATGGTTCTTCTAATAAATTCGATCTGTCACAAGTAGATTACATTTTATACTATAAGCTTATTGAAGGTTCATTCTGGTTAGATCTAGATATTGGTGTGAGTATTCGCGAGTTTGTGGGATCGTTGAGGCAATCGGGACAAATTGTACCTAATTTTCTTGTTGTGGAAGTAATGAATTATGCTTCTGCTTTCGTAACACCACCTGGGACTAATTTATCTTTTGGTGGTGAGCTAAAGACTAGTAGCGGATTGAGTAGCTCCACCATCATAGACACGACGTTAAAAGTAAAATATCAAACACCTTTCCTAGTCAGTGTTGAAGGTGGCTATCGCAGTGTATCATTGAAGGTTAATGGTTGGAGCTTTAGTAATAACGTTAAAGGTGATTTTAAAGGTGCTTTTATCGGGGCCTGCCTCAATTTTTAAGTTACCAATCTAGAAAAACCACGAATTTAATTTTTGACTTTACTTTTAACTCTTAAGTGTGACACTTTCCCGTTTAGCATAATGTTTGTCAAAAATAACGTCAGACCTTTTATATCTCAGGTGTCTTTTTTGTTTTACTTCAAGTAACAAGTTCGTGACTAAATTAGGATGAATAAAGGTCTGAACAATACATGTTCTCTTCCCAGTCTCCTCATTACTTACGGGACTTGACGATCTTCGGTCGTTTATTAACCGATATGTTCTCAGGAATAGGGCTTCGCTTGCTATCTTCTCTAGCTGACAATGTTTAGGGCTTTGTCTTAACAACGGATAAAGCTCACCGAAGTTTTATCTTTGGCTACGTAATCGGTAGATCTATTCGTGACTAACAGGTTAGTTAATAGGGCAACCCGCAGAGCTAACTTACTCTGGATGTCATTTAATCGACAATCCAAACAAGACATAACTAATTGTCAATCGTGGTATGGTACCGCAGAATAGCTTTTGGTTTAATACTTTCTGTTGAGATAACCTTGTATGTTTTGGAAAATGATTTTCTGTATGAAGAATTGGTATTTAGTGTTTTTGTTTTTCGGTCAATGGCTAGTCGTTCATAGTAAATAAACTTTGATTTTGGTTATGAGAATCCAACGGTTGGCCTTTCACTTCAACTTATCCATGAGTTTCATACTTATTATATGAATTACGGAATAAATCAAGACTTAGTAAAGATAATCATATCTTCTTTAAAATCTGCCACAATATGATCATCTGTGACAAAATTCCCAGCAAGTAATTCATTTGCTAATGGGTTTCCAATCAACTGCTGAATAGCACGCTTCAAGGGACGAGCTCCATAGACGGGATCGTAGCCAATCTTTGCTAACTGATCAGATGCCTGATCAGAAAATGATAACGTTATTCCCATTTCAGTTAACCTTTTATTTAGGTGTGTCAATTGAATTTTAGCAATGCTTTTGATTTGCGACTGCGTTAATGAATGGAACACCACTGTCTCATCAATACGATTAATAAATTCAGGACGAAAATGCATGCCAACTAGTTCCATTACTTTCTTTTTGATTTCATCGTATTGGTCATTAGAGTGAAATTCCCGGATTATATCTGAGCCCAAGTTAGAGGTCATGACAATTACTGTGTTTTTAAAATCTGTAGTATGACCCTGTCCATCTGTCAAACGCCCATCATCCAAAACCTGAAGTAAGAGATTAAATACATCAGAATGCGCTTTTTCGATCTCATCGAGTAATAAGATAGAATATGGACGGCGTCGTACCGCCTCAGTTAAATAACCACCTTCTTCGTAGCCTAAATAACCTGGGGGCGCACCAATTAGACGTGCCACAGAATGTTTCTCCATGAACTCAGACATATCAATACGTACCATAGCTTGCTCTGTATCGAATAAAAACTTCGCTAAAGACTTACATAATTCAGTCTTACCAACGCCTGTAGGTCCCAAGAAAAGGAATGAGCCGTTAGGACAGTTTGGATCAGCTAGGCCTGAACGCGATCGCCTGATTGCGCTAGAAACAGCGTGAACGGCTTCATTTTGCCCAATTACAGACTTATGCAACGTATCTTCCATGCGCAATAACTTGTCTCGTTCACCTTCCAGCATTTTTTCCACTGGAATCCCTGTCCAACGAGACACTACTGTGGTAATTTCTTCTTCTGTAACACGACTTCGTAAAAGCTTAGGTTCAGCTTGCTTCTCTGCCTTGCCTGCTTTTTCAATTTCCGTTTCCAACATCGGTATCACACCATATTGAAATTCAGACATTTTTGCCAAATTACCATCACGGCGAGCTTCTTCCATCTTTTGCTTAACTGCTTTTAAGTCTTCTTTAAGCTTTTGTGTCCCTTGAACTGCTGCTTTTTCAGCATTAAAAATTTCTTCAAGATTTGAAAATTGTTTCTGTAAAATCTCAATTTCCGTTTCCAATTCTTTTAGGCGTTCTTTTGAAGCATTATCTTTTTCTTTTTTAAGCGCTTCTTTCTCAATTTTTAATTGAATCAAACGACGCTCAAGACGATCCATATTCTCAGGCTTAGAGTCCATTTCTATACGGATACGACTGGCTGCTTCATCAATCAGATCAATCGCTTTATCAGGTAACTGACGATCGGCAATATAACGCTGAGACAATTTAGCTGCTGAAATGATTGCAGCATCAGTGATATCCACGCCGTGGTGAATTTCATAGCGCTCTTTTAAGCCGCGTAAGATGGCAATGGAATCAAGCACTCCTGGTTCTTCTACTAAGATTTTTTGAAAGCGTCGTTCAAGTGCTGTGTCTTTTTCAATAGATTTACGATATTCATTAAGCGTGGTTGCACCAACACAATGCAATTCACCACGTGCCAAAGCTGGTTTTAGCATGTTTCCAGCATCTATAGAACCTTCGGATTTGCCAGTACCGACCATAGTATGAATCTCATCGATAAAGAGTATGATCTGACCTTCTTGTTTTGCCAACTCACTTAATAAAGATTTTATGCGTTCTTCAAATTCACCACGGTATTTCGCGCCAGCAATCAAAGATCCCATATCGAGAGCGAGCACACGCTTATTTTTTAAGCTTTCTGGTACTTCACTATTAATGATACGATGCGCTAAGCCTTCTACAATAGCGGTTTTACCCACACCAGGCTCACCAATTAATACAGGGTTATTTTTACGACGTCGCTGCAAAACTTGAATCGTACGGCGAATTTCATCATCTCGACTAATCACAGGGTCTAGCTTGCCTTTCTCTGCGCTGGTGGTTAGATCGACTGTATATTTATCTAATACTTGACTATTTTCTTCGTAATTTGGATGATTCACCGAATTACCTTCACGTACCTGATCAATCACCGCAGAAATATCTTTTTTGGTTACACCTGTCGATCTTAATACTTTTGCTAAATCATCTTTACTATCAAACATCGCTATTAAGACTAATTCTGAAGAGATATATTGATCTTTACGCTTTTGCGACTCCTTATCAGCAAGGTTTAGCAAACGCCCCAGTTCTGGCGATATTTGCACATTCCCGTCGTGATCATTTACGGTTGGTAAACGTGTCAATAACTCATTTAAGTTTTCACGAAACTTAGCAATCTGAATACCAGCTTGCTGTAAAATGGGACGAGTGCTACCACCTAATTGGTCCAACAACGCTATCATCAAATGTAACGCTTCAATATAAGAATGGTCATAACTAAGCGCAATGGATTGTGTATCGGCAAGAGCAAGTTGTAATTTATTGGTTAAACGGTTGATTTGCATGGAATCTCCTAACTAAAGAAAGATAAAACACTGTCATTACAAATTGAATATGTACACTTTATTCATTTTTCAATGAAAGAACGTCATTTTTTGACGCTTTGTCAAAAAGCAAAAATTTCTAACTACACCATTTTCTTTGCCGAAAATTACCTTTTGAGCCTCCGGTTGCAGTACCATGAATGTTCCTCGAACCTCATTACCTATTAGATTCAATCAATTCCATACTTTATTCAGGATAATCAAAACCATTTAGATTTTTTCAGCATACTATTTTATAAGCCTCGCTAGCGCGTGAGTTGCAACAATGTTTTTAACGAATTCATGACAGAAAAAACCGGCAATCAACCTTTTACCAACACTTGGCATACCTAATTAATATGACTTGTAAACGCTGCATTTGTGGTTTCAATTTGATCATCAGATGTTAGATATACCATACCTATTCTGTAGGCTTGATTTAGCCATTGAATAGAATCTGGCATACTTTGCCACTTGAGCAAATAATCGATGACTTTTACCTAGATACTCTATATTATCATCAACATTCGCGTCTAAATTTAATGAGTTAAAAAGTAATTCACTGATACCAACTATTTTCGTTGAGATAAACGATTTCTTAGGCCGCAAGAATGAAATAAAAGATACATCTGAAATTTTCGTTTTATTTACATCTTGATTGACATCATTGTTTTTTAAACAAAATTCATTTCAAATAGATTTACTTTTATTAAACACTTTTTCTATTCCACACTATCAAAAGTATTCTGAGTTTTTGCTGCAAGATTTAACCATGTCCTTTTTCAATGTATCCAATAAATGCTGCATGTCATTTGGAAGTTTTACTTCCCATGTCATCCATTTACCTGTAATGGGATGCGCTAATTCCAGTCTTTTAGCATGCAAGGCTTGGCGACGAAAGCTTCGTAATACACTTTGAAGTTCAGAGGAACACGCTTTTGGAATTTTCAAACGACCACCATATTGAAGGTCACCAACTAAAGGATATTGAATAAACGCCATATGCACACGAATTTGATGAGTACGGCCAGTTTCTAACTTTAAACGAATATGAGTATGGTTTTTAAAGCGCTGTATTAAACGATAATGCGTCACCGCATCTTTACCATTGATAGTTTTAACCGTTTGTTTTTGACGATTATGTGGGTGTCGACCAATGGGTTCATCAACACTACCGCCACCAGTCATTTTCCCGATTGTAATTGCTTCATATTGACGACCCATACTACGTTTCCGCAACTGGGTGACTAAGTCTGTTTGAGCAGCTAAGGTTTTTGCCACGACCATCAATCCTGTGGTTTCTTTATCAAGACGATGCACAATTCCAGCACGAGGAACATGTATGGCTTCAGGAACATGATGTAGAATTGCATTCATAAGAGTGCCATTTCGATTTCCAATGGCCGGATGAACAACTGATCCGGCAGCCTTATTAACAATAATAATATCATCGTCTTCATAGATAATATCTAATGGCATTTCTTGCGCTTCATATCCCTCCTGCTTTTCAAGTTCAACATTAAGTGTAATCATTTCACTGCCATATAATTTTTTTTTTGGCTTTGTTACTTTACCATCAACTAACAACACTCCAGCGTTGATCCAAATTTTAATACGTGATCGTGAATAATCACTGAATAACTCAGCAGCAATTTGATCAAAACGATTTCCACTTAATTCAAAGGGAACCTGGGCTTCTTTTACTATGCGCTCTGCCATACAATGTATTTTTGCGTTTTGTTTTCAGCCCTTCGAGTTAATCATAGTGACTGAAAGTGAAAAAAAAGTTAACATACTACTCATTATATATTTGCAATGTAATGTGACAGTATGCCGATTGAGGCCAATTTATCACAATATTAAGGTTTTTATTATACATGGGATTTTATTACTCGTTGTTTCGATTCACAGGCATCGCAAGTGTTTCTTTGCTGATCACGGCTTGCTCTACAACACATGTTCAAACATCAGATCTCCCTGGGCATATTTATTACGAAAAAGCACAAAAAGCACTACATGATAATCTACCTGCGATCGCAGTTGAATATTTACAAAACTTAAACAGCCACTATCCATTTGGAGAATACAGTACTCGAGCTAAACTAGATTTAATTTATGCACAATATAGTGTAGGTGATTATATTGCTGCTCACGAAATGGCAAAACGATTTATTAATAGTCATCCCGAACATGAGGACATCAGTTACGCTTACTATATGAAAGCATTGTCTACTTATAAGAGTTCGCAAGGCTCATTAGAACGATACTTGGGCATTGACCCAAGTAAGAGGGACACAAGTGATCTGAAAAGAGCATTCGAGGAATTTGCTGATTTTTTATCTCGATACCCCAATAGCCAATTTGCACCTGATGCAAAAGCTCTTATGAATGTCTCACGTAATATCGTTGCCCACCATGAATTACAAGTGGCTCGTTATTACCTTAAGCACCAAGCCCCTTTATCTGCTCTTCTTCGTGGGCAAGCAGTTATTGACCATTACCCTAGTTCTTCTTCAGTAGAAGAAGCTTTGGTAACAATCATTCAGTCTTATAACGACTTACATTTACCAAAGCTTGCTGTGGAAAATTTAGCAGTTTTGAAAAAGAACTTTCCAAAATCCTACCATATTGATGCTAAGGGCAGCTTCATACCCCTATCCTTACCAAGTGATGCCAATCCAGGATTTTGGTATTGGACTAGTTTCGGATTAATTAGCAAATAAAGAATCTTAATTAACTTTTTGAATGTCTCGTTGTTATAGAATACATTGCTGATTTTTGCTAAGTAAGTATTGGTTTCTTCATGTGCTTGTTCTGGTGTTCTTATTTTTTTAAGACTTTAAGTTTTGCTAATTAATCCGAAACTAGTCCAATACCAAAATCCTGGATTGGCCGATATCCACTATCGGCCTCAATTTTGTTAAAAACAAATGTAGTGGTTTAGCCATGAAACTTTTTTTCCACTTAATTCAACGGTCACTAGCTTTTAATATGTTAAGACGAACACAATATCGAAAACGAGGCAGATAGGTGAAAGAATTGGCCTCAGGACTAATTCCTAAAATTTTTTTTCCAGAGACGCCCTCTTATAAAGGAGTGACGTTCTGAGCTTCTGGTCCTTTTTTTCCTTGAGTCACCTGGAATTCAACTTTTTGGCCCTCAGCCAAAGTTTTGAAACCCGAAGTGTTGATTGCGGAGAAATGAACAAAAACATCAGGACCTGAATCCTGGGTGATGAAACCAAAACCCTTAGTTTCATTAAAGAACTTTACTGTACCAGTTACTACGTCAGACATATCTGTTTATCCTGTAGGTAAGTTAACTTATTTGCTAGCGCAATTGTCAATGACATGGTTCTAAAAAAACTCGGTATTACTTATGACTTAACAGGATCGAACATACACGACGTAGTATTCGTAACTCTGGACATAAATATTGCCAACTCTTTCAAACGGTGTTGATTGTAGACCGCCAACTTACGTTAGGTCAACCATGTTTTCAACAATTTTTATCAATTGAGTATTTTGAAAAATTATCTTGATGTAAATCAATAATCTAGCTAATCAGTACTTTTAAATAAAAACAACAGACTTCTAGATTTAGACTCATCTTAAAACGCCACTTTGCACTTTATAATTCTTTTTATTTCTCCCTTGTCAAGGTCACTGAATGCTACAGTTAGTAGACAGTACTGATGAAAATCGCTATTTTTCCCTGTAAACCCCACGATAAAAAGAACTATATTTAAAGCGCCTAAAAACAAAGCTCAGTATTTTTACTTGGAATTTATCAGCAATTTGAGAGCATTTTTCAGCTAAGGAAAGTTGTCTTCAGGAAAGATTCTAAATGAAAACAGACTTTCTGTCGTCGTGACAAAGGTATTTTTATTTTGTTTGTGCGACATTAATTTGATTGAAAGAGTGCTACATGTGAAGATGGTTTTATTTAATCTCTTAAGTTTAGAATATGCCTTTCCTTGAGCTTCTTTTTTATTCATATCCATTTTCTATTTCAGAACCTTAATGCGCTTCGTCCCAATTATCTCCAATACCCGTCTTTACTAGCAATGGCACGTCAATTTTGCTACTGTTTTGCATGATGTCGACGATTTTTGTTTGGGCTTCTTTTAGATCTTTTTCAGCGATTTCAAAGATGAGTTCATCGTGTACTTGCATGATCATTTTCATGTCTAGGTTGGTGTCAATTAGCCAGTTATGTATTTTGATCATGGCGCGTTTAATAATGTCGGCGGCGGATCCTTGCATCGGGGCGTTGATAGCGGTGCGTCTTGTGGCTTGGTGTGTCATAGCGTTTTTCACTTTGATGTCTGATAGGTATAAGCGGCGTCCGTATATGGTTTCTACATAGCCTTTTTTTTTCGCACATTTGTAGGTGTGTTTCATGTATTGCTGCACACCTGGGTAACGTTCGAAGTAGAGTTTGATGTATTTGTTTGCTTCTAATCGACCAATGTCAAGTTGTTTTGCCAACCCAAAGGCAGACATGCCGTAGATTAAGCCGAAGTTGATGGTTTTGGCACGTTGGCGTTGTTCTATGGTGACTTTTTCTAAGCTGACCTCGAAAATTTCTGCTGCGGTGGTTTTATGTACGTCGACGTCTTTTTCGAAGGCATCTAGTAAGCCTTTGTCTCGCGACAAATGCGCCATGATGCGCAATTCGATTTGTGAGTAATCCGCTGTGAGCATTTTGTAGCCTGCTGGCGTGATGAAAGCTTGGCGAATACGGCGACCTTCGGTAGAACGAATTGGTATGTTCTGCAAGTTTGGCTCAGTGGATGACAAACGACCTGTCGCCGTGATGGCTTGATGGTAAGATGTATGAATACGGCCAGTTTTCTGGATCATTTTTGGCAGTTTGTCTGTGTAAGCGAATTTCAACTTAGATAGGCTGCGGTGCTTCATGATTAGGTATGGTAGTTTATGGTTTTTCGCTAGTTCTTGCAAGATAGGTTCCGCGGTGGATGGTTGGCCTTTAGGGGTTTTCTTGATGATAGGCAAGCCCTGCTTTTCGAATAAGATAACTTGCAACTGTTTTGGTGAACTTAGGTTGAAGATTTCTCCAGCTTGTTCATGAGCTTTGATTTCCAGTTCTTTCAGTTTATTAGCAATTTTGGTACTTTGGATACCCAGTAGTTCTGGGTTGATCAAAGTACCTGTTTGTTCCATGTTTGCCAATACTGCAATTAGTGGGCATTCGATATTTTTAAAAATGCTGGCTAGTTCTGGCATGGTTTTGATCTTTGGCCAAATTATTTGGTGCAAACACAAGGTGATGTTGGCGTCTTCTGCCGCATAAAAAGTCGCTACGTCAAGTTCGATTTGGTTAAAGGTTTTTTGTTTAGCACCTTTGCCGGCAATGTCTTCAAAGCTTATGTTGGTGTGGCCAAGAAATTTGCTAGCAAGGGTATCCATGTCGTGAAGTGAACTTACTGAGTTATACACGTAGGATTCCAACATAGTGTCGTAAGCAATGCCTCGCAAAGTGATGTTATAGTTGTTTAGTACGTTGGTATCGTATTTCAGGTGTTGGCCGACTTTGGCTTGGCTGGCATCTTCTAGCCAAGGTTTAAGTTGTTCTAGTACCCAAGTGCGATCTAGCTGTTCTGGCGCACCTTCGTAATCGTGAGCAACGGGGACATAGGCAGCTTCACCGACTTTTACAGAAAAAGACAAACCAACTAGTTCTGCTGCTATGTAGTTAAGAGAAGTAGTTTTCGTATCGAAGGCAACAAGTTCTGCTACTTGTATTTTTTCTAGCCATTTATTAAAGCTTTTTTTGTCTAAGATGGTTTCGTAGCTGACTTGAAGATTGGATTTAATTGGTGTTTTGACTTGGTCTTCACTGTCGATGTCATCCTTGTTGGTTTCTATGCTTGGAGCTTTATCAAGTTTATTTAGCCAGGTTTTGAATTCTAGCTTGGTGAACCATTCACGTAGGTTTTTTTTGTCGGCTTTGTTGTTTTTCAGATTTTGAGGGTCGAAAGGTAGTTCTACATCGCATTTGATGGTTGCTAAAGCATAAGATAGCTCAGCTATCTCTTTGTTATCTTCCATTTTTTTCTTCACGGTTTTGGAGCCATGAAAGCCTAGATCAGCGATTTCGTCTAAGCGTGTGTAGATGTCTTTGATGCTGCCCAAACCTTGTAGCAAAGCAAGGGCGATTGTTTTACCTATACCTGGAACACCTGGGATGTTATCGGTTGTGTCTCCCATAAGTGCGAGGTAATCGATGATGAGTTTGGGTGGAATGCCGAATTTGTTTTTCACGCTTTGAATGTCCATAACTGAGTTGTTCATAGTGTCCAAGAGATTGACTTTTTCAGTGACAAGTTGTGCCATGTCTTTATCTCCCGTAGAGATTACCACCTTGCGGCCGGCTTCGCCTACTTGTTTGGCGATGGTTCCGATCACGTCGTCGGCTTCGACACCATCAATGATAACTAGTGGTAAGCCCATAGCTTTGACTATGTGATAAATTGGTTCAATTTGTGGGCGTAGATCGTCCGGCATAGGTAGACGGTTCGCTTTATATTCGCTATAGATTTTGTTGCGGAAGGTTTTGCCTTTGGCGTCGAAAATGATCACTATGGGAGAAGTAGGGTAGGTTTTGATCAGGCTACTGATCATATTGATCACGCCGAGAGTGGCATTGGTTGGGTGCCCGTTTCTGGTATGCATCGCTGGGATTGCGCGGAATGCTCGATAAAGGTAGGACGAGCTGTCTACCAGAACCATTGGTGATGTTTGTGTTGTTGAATCCGTAGTCAAAATAGAACCTCTTTAGTGAATCGGCAAATCATGAGGTCTATTCTATGTATTTGAGAGTGTTTTTTACAGTCAGAATGGCAGATTATGTTAGCTTAGAGTGATAATATTCTTTTTGTCCCGAGTTAAGGTGTCTCTCTCTTTACGATATGCAGATCCATCGTTGAGTGATGTGTGATGAGAACGAATTGAGGTTCATTTTAAGCTTGCGCCGTACTCGCAAATTGTCTAGAGTTCGGCAGTTTGATTTCAATGTATTCAATACCAATTATAAAATTATGGTAGTGAGTATCGACTTAGAGATAGCTATATCTTCTTTAGTAAGAAGTCTTTGATGACACCATCATTAGTTTTGCATAACGGGAAGCCTCTTAAAAAAGAGAAAAATTAACGATGTTGACTTAATGAAAAGACGGAAATAAACAGGACTCGAAAGTGGAGTATAATATTAAATAACGCATTGATGGAAGACGTAAAACAACTTATGGTTTTTCGAATTGGTGATGTTCACAGCAGGGAAACTTTCATGATTCGATTTTGTTTAAAGCCATACTAAACTGATTGTATGGTTGTTGAGGCAGAAAAAGGGTAGAGAACGCATTGTCATCGAGTCTATTTTCATGGGCCGCTTAATGAGGAATAATAGAAATATTTCTGTGTAGAATATGCTTTTGGAACAGTAAAACTACATTATAGGTATTTAGGTAGAGTAGATCATGTGGACATAACCTAGAATCCGGCTAGAGTGGGTTTAACTTGTATGACTTACAATTTAAAAACGGGTGTTGTGTATTCAGAGAGAATGCCATGATAACAAGCACCAAAGTCTGTCTAAAGTAGACAATACGATCATTTTTAGCGCTGAATAGCTCCAACTCATGACTGTAGTTGATTACCTTTTTATAAAAAACCTTCGATAAGTAATAATTACGACATCGACGATTTATGTAAAGGCATCCAAACAGTTAGATTATGACCTGGTTGTTTTTGTGAAAAATACTAATTATTTTCCAAGTATCACCGTAGAAAAATACGCGGTGATCTTAGTTTGAATACGGTGAGTTATCAGCTATTATCGACTTTTATGATGCTTGTTACCTTTGTGTGGTTTATGAGGTTGTTGTAAACAACCGGTGTTTGGACATGACTACAAGCTGGTTAGACAGGGAGAAGGGGATTGAACTTTTGAGCCTTATTGAACACTTACATATATGAAAAAGAACCTAATGCTGAAGAAATTGCCGTTTGGACTTGATATGTTACGTATCGTAGTGGAACTCTTTTGGTTATCTCGCTTGGAAGTGAAGTAAAACACGTTGCTAAAGATGATTTTGAACGTTTGTCTTAGTAATGTAATCCGCCTGAATTTCAGTGTATTTCAGAGGGTTGTGCAATATAACCTTACTTGCACCCTAATTTACTTTTTTGTTGCGTCGTGTTGTTTTAGTTTTGTTCGCTATGTTGGGTATGATTTGGTCGATGGGTGGGTTTACTGGAAAACTGATTGGTGACGAACGGAAAGAGATGCTAGATGTGTTCAACTTAAGAAAAATTATTACTTTATTTATCCAAAAGTAAACAAGTAAAGATATCGAGCCAAGATGATGTCGAGATCACAGGTTTTGGCATTAAAAATAAGATGCTTTGGGCTTATTTCATAATTTTGCTAGCCGTGCTGGTGGATCTCAATAAATTAATTTTAGGTATTGCTTTTAGTGATTCGAAATATTATTTTGTTCCGGTGTGTTCTTCGTTGGCTCAATTTTTTCTATGGCTTCACTTTTATCATAGCGATAATGTTGCAAGTGTTCCCCACGCTATATGTTTCATAAGGTGTGGGGCTGGTGCGACCAAGGTTGGCGTAGGTCTTGAATAGCCTAACTGGTCTATTTCTGTTGGGCTTTGATGTAAAAATCGCACTGACTTAGAGGTAATCTCTCTATATTTGTGCAGTCTGTTGGACAAGTCTCTTGATAAGTTTATTGATTACAACTTGGATTAAGTTTTTTTTTATTCTCGCACCGTTTTTTGTGTTGTCTATGTTCCTTGCGCTGACCCGTGGGGAATCGACGGCCGTTCGTCGACAGGTGGCGAATAAAGCTATTATTGCTTCTACTGCCATTGCTTTAGTTTTGCTTTTTTTTGGTAGTGCGCTGTTTGAGGTGTTGGGTATTACCTTGGACTCTTTTCGAATTGGTTCTGGGGCTTTATTGTTTTTATCGGCGTTGAGTTTAGTAAAAGATGGTACGCGTAGTCACGCTGTGGGTATGCCTAGCGAAGAACGTGATGATATCTCTGTGGTGCCTTTGGCGGTTCCTATTATTGTTGGTCCTGCGACTACAGGTACCATTTTAGTATATGGTGCTGAGCTTCATGGCTGGCATCTGGTTATGGGTATCATCGGTTTATTGCTTTCGCTCTTACTTCTGGCGGTGATTTTGTATTCTGGTTCGTTAATCGAAAAAATGCTTGGGCGTACTGGCTTGAATGTTTTGTCTAAAATTACTGGTTTGATTCTGGCGGCTATGGCTTCACAAATCTTAATGAGCGGTGTGATGAGTTTTTTGCATTTTTCTTAACAGACGGACTTTGATGTTTTTTGTGTAATTTCCATTGGCATATGGAATATCAAAAAGGAATTTTTTCTCAAGTGGTGCTAGACGATGTGCGTAGTGAAGTTACAGTATTGGTTTTATTTTTTTATTACCACTACAAGTGGACAATTTTCCCTACAGATGTTTTCTTGAAATCTGAAAAGGATGGTATTTTTAACGCTGACATGGCAACTATTTTCCATAATATCATAATTAGTCATTGGTTGCCGAATTGTTTGGATAATTACAGGGTTGTAAGTCAAGTACAGATGTCTTACTAAATGGATAGAAACAAGTGCTACTTTATTTTGTGAAAGGTATATAGATAATTAAAATGACTGCGAAACGCTTCATAGCAGGGGCAGTTTGCCCTCGTTGCAATGACATAGATAGAATTCGTGCTTGGCATAATGATGGCAAAGATAAGCGGTATTGTGAGTGTGTGGTCTGTGGTTATGAAGATGTTCAATCGATGGTAGTTCAGATGCAGTTGTCAGAAACTCCAACTCGATTGAACCAACCTCATAGAGATATACCAGAGGCTGAAAAAACTGTGATTAACTTTATTCTTGATCCTGATTTGACAAAGTACTGACACCGAGGACTTAGATCATCTAATGAAAATGATGGCTCGTATAAAGGGTTACCTCGATCTAGTCAAATGACTGTATTTACATTTGGCAATAGAGTTTAGTAGCGTTTGGTCTAACATCGCGGATTATGATTTAGTAGAAATTGTTTAAGGAGCTGTATTAGGTACTAGGCTTTAAGATGTCAGACTTGATCTTAGGGTATGGCCTTGCGTTTGTTTCAAATAAAATTAATAATTTATTTAAGTAAATTATGATTTTTCTATATATCAAATCGATTTTTATTAAATT
>JACLAC010022557.1_pt1 | contig 14743 bp, 12 predicted proteins | sample 8027881 | NCBI WGS metagenome assembly JACLAC01 (sample SAMN15725517, study PRJNA655200) | protist metagenome | isolation source: fluorescence activated cell sorting (FACS) single amplified genomes of... | place: Spain: Blaines Bay Microbial Observatory, Mediterranean Sea | collected 2016-01-19 | reverse complement strand
TCTTTAGATAATATGTACTTGCTTTCTTTGAAGGTTGTAGTTCAAGAGGGAAAATTAGATTACGATGTCTTATATTTCTCTCATTAAAAGGTTTACTGTAGCCAATTGTTTCCTTTAGTTCAAGCTTTTGATGACTAACCGAATATAATGAAACTAAACTTAAATGTGGCTTTTTTAATTCTAGTAAAAGTTCTTTTGGAGAATCACTAGTATTTAAGATATTTATTTTTATCCAGTAGGTAGATTTTGCTATGTCTCCGTCTATATCCAGCTTACGTATAGGAAGAAATTCGTCTTGCTTTTTAAGAATCTCGTTTTCTGAGATATTATTTTGATCAACGTATACCTCCCATGAATCTTTTATATTCACTTTTTCAAATTCGTTATTAATAATAATATTTTTTGGTGAGGCAATAATAACGTTCCTGTCTGTAAGAATAAATGTGAAAAAGAGAATACAAATAATTAATATTATCTTCTTGAAAGCCATTTTCATGAGGGTTGACTCCTTATTGCAAGAATTATTGTATAATTATATCATGAGCAATTCGGATTAAAACGAATAATATTTGGAGGATCATATGAACTCACAGTTATTTAACAATCTATTGCCAACGTTCAAAACGGGGGATTTAATCCTTTTTAGTGGTCAATACTCAATAAGTAAATTAGTAGAAAAACTTGAAACAAGCATGTGGTCACACGTTGGAATGGTAATACGTCCAGAACCTGCGGGAGAAGTTTATTTTTTTGAATCAACAGCATTAACTAATTTACAGGATGAATGGTTTCATGATAATAAGACAGGACCAAAAGTCGTGAAACTTTTAGATCGACTTAAATCATATGGACAAGATGTCACTCCTTATGAAGCTCCTCAATATGCACTTCGTTCATTAAACCTAAATCACAAAATAGATCAACAAAAGCTATTTGATTATATTAAGGAAGTACATGGAATTCCAAACCCCAGTGAATGGAAAATGATAGAGCAGGTAATCGAAGGAAGATATTTATCTATAACCTCCAAAAATATTGACTATACTTGTAGTAGGTTAATAGGAGAAACATATAAGACGTTAGGAATTGCATCATTTAACATCCCTCTTAATGGTTTGATGCCTAGCGATTTTTCTTCAACAGGGAAAATCCTTATTAAAGGTGGTAATTTGGAAGAAGAAGTATTAATTGATATCAAGGAAAACGTTGGACATATGTAGAATATTTCCCGAGTATAAATGCAATAAAATTAAGCTTTAATGTTTATATTTGGACAAAATAATGAAGCAGCATTCAAAATAGAAATCTGAATAAATTAACTTTGTATAAAATACTTATTAACACAACTAAATAAAAATAGTTAAAACGTCTCAAATCCATGATAGAAATGGATTTGAGACGTTTTCTTATTAGATTTGGAACTAAAAGATATGCGTAATAAACACATCTTGGAGGAGGAAACATTAACCTTTTGCTAATCCTTTATGATCTGGGATTTGTGGAGGTTGTTCTAACCAAGCATTTTTAATCATGATATCAATACCGTTTTTGGCAAATTGAGCAATTTCTGTTGTTAGACGAATATAGGAAGTTGCAATATCTGTTCGTAAGGATGCTGCTGAAGCAGTTGCATAATTGGATATACTTGATGCAATGATTAAAGAAGTATGAAACATAATTAATTTATCAGAAAATGGTGTTACTGTTGAATCTGATACTTCTAAATCCCATGGCATTGATGAGGGAAGATCATCATCTGTCAGCATAGTTGAAAAAACTTGCACATGTTTTGTTGCGATTTCCTTTCCTTTCAAACAATAGGAGCGAACTTTTTTAGACTTAGCAACCTGAGCCAAGCCCGTCATAAGAGCTTTACCTAAGGAGTTCGTTTCAACATTTGATTCTATATGAGTAATTTCTATCACATTTAAAGGTCTATTTTTGTTAGTTAGATTTAGTATTCCTCCTAGATAACTCTTTTCATCAACAAATTCAACATGATCGGGTGTTGTTACAAATGGTGGTCTTACAAATAACCCTTTTGATAATAATGTTTCTGCTGTTTTATTATATAAATCTGTTGAAGTTTGTATTGCTTGACTCAGAAAAGCACGAACATCAGAGTGAGCACTAGTTGCTAGAGCTACACCATAAACAGATAATCCAACTTTAGACATGTTTTTAAGGTAGTATAGATAAAACGAATCAGAAAATAAGCGTGGGGCATTGGGAGTAACATCTTCATCAGTAAATCCAACTGGTAGTGGTTGATTGTCCTCATTAAGAATATTTTTACTATATTCCAAATTATCATTTGATACTTCTAGGGCAAATTGTAATACAGACTTTATTTCATGATCGTCTACATTTGCTAAAAAATACTTTAGAATACAAATAGAAAAACTGTTGTTTTGATAGGTACTCCAAACGACTGCAATCTCAGAAGACGTTAACCTCATATTGTTTTTCTCTGACATGTAATAATCCCCCATTGTATTGTTATCGAATATTATCCACCTTTTTCTAGACTGTTATACATTGATAAAGGTCTTAAAATTAAAGTGTATTAATTTTTTAGCACTTATGCTAAAAGGGAGATTGATGAAGAAGATTACTTTTAAAGAACTTGTGAAGTTATCCAAAAATGATGTTTGTCCTTTCGAATCACATTTAGTAGAAGGGATTATCTTTTTGATATTAATATTTATTAGTTTGGACACAGTATATATTGGATGGAACATAAGAAAATATAGATTCTTGTTCGAATACTTTGTAGTGGTTCCTTTTTTAAGAGTTAATTTATTCATCAAAAATAAATGTGATGGGAGAGCTGTGGGAGGCTGTATTTCTACTGAAGCTCTTCTAAATACTTGGCCTTATAGTTGGATTTATCATTTATTAAATAAGTTTTTATCTTAACTATAGAAGACAATAGCACTATTGACGGTACTGGTCATACAATATAGTGAATAACAATAGAAACGAAGTATTACACCTAATCGTTAGAGAGAGGTGTATTTTATATTGGATTTGAAAAATCTAGGAATTTGTAGTCTCACCCTTTAAATTATTGTCTTGTTAAAAAATCCTATCTCTATCTTATTTTCTATATTTATAGTTTGAAAAGCGGTTAGAACGGGTATGGTTATTGAGGTCTTATGAAAATATCAATATTTTATCAAAATAAGCGATTCAACCATGATTAGAAATTTTATTTGATTTTGTATGAATATACCCCAAATATCCTCTTTTGTATGTATATAACCTATGTTCAACATTATTATAGAATAATCATACTATTTAATAAGTAATTATAAAGCTCTTGCTTTATAAACATTTGCGAAATTTCTTAAGCTATTACATAATTAATATTTGAAAATATCATATGAGGTGAAAATTTGTGAACAAAGTTAGTTCAGTTTTTTGGTACGCACTTGCTATTTGTGTTGTACTCGTTATTTGGGGTGCAGTTGCTCCAGAGCAGCTACAGAGCTTGACGTCAAATCTAACGTCATACATTTCAGAAGCATTTGGTTGGTACTATTTATTGCTAATCATGTTGTTGCTAGCGTTTTGTATCTATTTAATGTTTTCTCGGTTCGGAAAAATTAAATTAGGAAAAGATGATGAAAAACCGGAATTTAGTACACCAACATGGTTTGCCATGTTATTTAGTGCAGGTATGGGAATGGGATTGGTTTTTTGGACAACAGCAGAACCTATTGCCCATGCATTTAAAAATCCGCCAATATTAGAACCAGGTTCAGATGAGGCAATTAAACAATCTCTCCAATACTCTTTTTTCCATTGGGGAATTCATGCCTGGGCAGTATATGGCGTAGTTGCTTTAGTTTTAGCTTATTTTAAGTTTCGCAAAGGATATCCTGGATTAATAAGTGCAACACTGATACCTATATTTGGCGAAAAAAGTATGCGGGGAATGCCAGGGAAGTTAATTGATACTTTGGCTGTCTTTGCTACAGTTGTAGGTGTAGCCTCCACTCTTGGCTTCGGTTCAGCTCAAATTAATGGTGGTTTAAACTACCTTTTTAATACGCCAAGCAATTATGGGATGCAGTTATTAATTCTTGCCATTTCAACCGTACTGTTTATTTTCTCAGCTTGGTCTGGAATTGGAAAAGGGATAAAGTATTTAAGTAATATTAACATGGGTCTTGGATTCGTACTTTTGTTGATTTTATTTATTATAGGACCTACATTATATATTTTGAATATGTTTACAACAACACTTGGTGGTTATATTACTAATTTCTTTGATATGAGCTTCCGACTTTCTCCATTAAATGAAGATGGTCGAACATAGATTGACAATTGGACGATTTTTTATTGGGCTTGGTGGGTTTCCTGGGCACCATTCGTAGGGATCTTTATAGCGCGTGTGTCCAAGGGTAGGACCATCAAGGAATTTTTACTAGGAGTTCTTATTGTTCCGTCAATTGTTTGCTTTATCTTTTTTGCAGTGTTTGGCGTTTCCGCCTTGAATATCGAGCAAAATGGAATTGATGCTATCTCCAAATACACTCTTGAAACAACTACCTTTGGAGTTCTCCAGCATTATCCATTCGGAGATTTTATGGCATTGTTAACAATCGTTGTGATTGCTATCTTTTTTATCACGTCAGCAGATTCTGCAACGTTTGTTTTAGGTATGCTGAGTACAGGTGGATCGATCAATCCAGCAAATCCAGTTAAGGTAACTTGGGGTCTTACCATGTCTGCGATGGCAGCCATTATTGTTTATTTTGGCGGAACACAAGGGCTGCAGAATATGCTGATTATTGCTGCTCTCCCGTTTTCAGTGGTCATGATCCTCATGGGTGTTTCGTTTTATAAAGCAGCTCATTACGAAACTGAAAAAAAGGCAAAAATAAAAGAAAAGAAGAAAAAAGAACAATCGCAAGATCCGGTAGTAAGTTAACTTAATAGGTTATATATTGAATGCATCTTAAATAGGGAGTCAATCGCTTGATTTTTATCGAGCGGCTGACTCCTTTTTGTTTTACATTGTTAACTTGAAGAAAATATCACTATATGAAGTCTAGTAGAAACTAATTTCTTTGAATAGTGTACTTTTTATACGATATGTATCTGTTTTATCCTGAATTTAGCTAAAATAGATACAATTTTTTTAAAAAATGCCTATTCTAAAAGGAAACAAGCTCATTAAGATAAGTAATAATAACAAAATTAACTAACTACTACCTTTGTGAACGCTTTCAATTCAGAGGTAATTAAATTTATCAGCGATTCCATGGGATTTATCTTTGATTTTTTGAAAATATCTTCGATTCTGCAAATTTATCTTCGATTTTCCGAAAATATCTTCGATTTTCCGAAAATATCTTCGATTAGACAAATTTCGACAAAAAACCACTTTCGAAAAGCTCTGCTACCAAGAAGAATGTGCTGCATCACTAAAGTCCAAGCATGTGGAAAAATCACATTAAAAGTCTTCTTTCTCGAAGGTTGTAAGCAATAATACAAGGATTTCCAGATTGAAATTACTAGCATTATTTACCACAACCATCCCAAGAGTTATCATCAAAATTTGTAAGATATATATTTCAGTCATTTAATTGTCTGTTATAATGAAAATCAGTTTATTAATCTAGAGGAGTTACATTTCATGAGAAGTATCATTAAATTTTTAAGCGTCATCACTTGTATCATCCTTTTTTACTATACGGTAGATTCTGCAGTGGAAGTATTTGATACAAACTGGCAGTTACCAGAGGCATCAACTCAGGAGCTTACTGACAAGCGAATCATTTTGATTACTCAGGAGTTAGATACACCGTTTTGGGATCAAGTAAGTGCTGGAGCGAGGCAACAGGCAAAACGGGATGGAGCAAGGCTTGAGATTTGGGGAAGCTATGGCAATAATCAGGAAGATTTCCTGAAACAAATAGAAATAGCAATATATTCGCAAGTAGATGGAATTATTGTTCAGGGATTAGATACAGAGGAATTTAAGGAATTAACAAAAGTGAAAGCGTCTTCATATGGTGTGCCAGTTATTACAATAGCTAATGATGTATCAATGGCAGAAAGTCTTCGTAGGACATATGTAGGTTCTGATCAGTTATTAGCAGGTAAAATGATTGCAGAACAACTGGTAGAAGATATGGGGAAGTCCGGAAAAGTGGCTCTCATGCTTGATGAAAGACAGGAATATTACCAAACACAAAGATTAGAAGGTATAAAAGAATATCTCTCCAATTATCAGGATATAGAACTGCTTGAAGCAGAAACAGAAGATACTAGAGAGCAAGTTATTGCCACAACTAAGGATTTATTAAACAGATCACCAGATGTAGATGCTTTTATCACGTTAAATGCTAAATTTGCTGATAATCTTGTAGAGGAAATTGATAGACGCTCCAACGCGGAAACGTATCATATTTATTCTTTTGATGATGGTCCTACATCTCTATCATTATTGGAGCAAGGAAAAATTGATGGCATGATTGAGCAGTCTCCTTCAAAGATGGGGATTCTTAGTGTGGAATTTATGATGAAGTGGTTAAACAAAGAGGTTTTACCACTAAATTTAGATGGTTATTTTACTGATATTCGAATGGTGAAACAGGTGGACTTGAAATGAACAGTATACAGAAGAAAATTTGGGGACTTGTGTTAATCGTCCTCTTGATTATGGCGACAACATGGGTTTCGCTCATATCCTATAACCAAAAAATGCTCGATCAGTATAACGGTATTCTAGAACGATATTTAGTATTAAATGAAATATCAAGAAAAAGTGAAGATACTGTAACTGCTTTGAATAACTTCTTACTACTTCCTTCTAATGATAATTTAAAAGCGGTTACTAAGAATAAAAAAGACATTCAAAGCATGAAGAGTGAAGTTGCTACATTTAAAAATGTGGAGAATGAGTTGGCTTTAACTAATTATATTAACTTGATTGAGAGTCTAGTGGAGACAATTGATTCAGCGTTATCTTTCCATTCAGAGGCTGAAACTGAGTACTCGATGAAAGCATTCAATGAAGCAACACATATTTCTAACTATATCTCGGAAATGGCACTCACGTTAATTGATCTTGAGCTTCAAACATATGACTTATTTTATCGAGGGATTATTAATCAGTCAGAAGAGCTTAAGCAACTGGGAACTTGGTTACTATTATTGATTACAGTTGGTCTTTTACTTTTTACCTATTGGTTTTCACAAAGAATTACGAAACCAGTGGAGAAGTTAACACTTGCGGCAAACGAGCTGTCTAAAGGAAGATTTGATTTAAAAGTGGAAGTGAATTCGAGTGATGAAATTGCCTTTTTAGCGAAGACGTTTGATCGTATGCGTTTAAATATTAACAACTTAATTTCAGATATTCATCATAATGCACAGTTAGAAAATGAATTACAGCAGAATAGGCTACTACTTAAAGAAAGTCAGCTGCGTAACCTTCAAAGTCAAATTAATCCTCATTTTTTGTTTAACACGTTAAATACACTTTCTAAAAAAGCTTATATGGAAGGATCTGAAGAGACAAGTGATTTATTAGTTAGTGTCGCAGGTTTATTGCGGTATAATTTGAAGCATTTGGATAAGCCTATGACACTTTATGATGAGGTTTACGTGATGCAACAATATATTGATATTCAAAAAACAAGATATACCGATAGACTTAATTTTTATATGGAAATCGATGAATCCTGTTTTTCTATTAAGATTCCTGGTCTAACTTTGCAGCCACTTGTAGAGAATGCTGTTATTTATGCCGTTGAACCAAATGAAGAAGGAGGTACGATTTGGTTTCGAATCAAAGATGAAGGAGATTTAGTCACAATTGAAGTGGAAGATAATGGTCCTGGGATGACAGAAGAAAAAATCCAAGAAATATTAGAAGAAAAGGTAAATACAGCAAATGGACATTCATCTGGAATTGGCTTAAGTAATGTAATGAAGCGCCTTCGTCTTTTTAATGGTATGGAAGATGTGATGAAAATTGAAAGTACCTTAGGAGTTAGTACAAAAGTAAGTATCAAGCTTTTGAAAGAAAGGAGAGGTGAGAAATGATTAAAATACTACTTGTAGACGATGAACAAGTTGAACGAGATGGATTAGAAGCCATTCTAAAGAAGAATTTTAACGATATTACGATTCACCAAGCTAAAAATGGAAGAGTGGCGATTGAATTAGTATCAGAATTTCAACCTGATCTAGTATTTATGGACATTCAAATGCCTGGTATAACTGGTATTGAGGCAATTGAAACAATCAAATCAGATCATCCTGACTTGAAATTTATTTTAGTCACTGCTTATGCCACTTTTGATTATGCAAAAGAAGCGATGAAACTAGGTGTAGTTGATTATTTGGTCAAGCCTAGTCGTGTTAAGGAAATAGTCGATACAGTTGAGAAGGTACTGGAGCAAATTAGAGTTGAACAAAAAATACTTGAGGTAAACAAACAGCAGCAATATACGCTGCAAAAAGCGATGTCTTTGTTTCAGACTGATGTTGTAACACAGTTGTTGTTTGATCATGTTCATGAAATTCATTTAGAAGAATTATTAGAGATGTTAGACATCCCATCAACAGCAGAAAAGTTTGTGATTAGTGTCATTGTACCAAATGGCTTTGAAGCCTCCTATTCTACGGTAAGAGAAAAAGTAAGTAAAACAGGAAATGCTTGGGTTGGGGCCTTATATGGACGTCAGCTTCCTATTATTGTATTCCGAAAGAAAGATCAATCATTCCGTACTCAAGCTACCATGTTAGCTAGGGAGATTTTGTCATTAAATTCATCTAGTGAAGATAACAAATTATTTGTTGGAATTGGAACTGTATATAGCTCTTTAGATCAAATTAGGCAGTCGTATCAAGAGTCGTTAGTTGCAACGAGAGATACGTCAATTCCGAGGAGTTTTCAATTTTACGATGAATTACCTGCGCTTGTCTCTGGCTTTGATGAGGAAACAACCAAACAAAATGAACAGCAATATTTTGAACATATCCGTAATGGAGAATGGGATGAAATCTTCCACAGAATTACGACGATTATTGATCGTTTAGAGCAAGAAGGTACGATGTTAAAGCAAACCCAGCAAAAAGTGATGGAACTGTTTTGGATCGCCTCTCGTGTATTAAGTGAGATGGGAATCGAATCTGATGTACAGCTGTATTCCTTTAAATCAACTGATTACAGGCAGCTTCGCGCAGAAACTAGTCATTTGTTAGAAAGATTGAGAAAGTCACATGAAGAAAATCATGCAGCAATGGAAGCTGATATCATACAGCATATTAAACAATATATTATTGATCATGCTCATAAAGATATCTCATTAGAAGCGATTGGTAGAGAAGTTGGGTTAAGTCCTATTTACATTAGTAAAATTTTTAAAGAACAGCTTGGGATCAACTATATACACTTTTTAACTGAATGCCGTATCGAAAAAGCAAAGAAATTGATGAGAGATCCGTCAAAAAGTCTAAAAGAAATAACATTTGAAGTTGGTTATCATGATCCAAATTACTTCAGCAAGGTATTTAAAAAAATCTGTCATTCTTCTCCAAAAGAGTACCGTAAAAAGTTGCTTTCTAAAGCTGAATAATACCTTTGTATAGGAGCGATTAAAATTAAACAGTTATTTTCCCTAAGAAATCCAGGAATGTTGGTACTTATATTATTTTTATTTCTTCTTGGGTGTGAAAAACAGGATAATAGAAACAATGACACTAATCCACAATCAAATACGGGAAGCTTTCAGCCGACAGAGGAACAGTTGAAAGATCAACCTATTAAAATTGGCTTTGCAATGGATACTTTAACTGAAGAGAGATGGCTGAAAGACAGAGACTTTTTTAAAAAATCAGTTGAAGATTTAGGTGCAGAGGTTGAGGTCATGGCTTCACATGGAGATGATGCTTTGCAAATATGGCAAGCAGAAACGATGATTAGCAAGGGTATTGATTTATTAGTCATTGTGCCACATAACGCAGAATCAACCGCAGCTATTGTAGAGAAAGCACATTCAGCAGGAATTAAGGTATTATCATACGATCGTCTTGTGAAAAATGCAGATGTAGATATGTATTTATCTTATGATAATGAACAGGTGGGTACACTTCAAGCGCAAGCCATTTTAGGTATTGTTCCAAAAGGTAAGTACGTCTATATCGGTGGAGCTGAAACAGATAATAATGCACATATGGCGAAAAAAGGTGTATTTGATGTATTACAGCCACATATCGAAAAAGGGGATATTACTATTGTATTTGATCAGTGGACGAAAGATTGGGAGCCCGCAAATGCAAAGGATAATATTGAGCTTGCCTTAGATGCAAATAATAACAACATTGACGCGGTGATTGCAGCTAATGACGCAACAGCTGGTGCAGTAATTGAGGTACTTGAGAGCCGAGGGCTAGCTGGTAAAATTCCAGTTGCTGGTCAAGACGCAGATCTAGCAGCTATTCAACGTATCGTTGATGGAACGCAAGCAATGACTATTTACAAGCCAATTAAAGAGCTAACTGATCTAGCTGCTGAGCTTGCCATCAAGCTAGCAAAGGACGAGGAAATTGGAGATGTTGTAAAAGTAAACAATGGTAAAATGGAGGTGCCTTCGATCCTTCTCTCACCAACTATTGTTAATCAAACAAATATAGATAATACTATTATTGCTGACGGTTTTCACACTAGAGAAGAAGTTTATGTGAAGAATAATAAATCTGATTAGCAAATTTAAAAATAGATCAATAGAAGAGGCTGGGCCATAAGTATTAAAGTAAATTGTAAACCCGAATTATTAGGTGATATATCAATCATTCGCCTAATTGTTCGGGTTTTTATTTGATGCCATCAATAGTTTTTTGATTTTGAATACTATTTTTAAGAACTTAGTGGAATGGAGCGGAAGACACTAGGGCACCTACTTAGAATTGAGGAAAGGCTGAGACCCCACAGGCTTGCCGAGGAGGCTCAGCTTCCTCCCCGGCGATTGGAGTGTCTGCAGCGCAATGGAACGAACTCGATTCTTTCAGTTTAACTTAGTTTAGATTTATTCGACTTTTTGTATGACTTCCTTAATTATGTCCCAGCATATTTTTTATTGATTCAAAACAAGAAACCCCCCTTTTTCCTATATTATGTGGTAAATAGAATTAGAGATTAAAACACCTACAATGACCGTTATCTTTATTCTTGTCTCCGAAAAAACTTCTCAGATTTGATGCTTGTCCAATTCACAATGTTAAAAAAGTACAGATGAATAATAAAATAGTACTATAAGTAAGCGCTCTTATTCCCTAATTTAGATGGTATATTCTATTTGTAAGCACTTACAACAAATTAGAGGGGGAAAAATAGAATGAAAAAAGGATTTAAATTACTTTCGGTCTTATTAGTAGGTATTTTATTAACATTTGTAACAGCTTGTAGCAGTGGTAGCACTGGGGGAAGCGGAAGCAGTGAAGTAAGCGTTGGTATCGTATTACCAACTAAAGATGAGCCAAGATGGGTTCAAGATGAAGAAAGATTCAAAGCAGCTCTAGCAGACTCTGAATATACAACTGAAATTTTATTCAGCCAAGGTTCTTCTGCAAAAGAAAAAGAAAACGTTGAAACGTTAATTAGTAAAGGAATAGATGTATTAATTATCGCTCCACATGATGGTCCAGCAGCTGGTTCTGCTGTAGAAGCGGCTAAAAAAGAAGGAATTAAAGTTATTTCTTACGATCGTTTAATCACTGATACAGATGCAGTTGATTATTATGTAACATTTGACAGTGTTGCTGTAGGTGAAGCACAAGGTCAATATTTAGTTGATAATGTTGAAGGAACTGGTGTACCACTTTACTTATATGCTGGTGCTTCATCTGATAACAATGCATTCTTATTCTTTGAAGGTGCTTGGAAAGTTCTTCAACCAAAAATTGCAGATGGTACTTTTGTCATCGCTAACTCTAGTGAAGCAGAAGCGTTAAAAGATAAAGCAACTCTTACTCGTGATGAGTTAGGTAAAGTATTAGGTCAGGTTACAACGAACTGGGATCCAAACGAAGCTAAAAATAAAGCTCAAACAAACTTAACAGCTGCTGGTGCTGATTTAAAAGGTGACATTGCAATTTTAGCTCCAAATGATGGTACTGCTCGTTCTATCGCTGATGTATTTGCTTCAGACAGTGCAGTTTCTAGCTATACAATAACTGGTCAAGATGCTGAAAAAGCTTCTATTCAATATGTAATTGATGATAAACAATCGATGACAGTATTCAAGGATGTTCGTACACTTGTTGAAGATGCAATGGGTATGGCTGTTACAATCCTTGATGGAAATACTCCAGAAACAACTGGAACTTATAACAACGGTAGTGTTGATGTTAACGCTAAACAAACAGACGTTATTGTCGTTAACAAAGATAACGTGAAAGCTGAATTAATCGATTCTGGTTACTATGATGCAAGTGAATTCACAGGACTAGAGTAATAGAAAAATAGAAGTTCAAGGAATGAGTGTTAGACTTACTGTCTAACACTCATTCCTAAATTTTAAGTTGTCTTGTTAAGGAGGCAAAAAGATGAGCGATTATATATTAGAAATGAATGGAATATCAAAAGAATTTACAGGTGTGAAGGCGCTCTCTAATGTCAATTTTAAAGTTGAAAGAGGAGAAATCCACTTCTTAGTAGGAGAAAATGGTGCTGGAAAATCTACACTTATGAAAGTACTTAGTGGTGTTTATCCGTTTGGAAACTACTCAGGTGATATCGTTTTTAATAAGGATGTTCAACAATTTAACAAAATAAGCGATAGTGTTGATGTAGGGATAGCGATTATTTATCAAGAGCTTGCATTGTTCCCTGATTTAACTGTTTATGAAAATATATTCGTAGGTAATGAGATTCAAAAGGGTGGTATTTTAGATTGGAATAAAGCCATCGTAGAAGCGAAAAAAATGCTAACAAAAGTAGGCTTAAAAGTTAATCCTGAAACATTCATTAAAGATCTAGGTGTAGGAAAACAGCAATTAGTAGAAATTGCTAAAGCACTAAGTAAAGAAGTTAAATTACTGATCTTAGATGAACCAACAGCTGCACTAAATGAAGATGATAGTGAGAACTTGCTACAACTATTACTAGAATTAAAAAAGCAGGGAATCACATCAATTATGATTTCTCACAAATTAAAAGAAGTAACTGCTATCGCAGATAAAGCAACAGTATTGCGTGACGGAGAAACAATTTGTACATTAGATCGCTCAAAGGGAGAAATTACCGAAGAGTCGATTATTAAAAACATGGTTGGCCGCGAAATTGAAGATATTTATCCAAAACGTCCCAAAAAAGACTTTGGTGCCAATGTCCTTGAGTTATCTAACTGGACAGCTTATGATCCACTACTTGGTCGTAATGTAGTAAGTAATGTGAACCTTGAAGTGAAGCAAGGAGAAATTGTAGGTATAGCTGGATTAATGGGTTCAGGGCGTACCGAACTTGCATTAAGTATCTTTGGTAATGCGGCTAAATATAAGATTCAAGGAGATTTACTATTAGAAGGACAATCAGGTAAGTTTAAACATCCGAGTGAAGCAATCAAAGCAGGAATTGCTTATGTGACAGAAGATAGAAAAGGTGACGGATTGTTTTTGCAACAAGATATTAAAAGCAACATTTCAATTGGTAATTTGAAAAATATCTCACCAAATGGATTTGTTAATGAAAACGAAGAAATTGTCGTTGCCCAAGGCTATAGGGAATCTTTGGGAATTAAGACACCATCTTTACAACAGCTTGTTGGCAATTTAAGTGGTGGTAATCAGCAGAAGGTTTCTTTAGGGAAATGGTTGTTTGTTGGACCCAAATTGTTGATTTTAGATGAACCAACACGTGGGATTGACGTTGGTGCTAAATTTGAAATTTATACAGTTATGAATGAACTGATTAATAAAGGTATGAGTATTATTATGATTTCATCAGAGCTTGGTGAAGTTCTTGGAATGAGCGATCGTGTGTATGTAATGGCTGAAGGCGAAATCAAAGGTGAATTATCATCAGAACAAGCCAGTCAGGAAAAGATCATGGAACTTGCGACGCAATAGGAGGTAGTAAGATGAAATATATTAACGAGTTAAAAGGATTATTAAAACATAATATACGTGATTATGGTATGTATATAGCACTTATTGTTATTATGATTACTTTTCAAATACTTACTAATGGACTTTTCATGTCTTCGCGAAATATTAGTAATTTACTAGATTCAGCAGGTTATATAGCTGTTCTAGCTGTCGGTGTTATGCTAGTTATCGTCATTCGCCATATTGATTTATCAATCGGGTTTCTGGCAGGTTTTCTTGGAGCAGTAGCAGCAATTCTGTTAATGCAGTTTAATATGCCTGTATTCATTGTTATTCCGATCATTCTTATTCTTGGTATTTGTGCTGGATCTGCTACAGGTTTTCTAGTAGCTAAAGTTGGAATTCCAGCGTTCGTAGCTACGTTGGCTGGATGGTTAATTTATCGTGGTGCCATTTTATTAGCAACAGAAAAAACAGGTACAATTATCGTTGATAATGATGCGTTTAATGCAATTGGTAACGGATATATTCCTTCAATTGCTGAAGTTGGTGGCTTTCATTTACTTACCTTGCTTGTTGGGTTAGTTGGTATTTTATTCTACATTTATAGTGCAATAAAAAGCCGTAAGAATAAGATAAAATATGAATTTGATGTTGTGTCAAAACCTATTTT
>JACLAC010001453.1_pt1 | contig 14744 bp, 8 predicted proteins | sample 8027881 | NCBI WGS metagenome assembly JACLAC01 (sample SAMN15725517, study PRJNA655200) | protist metagenome | isolation source: fluorescence activated cell sorting (FACS) single amplified genomes of... | place: Spain: Blaines Bay Microbial Observatory, Mediterranean Sea | collected 2016-01-19 | reverse complement strand
CGTCGGCACCATCAAATACCGGCGGTGTGGGGTGACTGGCAAGCAGGTGAACGACTCGCTTCCCCACTTGGATAGGAATATCCGTATGGTTCTTGCTGGATAGCCTCAATTGCTTCCACACTTTGTCGGTGTAGTATGATTTTCCGGTCTCGGGAAACGTTGGTCGAAGGGCGTTGGGTAATTGCGACCAACGGTAATGCTGAAAGGTTCGTAGTTTCGATTTGACGATGGGAAAGCGGCTATAGACAGCCATTGCGTATTGTCCTGGGTAAACACCATATCCCCACGCATCGTTTGCGTCCGTCGATTTGCCATTGCCATCCAAATCCAGCATGCTTGGTTGCCCCGTATTGCTGGGAATGGCAAAACGGTACGGGTATTGGATTGCATTCAAGCCATTTTGACCGATCTCCAAATACTCATCACCAAAGGTATCAACTGTTTTGCCTTCGGTGTCATAGTCAATCTCGTTGATCAATAGTATGTCGGGGCGAACTGACTGCACAATGGATGCGAGATGAATGGCTTTCTGATTTTTGCCACCGCGCAGTCGACTGAGTACCTGACCAGCCTGCTTACCGTAAAGAGACGCATTGAAAGTAGCTATTCGGATTGCTTCCCCACCAACTTCATCCTGGGGCTGCGTTCGATTCTGGGCGAGCAATTCTTGATGTAGCAAGGTTGAGCAGCCTGAGATCAGAAGGAGGGCCGTGATCACTTGGAATCGCATGAGGCGGAAATTCATGGACGATGCAAATTCATAGGGGATTGCTTGAATAGGGGAAACCGTTGAAAGTTGAGCAATGCCGCTAATCAATGGGTCCCATCACTCCTAGTGTATCACTGATGAATAATCTGGTCTCACTCCCATCGCATGAATTGCATCGATATCTCGGTGCCCGGTTGGTATCTGAGTCGAAAGTAGAATTCTGCGTCTGGTCTCCTACGGTCGATTGCGTCCATATTTCTCTTGAAGACCGAGAAGACGAAGAACCATTTGCACTTCAAAAGCAGGATGGTGGTTATCACGTTGGCACCATAGATTGTGTTGGTGTAGGAACTCGCTATTACTGCTCATTCGATGGCGGTCCCAGAAGACCAGACCCAGCCTCGCGTTTCCAGCCTGATGGAGTGCATGGACCAAGTCAGGTGGTGTGTCGAGACTTTTCTTGGACAGATTCTGATTGGCAGGGAGTGCCGCGCCATTCACTGGTGATTTATGAACTTCATATCGGAGCTTTTACTGAGCCGGGGACCTTTCGTGCTGCCGCAGCAAGATTGGACGAGTTGATTGATTTGGGTATCACGGCGATCGAATTGATGCCGGTCGCTGATTGTGCGGGCAGGTGGAACTGGGGATATGACGGGGTCTGTTTGTTTGCTCCCAACCGAAATTATGGAACCACTGATGACTTGAAGTTTTTAGTCAATACTGCCCATGCCAAAGGTCTGGCTGTGATCCTCGACGTCGTCTACAACCATTTAGGCCCCGAAGGCAATTATCTGGCTGAAGCTGGTCCTTATCTTTCACGGCGGCATAGCACGGTGTGGGGCTCGGCACCGAATTTTGATGATCCAAAATACGGGTTGGAATTGCGGCGATTCTTCATTGCGAATGCCATCAATTGGTTGGATGAGTATCACTTTGATGGTCTGCGAGTTGATGCGGTTCACTGCATGAAAGATGACAGTGAATTTCATGTGATCACAGAACTGAGCCAGGTCGTTCGTTCGTGGTCAATTCTCGCAAAGCGATCGCCGCTGTTGATTGCAGAAACGAATGTTTTTGATCCGGAGATGTTACGTCCTATTTCCCATGGGGGGACTGAGTTCGATGCCCAATGGTGTGATGATTTCTTACACAGTGTTTTTGCGATAGTCAGGCCCGGTGAGCATCTTTGTCATCGCAGATACGAAGCAGGGGCGGATTTGGACCAAACGTTGCGATGGGGATATGTCCATGAGGGAACGTTTCGTGAAGAGAGAGGTAGAGTCCAGCCCGGTGCATCAGCCGAGGTCAGCGGCTTGGTTTACTCGATTCAGCATCATGATTTCATTGGTAATCATCCCCTGGGAAAGCGGTTGCATCAGCTCACCAGTGTGGAAACACAACGGGCGGCATCTGCCTTGCTTCTGCTGTTACCTTCGATACCAATGCTGTTTATGGGGGAAGAGTTTTGTTGCGAAAATCCATTCCAATTCTTTGTGGATTTTGGTGATGCAGGCTTGAGAACTGCTGTTGTCGAAGGTCGGAAAAGGGAGTATCCCCAGCATGATTGGTCGACAGGCGTGTTACCAACCGATGCCGCCGCGTTCCACGACTCAAAAATTGGGTCTGTGTTGAATGGTGATAGAGAGATGAGAGCGTGGTATCGGGATTTGCTGGCGCATCGAAAGCGTTGGATTGGCAGCGGCATTTTGCAGCAGCGACATCTCATGGTGGATAGTTGTGTTGAGACAGGACTTTTTGTTTTATGTTATCGCACTGATTTAAGTTGCGTGACTGTTGCTGTGCGTTTGTCGGTCTTGGGCGATCGCGATGATATTTGTGATTTTACAGCGTATGGAAAACTGATCATGGATTCGTGTCCGGAACAAACTTTGACGCTGCAGTTATTGCCAAACCATGCAAAAATATTTGTGCAAGAATTCGAGTGAGTGAATCGATGGATGAATGTATCGTCAAACTTTCGGAAAATTCGAATAGGTTCCCTGTGCCTGAAGTCACAGTTTTGTGGCATCGCACTTTATCCCGGTCTTAGGAAGTTGTGGATCATCACAGGTAAGGTTCTTCATGAGTAATACCGTGAACAGGTTTGTCGCAACACTTTTCGTCTTCGGGCTATTGTTGGTAAACGCAGACACGTTGCGTGCCGCGGTGCCACCCAGAGATATCGACCAGTTGCGTCAGGCTGATCTGATTGTGGTGGGTGTCATCGATAAGGTGATGGTTCAGCCAGAGCCATCGAGGGTTGAGCGGGGTTTTGGTAACTATGATTGGGGCATTTATTTGACAGTCAGTGTGGAAACAGTTGAAAAAGGTGATCTTTCCCAGCCTGAGATCGAGGTTCGGTGTTTTCGTATTAAGTCTCGACGTAGTGCAGCCGAATACTTATCAGTCTCCGGGCATGATCCCATTCCAGGTGCTGGTACGAAGGTAAGGGCTTATCTGAATCGCACTGGTGGCAGTTGGGCCGTGGTTATTCCCAATGGGATCACTCCACACAATGCCGATACAAGTGAAGCGGTGTGGCCGGATGGCAGTCTCGGTCAGGCTAACGAACTTGCCGGATTATCAGGGCTGATGTACACGTATCTGCTGCCGCTTGAGTTGTGGGGGTTGGTGTTTTTTGTCTTACTTCCCATTGTGTTTTGCGTCTTCTGTATAGTGCGATATTGGCGGCGTGGAAAACGGTCTTGTCGTGGGCATGGGTCTGGAAAAGATGAGAGTGAGTCTTCTGGCTAACGGATGGGTGAGTTGCAATGAAAGTGGTAATCGGTCAGGGATTGAATGTTGCTACTCATACGTCATGCATGTTTGCAGATTTGTGGTCAGTCACGCTTGGTTGCGTTGACAGCCAGCAGCACATGCATTGAGATGGGTGTGGAACCGTCAGAATGTCGACGCCTGATGGTTACTCATTCGGTTTAGTATTTGGTGTCGAGAAAGTGTCTGGATTAAAATGTCGCAACTTCGTTTGTCAGTAGTGGGTGTAAAAGGCAAATGCATGTTGTCGTGATCGGTGCTGGTGCTGCGGGCATGATGGCAGCGTATGCGGCAGCCACTCAGTATGCCACGGTGGTTCTGTTGGAAAAGAACAATAAGACTGGTGTCAAAATTCTGATGTCAGGCGGTACTCGCTGTAATTTGACGCATCACACGGACGCGCGTGGAATCGCTGATGTGTTTGGCCATGCAAAGAGGTTTCTGCAGCCGAGTCTTGGCGCATTTCCGCCCCAAGCTGTGGTGGATTTTTTTGAATCAGCTGGGGTAGCTACCAAAATCGAGTTGACGGGAAAAGTATTTCCGGTTAGCAATCGTGCGGTCCAAGTACGTGATGCCCTGCATGCCTACGCGGTTGATGTCGGAGTGCAGATTAGGACTGGCTGTGGGGTGACTGGTATTCGTCCGGATGGAAAAAAATGGCTGGTTGATACTGGGAAAACGGTCATCGCGACGGATCGTGTGATTGTCACCACTGGCGGCAAAAGTTGGCCTGGTTGTGGAACGACAGGAGATGCCTACGCATGGATGACTGAACTGGGACATGCAGTCGAACGAACGCGGCCAGCGCTGGTGCCTTTGTTAGGTGGAGATCAGTGGATGAGGGAGTTATCCGGATTAGTGGTTGATGATTCCATCGTTACAGTGTTGCCCGTAGCAGGTAAGCAGAAAGCGTTGGCCCGCAGGCGAGGGTCCCTGCTCTTCACACATTTCGGATTTTCTGGGCCTGCTGCTATGGATGTTAGCGGTGCAATCACCGCCGCCTCTTTTGATCAGGTTCGCATGATCGCGGATTTGGTCCCGCAATACTCTGAAGAAGAGTTGCAAGCAGTGTTCAGCGATCGGCAAGATAATGGGAGAACAAGAGTTTCTGCGTTGTTGGCTATGTGGCTACCCAATCGGCTTGCCAATGGAATTGTCGCGCAGTTGGGGCAGGATGTTCGACTGGCAGAGCTATCAAAAAAGTTGAGGAATCGATTCACACAGGACTTGAAACGGATGCCACTGCCGGTCAGGGGAACACGCGGCTTCGAAAAGGCAGAGGTGACAGCTGGCGGGGTGCGGCTTGATGAAGTAAATCCTCGCACTCTCGAGAGCCGTCTTCACAAGGGGTTGTTCATTGCGGGGGAACTCTTGGACGTGGATGGTCCCATTGGTGGGTACAACTTTCAAGCAGCTTTCAGCACTGGGCGAGCGGCTGGTCTTGCAGCATCGGCGTGAATGACCTGCATGCAAACAGCAGCGGTCTAGCCACTGACTGCTGAAAGACCTTAGATTGAAGGTGCTCTCTCTGATTGAAAGTGCTGCGTTCGAGTCATCCAACAATCGCGGATTTATGCCAGATTTGATTGCCCAAGGCCCGTTGAGCGAACATCGCTGGCGACGCGAAGTGCCGGCGATAACCAGAAACGTTGGTGTGCTAATTGGGCGTGATGAAGCCGACTGGAACGTGCCATGGGACAGTAAGATTTCCCGGGCTCATGTTCGCTTGACGCCAATGGCCGACAATCGTGTCGAGGTTTACTGTGAGCCGAGCGCACGCAATCCAGTGTTTTTCAGGGGAAAAAAAACAACGAGATTCACACTCGTGCCGGGTGAGCATTTTGTCATTGGAAGTACAACGTTTACGCTCGCGAATCGACCAGGAGCCTCAGACGCGAACAGTGACATCGACCTGACAGAGCATGAATTTAGTCATGCGATGTTGCGCCGACGCAATTTTTGTGATGCAGCTGGCAGAATTGAAATGTTGAGTGCATTGCCAGATTTGATTACCAGTAGCAGCAGTGATGAGGAACTGTTGGTCCGCGTTATAAGTGTCTTATTGCAGGCTACGCCTGCAGCATCGGCAGTCGCGATTGCATCAGCTAATGCCGCCGAAGATGTTGATGATGGATATACGATCCTGCATTATGACAGTCGCGTTCCTGATAAGGATGGGCCAACGGTTAGTACAAGGTTAGTAAGAAAGGCGGTCGAGCGCCGCGAAAGTATTTTGCACTTGTGGTCGGCAGCAGCGAACGAAAACCACGCATTCACATCCACTGAGGAAGCAGATTGGGCTTTTTGTGTTCCACTTCGAAGCGAAGCGTGCCGTGGTTGGGCAATCTATGTGACGGGTAAATTGCGACCAGATCAAAGTGGTCGGCTCGAGTCTTCACTTCAAGCGGCACCTGATACCCTGGAAGATGATGTCAAATTCGCAGAATTAGTCGGTACCATGATTGCCAATCTTCGACAAAGTCGAAGATTGGAACGCAGGCAAGCTGCCATCAGACGCTTCTTTGCTCCTGTCGTCATGGAGGCACTTGCCGGAAGAGATACCGGTGAAGTGCTGGCACCGAGGGAAGCAAATTTGTCCGTCATGTTTTGTGACTTGCGGGGGTTTTGCAAGCGAAGTGAGCGTGATGCTGACCGGTTATTGGAATTGCTCGCCAGAGTAAGTGATGCCTTGGGAATCATGACCCGACACATACTCGACACCGATGGCGTTATCGGCGATTTTCATGGTGATGCCGCCATGGGTTTTTGGGGTTGGCCATTTCAGCAGCAGGACGCCGCAATTCGTGCGGCAGAGGCCGCATCACGGATCTTGATGGAAAGTCCCCAGGTCCTTTCGGAAAATACGTTTGGATTCGGAATTGGAATCGCTACAGGCAGAGCAGTTGCTGGTCAGATCGGAACAGTTGATCAGGTCAAGGTTACTGCATTCGGGCCAGTTGTAAATCTTGCAAGTCGCTTGGAGGGTCTTACCAAACAGTTTGGGGCAAAAGTCATCGTTGACCATAATACGGCGATGGCGCTCAGAGAATCCAACGATCACCAATTTCAACTAAGGCGACTGGCTCTCGTTCGCCCAGCAGGACTTGAAAAAGAAATTGAAGCGTGGCAATTAATCGAGCCGTCCGAGCCCAATGTAAATGTTTTGAGCCCGGAACAAATTGCCTCGTATGAAGCGAGCCTTGATGCCATGATAGATGGTGATTGGAGTAAAGCTTATGAACTCTTGTATGCTATCCCAGCTTGGGATCGACCCAAGGATGTATTGCTTTCCTTCATCTTGCGTAATGACCGTGTGCCGCCGGATGACTGGGATGGCGTGATTAAAATGCCTAAACTGTAGAATCAGTTGTCCCATAGAACATCAAGTGAGTTTCATGTTCCCAACCTCTCAGTCGCATGAATTGACGCCGCTGGTTTGGGTGGGGTTGGGCATCGCTGGTCTTGCCTTCGCTGGGGGTAAGCTGACTGAGCAAACACCGATTGAGATGCTTGTCCCCAGCAGAGGTGAGAGGCAAATCATTATTCGCTCTGAAAACCAGACCCATCGGTTTCCACTCTTGGGAGTAGAAGTTCTCTTGTTGCCAGATTGGACTTATCTGTCCGTTGATGAGGACCATCTCGCCGATCGCCCAGTCTTCGTCCATCACCCCTCCCACTCCGTCGTTCGCTTGCAAGCCAATGTGCTGGATGCATGGCCACCGAAGGGGGGCAAGGCTAAACCAGAAGTTGGAAAACATCCTGCGGGTACGCTTGAGTGGGTCCGATTCGATCATTTAAGAATTGGACGACTTCTCTTGGCGAGGCATGGTCTGACCCTTGTTGCGATTCAGCACGGTTCTCAGGCGGAAGTGAACGAGTCGATCGAAGAATTCTGTGCTGGAATCAGTTATTCAGACTAGCGTAGTCGAGAAAGCCCTTAATTTATGTTGACGGCGCGTCTGGGCATCCACGAGAGAAAAGACTGTCTAGAAGCCATTTTACGGGGGTTTAGCTAATTTAGTCGCGGGCACGAGTGCTGCGGTTTGTCTCAACCGGACCTTATACCCACTGAACTGAGCTGGATTTGGACGTTAGACTTAGCTTAGACTGCCTAGGTTGCCTGAACGCCGGGTTTTATACACGCTCCTCCTTTTCGCGTTTTTAGCATGTCACGATTTGGATTTTTTATCGCCTTTGTCTGTCTTTTTCTTGGTGCACCTGCAGCCACTTACGGCCAATTCAGTGAGCAGGATCGGGACCGCCTGATCAAGGTGATCGAAGCGACTGAGGCAGCTTTTGATCCTGAAAAGCTGCCCGATGTCGATACTGCGAAGTCCGAACTCGTTGGGAAGGTCGCCGCTGTTGAGTCATATTTTGCACGTGAATCCGATGCAGGAAATCGAGAAGCATGGCTACAGTTTCTCGATTTAGAACCACTACGAACAGCGATTCAGTCATCTGCTGCAGACTCCGCCGTGCTGTCTGAGGCTAAGACGCTTCGTGACCGTCTGATTGGAATGACGCCGGGGTTGGAGCTTAGTGTCATTCGCAACCTGCGTGACTCTGCGTTGCGTCTTGCTCAGGCAATCAGTCTGAATGGTACGAAGGGCAAGAGAGTTGTCGGTACGTTGGCCGCATTGAAGAAAATGGTCAGTGAGATAAAAGCGACTCCTACAACGGATCAATTTGCACAGATGGGTTTCTTTGTCGGAACGATTGATTCGTCTGGACAGGGTCAGCAGTTGGTTCGTGCTTTTCGTGAAGTTTTTGGTAAGCCAAACGTAGCAGTGCTGGTTGGAGCAGCGTTATTGCAAAAGGCCGTCGACCGTGAGTTGACACGCGAGGAGCCTGTTCGTCAGACGATCCTTGGAACGCGTATCGTGGGGACGGCCACCATGACTGGCACTGTCAGTGCGCAATTGCTGCCGTCGACCGATAGTGCAAAAATCGAATTAGGATTCAAGGCCAAGTTCAATAGTAAGAACACGGGCTACAACGGACCTGTGCGTTTGTTGACCACCGGTACAGGGGATATCGACTTAGCGAGAACACTCAACATCGATTCGTCCGGATTTCAGTTGTCGGGTAACAAGACAGATGTTGAACTGAATACTACTATTGACGCCATTTGCCACAAAATGGAGTTGGTTCGGAAATTGGCGTGGAAGGCAGCCCGGCGGCAAAAACCAAAGGCCGACGCCATCGCAACGCAGCGGCTAAAGCAGCAGGTTAGCCAGCAGTTTAAGGAAGAAGCAAGTAAGCTCAATTTTGATTCGCAATCAGGATTTCTCGCAGACGGGGGGACGGCATTACAGCGATTATCTTTGACAACGCCCATCTACGAGTGGTCGTCAACTGAGCAGATGTTAGCGATCGATTCTCTTTTTCGAGCCAGCCATCAATTGGGTTCGGTGGATCCTCGTCCAGCGGTTGATGAAACCTTTGATGTAGCTATTCAAATTCATGAATCAGCGATTGAAAACGCTTGTTCAACCGTCTTGGCGGGAAGGACCCTGAATGAGAAAAAGCTTGATGAGCTGCTCGGTAAAATTGGTCGAGGAGTTGAAAATGCAGCTGCCAAGGGGGAAGGCGACAAAGAAGGTGAGGAGCCGTTCGAGATCGTTTTTTCCCAACTGCGCCCCATCGTTTTTGAAGCCCGAGATCAGGTCGTTCGTGTTGGTGTGCGTGGTCGACGCTTCACAAAGGGAAACAGAGTGCTGCAGAAGGCTCTTGAAGTCACCGCTGATTACAAGCCCACCAAACTTGCAGACGGGACTGTTGTGCTAAAGCGTGACGGTAAGGTCAAAGTCGATTTCGGTGGAAAGAAACTTTCTATCAGCGAAGCTGGCATGAAACCTGTGATCGAAAAGTCGTTTGGAAAAGTCTTTCCAGATGTAATCCTGGAGCGAGCCATCAAGGTTGCCGAAGATGCCAAAATGGAATCGTTACGGGGAGTAGAATTTCGACCCCTGCTGGTTCAAGTGGATGGTGGTTGGCTCACCATTGCTATTCGTTAGCTTGGGTCTTTGGGAGTTCTGCCACCCATTGCATAGGCTCATCGGAATTTCGCCCACCGCCCCTCTTTTTCGAGATATTCTTGTGCAATTACGGTACATGATTGCTCTTTGCTGTTGCACGGTTTCGTCGTATGCCTGCGCTGTTGAGCCCAAAGTATTACGCGATGTCGAATATGCGAAGGTAGATGGGCATAAGCTGCTACTGGATTTGTATCTTCCGGCGTCGAGGAATGTGGATGACCGCGAGATAGTTGAGAGTGGAGTTGGGGTTCCCTGCGTTGTGTTTGTTCACGGCGGTGGATGGAAAGGCGGAGATAAAAAGGCTGCCAAGCAGAACGCTGCTTGGCTTGTTGATCACGGGTTTGCAGTTGCCAGTATCAACTATCGTTTGACTGATACCGCCCAGTGGCCTGCTCAAATTGATGACTGTTACGAGGCAGTGCGTTGGGTTCGGCGCAAGGCAAAAATCTATGGAATTGATTCCGCTCGGGTTGGAGCGTTTGGTACTTCAGCAGGTGCGCATCTTGCTGCTTTGATGGGGACACGTGTTTTTCCTGGCAAAGAGAGTGTTTCCAGTCGTGTGCAGGCTGTGTGTGATTGGTTCGGTCCAGCTGACTTGATGACCATGCCACCAAATAACATTGGGAATGGACGAACTGCCGAAGATGTCGCTGGATCAAACGGTGCGAAATTGTTGGGTGCAACCGTACGTGAGGTCCCGGATTTGGCGGCGGATGCAAGTGCGATGGCTCATGTGAGTGGTGACGCAGCGGCTTTTCTGATCATGCATGGTGATCAGGATCCTGGCGTCCCCCTGTCACAAAGTACTGGTTTGCACAAGAAGCTAGTGGCGAGTGGAGCTTTGTCAGAGTTGCATGTTGTCAAGGGTGGAAAACACGGCGGAGAAATGTTTCGTACAAACGATGTCAGGCAACGGGTGCTCCACTTCTTTCAACGCAGCCTGATGCAGAACTGGAATCAGGGAACTGGTCCAAATGCAAGGTTTTGCATCTTGGACGCGTCTGCGCCGACACATTGGAGCGTTGTTCGTGATGAGGGCATCAAATGGAAAGTTCCGCTTCCGGGTACTGGTCAGAGTACTGTGGTTAATTGGGGTAACCGGATCTTCTTTACGACGATGAAACCCGTCCAACAGGATTCAACGATTGGTTCGGACATCGTTGCCTGGTGCTGTGACCTGAATACTGGCAAGACTCTATGGAAACACGATATTACCGCTAAGTATCCACTGCGTTTGTCCGGATGTTTCAGCGATAGCACTGCACCTCCTCCTGTAACTGATGGACGATCTGTTTGCTTTTTCAATGCATCGGGAACGATCGCATGTTTCGATTTTGATGGAAACTTGCAGTGGACTCGGGAACTGATGGCAGTTGGACGTAGTCAACCGACACTGATTCAAGGATCTGTGGTTTTTATCAAACAGAGCTACATGCCGGATGAGGGAGGGAAATTCACACACGATCACGGTGATGCGCCGGTCGAAGAGTGGACGCAACTACAAGCCATTGATCTTCGGACGGGCCAAGACAGGTGGGCAACGACTTGTGGCGTCAATATGGGGTGTGTGCCACTACTCATGTCTCGAACAGATGGTCGTGAGGTGATGATTGTCGGTCGTGGTGGCGGGCATGCACCCCCCGAAAAACCAACAGGCGTTTCCATGATTGATGTTGCTGATGGGAAGACCCTCTGGACGCTGCCGTTGCCGAAGTTCATGAGCACGATGGCCTACAATCTTGTGGGGGACCATGTTCTGGTTTTTGACGCCGGAAATCATTTGTGGGTTGATGCATGGACCGGAAACATCAAACGGCAAGTTTCGATTGTCAAAAATGTTTCGGTGCGAATGCATGGTGCTGAGGGATGGAAGACGGAAATAAGAAATATTACGAATGTCAAGAAACCAAGATCGATTATCCAGCAATCAAACGTGCTCGCGGGACCTTATCATTACTTTCGTAGTTACACAGAACCGTGGCTGGGAAGGGTTGACTCCAGAAATGGACGCGTCGAATATTTGCAACTGCCCGTGCAGATGCGTCCAGGGTCCGAAAGACAAAAAGACGAGTTGTTGTGGGGCCCCGAGGACATGAATGTAAAAGTGTTAGACGCTTTGAAGAGGGCTAAGAAGAAGCAGGTGCCACTTCCTATTACCAAGTGGGCCTTCAAAGAGAACGACATGAAAGATATTAGTGGAAACGTGGTGATGGGTGACCAGCGATCCATGGGCAATGGTTGGGGACACCATGCATCACAGTTGCCGACGGTGGTCGGCAGCTGTCTTTACTTGCCAACGATGGCTGGTACGGTGTACGTGATTCGTTGGGACAGTGAGACGCTAAACGAAGAAGCGATTATTGCGATCAATGATCTTGGGCCCGTTGGCGGTGCATGGAATCGAGCGAGTTTGAGTTTCGCAAATGACTCCTTATTTGCACATACAATCGACGGTCTGATTCGCATCGGTAAATGAGTCGATTGTGACTCAATCATCAGTCACGCCGTTTTTTTTGCTGGCGTGAATCCGCTGGTGTTGGAGTGGGTTCTGGCTAGAAACGAGTTTGGTATTGCAGGTACAGGAATTGTCCATCAGCATCGCTCGGGACGCCTGGAGTCAGTTTGTAGTATTTGCCGGGCTGAAAGATCGAGTATCCCAGAAGAAGATCGTTTCGCGGATTCAAGGCAACGTTGATCAAAACATCCAACTCTTGACCCAAGTCACGATCCGCTGCTGCATTGGTTGGGTTGAACGCTGTCATGTCCGCGTTGTACGGAGTTGTTTTTTGATTCAGGAAGAAATAGTGGTACCAGAGTGTCAGTTCAACTTTCGGACTGAGTATGGGGGTCGTGAACTGAAGGCTGACATCATTGATGTTACGACGTCCAAACAGATCCATGAAGCCGAGATACCAATGCGATTGTGGAAATAATGCATCGAATCCGCCGTCGCCTCTAGAGGCGGGAACCTCGTTGTCTCCGGAAGCCCAGTCGTACCACAGCCAAAGTTGGGAATCTGTTTTACTGTGCGAATGCAGGTGGCGTAGCCGGTGACCCAGGCCAGCAGTGATAAATCCTGCGTCGTGATTTCCATATCCCGGACTATTGCTGCCAAATTGGTAGGCACCTTCGAATGCAAACAACTTTCCAGTTTCGGTTTCTCCCCAAAGTCGGCTGCCAATGGTCTGGTAGTTGTATTGTTCCCGTCGGTTATTGAGTCCTAAATAATAGGCATCAAGTTTCAAGGATTCAGTGGATCGCTGTGCAGCATAAATTCCGTAGAAGTCAACTTTCTCGTCGGCGCGGTTGCTGTTTTTTCCAGATTGCGTGTTGCCCACCGGATGGAGGAAAAAAGCATCAGTGTTCCACCGGTGTCCTTGATGAATGACCTTCACGCCATCAAAGGTCCGCCGGTTATTCACCCAGTCCAGTGGCGATATCAGTCGTTGGGACCCATAGCACTGTTCTTGACGCCCAACACGCAGACTCAATGTTTCAGTGAGTTGTGTGTCAAAAAAAGCGTTTTGGATGCGATCAAGCGAGGGGCTGCCAGGACCTGGCGGTAGTATTGCCGCTGTCGAACCACCGTGCAGGTACTCAGCGTACAGTCGGAACCAATCATTGATTTGGTAGTCTGCAAAAAGTCGTACACGCGTTAGCCAATAATCATCACTGTCACCGGTCAAGCCGTTTCCAGCAATGTTCGATTCGTCTTGGAATCGGATGCGAGCTTCGCCTCCAATGTCCAGGCGCTGCCGTAGTAACCCTTTCAAGTGGTCACCGGGATAGTGTGAACCGTGATAGCAGCGGTCATTGAGATACCGAAAGTCGTTTTCGAAGAAAAGACAACGGTATGACGAACGCATCGCCGAATCTGCGCGACTTATCTGAAGGCAGGTGCATTCGTGATTGCATTGGCAGGTAGGAATCAGACTGGGGGGAACTTCGATGATTGCTGGCATTGTCGAAGTGACTGATTTTGCCCCCGAGGGCTTCGTTCCAATCCGCTCGATGGGGGTGAAGTAGGGCATTACGAGGTCGGATGGTGATGACTCTGCATCGCTCTCAGGATCAAATTTGAGATGCTCAATCACTACTGGTTCGATCGAATGAGCGATCTTGGAATCCCAGCAGATCAGGGTCACGATGAGGGCGATTCCTGCTGCAACGATCAGAGCGTGTGGCCAAGGCCGACTTCGCATGGCACTGGATTCCTTTCAGCCATCACGAGGCTGCCGAACATCATGGCGGCAGCATGAGTTTGGAATGAGTCTGGCCTGCGATGCGGAAGCAGGGTCAGGTGGGAGCACCATCGTCTCCAAAGAGAGATCTGCAGAGCCACTTGTGTTCATTCCTCAGCAGTACGAGGCATCCTCGCCATCGTTCCACTAACGCCATCGGCTTAGGGTGGGGATGGCCATCATGGCAAGTGCGGGGTTTTGTGTTCAGGCAGTTGCAGGGTCCGTGAGAAAAGGAATGAACCACCGAATCGTCATGATGCCACTGATCGGAATCAGTCATGGCAAATGTGCGGTTTGGAGGGATTTCCTGTGTCTGAAGCTGATTCGGGGTTGGTGGCCAGTTGCAAGATCCCATTGTGCATCACTTTCTGACGCACATGATTGTGTCAGCCAATTGGGTTGTTGATTGCGCGGGTAGGTCGCGTTCGATGATCCTGCCTGCGACCGCTGACGTACCAATTGCCATCGATGAAAAATCGTAGTTTTCGTTTCTGTGCTTTGGTAACGCCAATCCGTGCAGTGCGACACACTCGCGATACTGTTTGCCCACTCTGGAAAATACCTACACTGGAGGAATGAACAAGATCTGAAGCGTCGAGTGAGTGATCGACACCGAGTGCTTGACAAAGCATTGCCGGTCCCCGGGTCAACCGACTCAGATCGTCGATGGCACGCTGACGTTGCATCACGGCTAGACCCCATCTCGGCTCGATGGCGCGGATCAGCACAGCACTGCCGACTCCTGGCGACTGTGTTACAGCATTCAAGCAATACTTGGCATGGATTGGATAGACGTACAATGTTCCCGGCGGTCCGAACATGGAAGCATTTCCAGCGGTTTTTCCTCGAGTACTGTGGCTGGCTGGATCGCCCTTAGCCAAGTAGGCTTCGGTTTCAACAATTTGACCACCAATCCACTTGCCTCGAGTTTTTCGAAGCAGTGACATTCCCAATAATTCCCGGGCTACTTGCACGGGA
>JACLAC010010681.1_pt1 | contig 14745 bp, 12 predicted proteins | sample 8027881 | NCBI WGS metagenome assembly JACLAC01 (sample SAMN15725517, study PRJNA655200) | protist metagenome | isolation source: fluorescence activated cell sorting (FACS) single amplified genomes of... | place: Spain: Blaines Bay Microbial Observatory, Mediterranean Sea | collected 2016-01-19 | reverse complement strand
GTTTCAAATCGTTTTGGTGCAAAACTGATGTCAATGAGGCATCAAGGATATCAGCGAAGCAGAAGGAGAAACGAGATATGGAACGTCAGCTCTTGCCAGCTACTGATAGTATTGGTGGATATGGTACCAGTAACGATTCGAACCCGTTGGCATCATTTGTCAATGAATTCGATCCACCTAATGATGTGCTGCTGGAAGCTAAGCGTGTACTAGGATTGTCGTCTGTCCCTCAGCAACGCGTGCGCATTGCGGGACTAACAAAAACTTACAAAGGTCTAGGCGGTGCTCCTACAAAAACCGCAGTTAAAAAATTGTATCTTGGTGTTGAAGAAAACGAGTGCTTGGGACTACTAGGCCCAAATGGGGCCGGCAAAACCACCAGTATCAGCATTATGTGTGGGTTATTCGAGCCCACATCTGGCGACGGGCTAGTAAAATCTGAAACAAAAAACCAGATTTTGCACGTCACAGACGCGGCGGACTTAGACCGTATTCATACAATGATGGGTGTATGTCCACAGCATGATGTGTTGTGGAATGATTTGACAGCACGCGAACATGTCACATTTTATGGCAGGCTTAAAGGTTTGTCGGGAAAGCAACTGGATTCTGCAACCGTGAAAGTTTTGAACGATGTGAAGTTGTATCATGTTGCCGATAAGCAAGCTGGAAAGTTCAGTGGAGGGATGAAACGTCGACTGAGTGTTGCAAATGCGCTTATAGGCTCTCCACGCGTAGTATATTTGGATGAGCCTTCCACGGGACTTGACCCATCTGCCAGACGTACGCTTTGGGATGTCATAACCGCTGCAAAAGGTGATGGAAAGGCTATTGTATTGACCACGCATTCCATGGAAGAAGCAGATGCGCTCTGCGATCGTATTGGCATCATGTCGTTAGGCCAACTGCGATGTATTGGAAAATCGGCAGAATTAAAATTGCGGTACGGTTCTGGATTTGCGCTTTCAATTGGGACAACAGCAGAGGCATCGCAGCACAGACGGGTTGAAGACTTTGTATCAAAAACGTTCCCAACAGCCAAACTGATGATGAATTCAATTAATGGTAGTTACACGTATGAGATACCTCGAGGTGATGTTGACCTTGCCAACGTATTTAAGGTTATGGAAATCAACGCAGAGGCGCTGAAAATAAATGATTGGGGTATAACTGAGACCACGCTAGAAGAAGTTTTTTTTAAGGCAACTAACGAGAAGTAAAGTTTGGCGTTTGAGAAACACGTGTGATTGATGTCTCAAAAAAATATGAGTATGATGTTGAAAGAGAGAGATTTACGTGCTGTATTGACCAACTGCACCGCCCCGCATTTTTACATGCTACGCGTATATGATGTGGACTTGGTGTGAACGTGTGTAAAGTTTTGAGTAAAAATAATGTTATAAAATACGAGTGTGTGTAATATATATATAACGTGTAATAGTAATTATCAAATATAAAATATGTTCTCTTTTAGTGTTGTTTTTTGTTGAAAGTAACAACTGCATCAAGAAGTACCGCTGGCCTCGACAAAAACATCTACGCCAACATGATGTTCATACCGAGTTGTCAGCTTCACTACATGCGCACAACTAGACAATAAATGTTTAGCTTTCAGAATCACCCTTTGCACAGACATACATGTAATGCACACTGTTAGCGTCAGATGAATCTTGCGCTGCAGAGGCGCTAACTGTTGGCTTTGGTACAGTATGAACTTGAACGCTCCAGTGATACGCGTCGTTATCTAGGTAGCTGAGACGATTATCAGGAATGCCATACGAAAGCATAAGAAGAACGCCGTTTGGTTTTAAGACTCGCGTGATTTCAGAGAGTGCTTTGCCAACATTACTGGTGGAACCTTCACCGCACAATATAGAATCAAGTGTTCCTTTATCGATAACAGCATCAAATGCCTCGTCTGGAAACTCCAAAGCCGTTGTATTCATTTGCTGCCAACTTAATCCTGTTTTGTCACGGTATTTTTCAATCATCTGGTCAATGCATACTTTAGATATGTCCACATTTGCAATGGTGGAAAAGCCATCATCGTACATATCCTCACTGAGGCGCGAATTACCACAGCCAATATTTAATATATGATCCGTTTTCTTAACGTACTGGGCGATTAAATCCTTTACGCCCGAGTACCTTTGGTACCAGTCAAAAGGTTCCGGATCTTTGGTGTACCTTTCGTCCCAATACGTTGCTTTGCCGTACTGTGCCATACTTGATGCTCTGGATACTTTCTTTAGGTTGTAGTTTATGCAATCAAAGCGAAAGATGCTGGTGACAACTTGTGAGGACAGTTCAGTACGTACAGAGTACCTTTTCCCGTTGGTTAACGAAAATTGCTTTGCTACTGTTATTTATGATAATGAATAAATACAATGATAATAATAATAACATAGTAGTAGTGTGTAGAATTCATCCTAGTAGTTCTTGAAAAAAATTAGTTGTTGTTTACATTATTATATGTGTTATTAGTTTGCTTTTGTCGTTCTCATTCATATAATTATTAATATAATGCAACAGCATGCAAAAAGAAATGAATTGCAAAAAATAAAATTAAAAAAAATGACTATTGCGTAGCATCAGTATACATAACACAACAAAGGTGCGGACCTTGTCTACTAAATATTATTGTTGGGATATGATAGAACAGCGTGTATGAATCAAACAGTGAAAGCGTGTGAATGTTGACAATCGTTAATTCGTCTAACAAATGCACAGCAGCAGAGTATAAAAACAAAAACAAAAAAACAAGGAGGAGGAAAGATGAATTTGTTTGGAAACTAAGATGAGAACGCTGTGCTCTTTCAATGCTATTTATGTATATACACACCCAGCCAACAGGCAAAGGGATCAATTCATTAAATTCTTCGTCGTGTGCTCTTGGAGCGGGAAGGATGCCATACCTGTAGACTACACCCAGAGGACGTCTTCTGGATCCCCCCATGATGTCAATATTAGCCAGTGTTCACTGCGCCTACTTGGACCCTTTTCAACTCAGCAATGCTATGGTCATGCTAAGCCTCCTCTCACACTCGTCGTTATATTGGTGCCTCCATATTCCACAGCAACAGAGACACAACCGTTCCATGATGCTTGGCGGTGACGAAAAGGATCCATCTCTTGTCATGGGAATAGATGCATATGACTTCAAGATCCAGTATAAGGACCAAACGAAAGTCAAGGGATATTTTCGTATAGTATAACGGGGCTAAAGGCTGCCTTGGATTCTCAAAATTTTGAGGCTCTTAACCCTAATCCTAACCCTGACTCAAATGCATATCACTATCTAGTGCTACCAGCACGCTATGTCTGCATGGCCGCTATGTCTATATATCGTACGTATATCATTAGTAGGAGAAAGACCCCATTTTGCCATGATGCCAGAGTATACTACCCGTAGTCTTTGAAGACCAGGATAGCTAGCATTTAAATAGTGAGGAGTCTTACAGTGCAAAGAAGGTAGACAAGAAGAAGAATAACAATTGATATAAATACTGTAATTGATGATGGGGCGGGCCTTCTTGCTTGTTGAACGTAAGTAATGAGATGATGATGTGTGTGTGTTATACAAAATAGCTGGTATTATGTAGGAAATGTGGTGGTGGTGATGGTGCAAATGGACTGGTGTGGTGTGGTGGTGATCACGACGAATCAATCGCAGTGTTGAAGATGATAATTCGTACGGATGATATGACATAAAACAACACACCACCACCACACCACCACCACCAAATAATATAATGCCACATCTCTCTCCATCCCTGCCGCCTGTATTATATTATCAAGTTGCTGGCAGCGAGTAATTAATACACACAGCATAATGTAGTAGGTATTGTGAGTAGTAGTATGTGGTGATGATCAAAATACTAATAATTATTATTAAAATATATAGCTCTATAAAACATTATTATTAGTAGATGATGATACTACTTTTACTTACTGCGCTGATGATAATAAATAATAATAATATTTATTATATAATAATAATAATAATAACACAAAAAATGCTCGCGAAGATGCCAGCAACGCCCACAACTCCGACACTTTCAGCAATTCAGTGTACGTTGCGAACACTTGTATTCATAGGAATTGTCGGAGAAGTCACCAACATGCATTTAATGTACCATATCGATGAAAAAACTGGCAATAGAGTTTACACTTTGAAGAAAGTTGACCCCAATCAACAAGCAACTGTCTCAGCACATCCAGCTAGATTTTCACCAGACGACAAGTTCTCCAAGCAGCGCATTAAGTGTAAACGAAGGTTTAATCTTCTGCCAACACAGCAGCCAAGGGATGGGTTTTAAATAGATCGGTAGGTAAATGCTCCATTAGAGTTTATTTCACGTGCTATTTGCCTGTATCTTTGGTATAAGGCGGGCAAGCAAGGTGTAGTGCTCAAGGGTTTGCCGCGGGATATGTTGTATAATATATGGTAATTTTTTAATATAAAAAACAAATGTCGTTTATCGCGATATGCTTAATAACTTCTTAGAAATGTAGGCGTGGGGTTATTTGTTACTGAGCTGACGACAGCCATTCCAGTCTGTTGGCGCCTTCGCACCAGCCGCTTCAATGACCTTAAGCAATGCTATCGAGGGACCATCTGTAGGTTTTTCGATTAGGACTTTCCTAAAGCATTTCAAAGCCTTGTCCCATACTCCTTCGAGATAATATTCTAGACCTTCTTGAAACATTCGTAAGGTGACTAACGAAGTTTTCGATCGTATTTTAATCAAGTCTGTGTTGGTTGAAAAGTTGATCGCTTCTTGTCGACCTCTTGCGTCGTATTTTGCCTCTAGGAAATTTATCGAAGATATACCTTGCAGGTCAAAAACATACAAATCAACCGGCACCGTACTCCCTTTCACCGTGACACAATCTATTTTTCTACACATTTTCCTTGCGGCATCTGATAATACACACACAAAAGACCCAGATAGCAGTAGATTGGTTCCATATTGCTTTGCTGCCCCGGCTAGTCTTGCTGCTAAGTTTACGTTTGGAGACAAATAAGAAGCATCGATTTTATGCTTTGAGCCAACTGCCCCTTCAATCGCCCAGCCAAGGTGAATTCCGAATCGTACTGTTGCATCGCACGCACCACCAAGGGATGCCACAAGGGCTGGGTTATGCACGAACTGCGCAAACTGACCACTTGTGTTGGCAAGTTGTAGATGAACACGAATTTGCAAAATGGCTGCTAGCGAACTTTCTATCAATTCTAACGATGATACTTTCCTACTTCTTTTGCCACCGCCTTTCAAGACCCTTGGTTTGCAAGGTAAGAGCCTAGTAAGTGTGCCCCTACTCCCGTCGTCTATTTGTTCCAAAGTTTCTCCGTTACCGATACGCCATGCCAATAAAAATGAAGACCCCGTGTTTTTGTTCGCAGCCCCGTAATAGGTATGCACACTCTTATGCACAATGCTCGCGATCATATTTATGTACTGAATCGCACTCTCTTTTAATGATGACATAATTTTAGTGTAGTTGTCGATTTGAGCATATACAAAAACGCATGTAACTTTTTTCCCTGGTTCCAGCGTCTTCAATTCGCCGCGACCCATATTTTTCGCAATTATACTTGCACCGGCATGGCCAAATCCTACCTGCAAAAGACTCCCGATCTTTGTGAAAGCCTTTTCTAAAATTACAGTCTCGAATTCGTCTGGAGCAGAATAGTTATACCCACCTGCAAAATTGTTTAAGGAATCAAGTGGGTTGTCAGCTAAGCGTCTGACAAGATTGTACATTCTTTCCAACGGTTCAACCACCAATAGTTCTGCATCGTAAACAAAAATAAGCGACGAGCCAAGCAGCAAAAACATCACAAAGAGCGTTTTCATTGAGTTATTGATTGCACCCGCTATTGATTCTTTCTTCGTGTCGATGTACACTATACTATAGCATGTATTTGATAAATCGCCTGTATTCGCCGGCAAGACAGTTCCATCTTCATTATAGCATCCTGTCACCGCGATTATTGCAACCTCAACACCTTTCCTGAATTCCTTTAATATTTCCTCTGCATTAGAAGTCACTCGATTCGAAGGATTCCAACCAGTCTGTGAATTGATGCTGCTTTTGTAAGGCATTTTTGGGTCCTCTTGCTCTTGAAATTTTAATCCTCTTAACCATCGGTTTGTGATTGAGGAATTCCATTGGTTTGCACAGTGTTTAGGACAAATGTCTATGTACAAAATATTCCCAACGTCACGAATATATTGCTCCACTCTTGCTTTGAATAAATTGCTACTGACAGTACCGGTTGTATTTCGGTCTTGAGGCAATCTATGAAGTTCAACTAGGCCGTAAATTTCGCCCTGGTGTCTTAGAGATGAATTAAACTCTACATCGAAGAAGGGAAACAAAAGTATGCAAACCAAAGTGATCAAAATAACACGACTGTTGGTGAGCTTTGTCAGTTTTTGGCTGACAATACTGGGTTCACTATCAGCAGGATGACTAACTCCTTCAAATATTTTTCTTTCCGTTGAACTTGGACTTCGTAAAATCGAAGAGTCCTCCTCCAACAATTCTTTATTACCATGAATTGTATGAGCCTTCTCCTTGTCATTCTTCCTACCAACATCATCTATTACGGCACGATGTAATACGCTAGATCGCTGCTCATACGACAAAAATTTCGCAAGTCTTACCATCCGAAGCAGCCGGATTATACGTACTATTTTTGCAGCTCGAGTACCCACCCTCGATGCTTTGCCGGCCATCAAAGCATCTGATTTCATATTTTGACCTTCTAATGCATCTATTGGATTCCATAGCCACGGAATATCCAACCATATTGAAAATGCTGCCAGTGTATCTAACCAAAAGTAAAAGGACGGGTATGGCAGAAAATATCCCTTTTCGACGGCGCAGTACAACATAACTTCAAAGAGAAATACTATGAATGAAACAAAAAATGCTGTAAAAAACAAATTGTCTGCAGATAAAGTAAAGTATGCTAGTCTCACGTCATCAGCAAACAAAACAAAGATGGTTAAGGCCGTCATAAATCCTGTGTAATATTTTGATCTAGGAAGTGCTTTGCAAATATTGTAAATGTATAGTTGCACTGAAAGTTTACGGTGCTCAACTGCCACCTCAGAAGACCCAAAACTTCCACTTCGTGATCGATTTGGTGATGCAAAGTTAAAGAGCGCAGAAGACATATTAAATCAGGCCAGAGATTTTTCTTTCGAAAAAGATATTCCTGATGCGATATGCGCAGGATTATTCAATGCAACGTCATTTATGCATAATACCCCCCTACGCGAACTGGGAGAACAAGGGAAATACAGAATAATAATAATAATATATATTATATTATAATTATTACTACTACTATTATTATTATTATTTATTATGATGATGATGAAGTGTGCTACTATGGTGAGATAATAATAATATACACCTGACTAAAAAATAGCAAATATACCTCATTAGTATTATTTAACAACTATATATAATGAGAACATCACAGTATTATGTTTATTTTTGATTTTATTTATATCACATCATTATACAAAAAATATACAACATAATAATTGAAATAATAATACAGGTAGTAAAAAAATATAATAAATACATTTCAACAATAAATAATGGGTAGTACTGGGAATCATGTGATGCTGTGTACGCACCTTTGCATCATCAATTCTCTTTCATCATTGCATATTATTGCTATGAATTCGTAGAATTTTTTAGTCTGGGCATATATCGTAAGTAAAACGAAAAAGGCTGTGGGGCAATAGTCCTCGCATTTCGTCCGCCTCTATTAATCCGACGAGCGAGGATTACCAAGAAGTCCGATTGACTCCTAAATTTACATTTTAAATAGTCTAAAGCTAGCTCAGCTACTTATCGCTTGAGCTCTCACGAGATTGTCTCTACCACCTCACCTTTGTACAAAGATGTTTACTACTTGTTCTTCTCTTCTTAGCTGGCCCAAATAATTCAATTATTATACTAGTCTCTCTCCTCCTCACTGCAATTGTAGTAATAATAACTTTACTTGAAAGGAGCCCCACTATTACACGACTACAGCCAAAATTGAAGGAACAAAAAAATTAATAAAAAGAAGAAAAAAGACGAATAATAATTAATAATAAAAATAAGAAGAAGAAGAAGAAGGAGAGGGGAAGTGGGCATTCTAATTTTCTTTTCACAATTATTAATATTATTTTTGTCGTCACTTGTATTCTTGTATTGCCATTTTGCTTCGGTGGGCTTTTTAATCCACAACCTAAAGTTTTTGTAACACATACTTGTTGTTAAGTTAGGTGCAAATTAGATAGATTTCATGGAGAAAAAGCATGAGTATGTCGCTCGGGGCATCGAAATGGACACAAATAAGGAGTGGAATATACATAGTCCAATACCCAGTTTGAATATCAAGGAAGATTACCGTGGCAGCCCAGAAGAAACTTTTGGAGAATTTTCAAAGCAAAGAAATAGCGCTAGTAATTTGAATACAAGTGTTATACTTGGTAACAAGCAAAGAGGCCACCGCTTCCGTAGTAATTCAAGTGAATCGCAACGTAGGATTCAAGAGCGAAGGCACAAGTTGGATAATCGAAAGTCTCTCTTTGCAGCTTGGGTAGAGTCAAAGCAGTGGGGGGTATTTATAACACTTGTTACTCTATACGCTCTTTTCGGCGACGACATCCGCCTAGCCGCGTACACCAAGGAAAGTGATGGCATATTTTATGCTTTATCTTTTACGGCGCTTGTAATTTTTGTATTAGAGATAGTTGTTAGTGTTTACGCAAGAAAATACTATCTTTGGGGGTTTATCTTTTGGTTGGACGTAGTATCAACATTTTCTCTTGTGCCCGACATAGCTTGGCTTTGGATACCAATCATTGAGGCATTTGGAGATGATTCTGTTAATTCTGAAAATAATTCAGTGCTCAACGCCAGCAGAGCGACTCGAGCAGGGACAAGAGCAACACGTATGCTTAGGGTAATTCGTCTAGTAAGAATGGTTCGATTGGTCAAGTTGTTCAAACACTATCGTCTGTGGTGGAATGACAACAAAATTATTAGAGGATGGGGTACCGATGGTGTAGAGAGTAGGAATCAGCTACCAAACTCGTGGTCCAATGGTGCACCTGTAGGCGATAGCTGGAATCAAATGGTTGGAGAACCCAGTAAAGTTGGCAAAAAATTACTGACATCGACATCAAAGCGTGTTATTACCTTGGTTCTCCTAATAATTTTGTTTCTGCCCTCTTTTGATAACTCTTACACATTAAGTAAAAATAGCTATCACAAATACGGTTTAAAAAATTTACATCGAATGTCGCAGGATTTCAATTATTCGAAAGAGTTACATGAAAAGGATTTAAAATATGCGCTTACGGATTATGCATCCTACGTAGGGAATTTGATATATATTGAGACGTGTGAAAAAAACTGCCCACGCACCTGGAAACGATCTTTGCTGTACGAGTGGATGAAAGAATTGCGTTTTCAACCACTAGATGCAGATGGCCAAGTAGATAGAACGGCGCCCTTTACTTTAGAAATCGACCCTTTGACCGGTTGGAGTTTTAAAAAGCTATACTATAACCATGCTGATATAGAAAGAATATTTCGAACTGACGAATATGTACAGGTGAGTGTTTCTGGCTGTTACATCCCGTGCATGACAAATGAGTCTGTCATAGACCCATGGAACAAAGGTGTTAACAACTATTGTGCTGTGGACACTTCGAACTACAATTCTCCCTATGGTGTAGTTTCCTCAAGATACGGAGGATGTTTTAGCCAAGCATATTTTGACACTAGTGCAGACAGTAAATTAATGGCTGGGTTGAGCATTATGAAGACTCTATGCGTCATGCTCATCTTAGGTGGTGGCATTATAATGTTTCATCGCGATGCAAATAACAACGTCGTTGGGCCCATTGAGCGAATGACTTCCGTAGTGAAGCAACTAGCAAAGGATCCACTAGCAACTCCGCAGTTGGAACAACCAACTTCGAGCAGTGACGCAGGATATGAGACGGCAATAATTGAACAAACACTTAACAAAGTAGGTGCGCTCATGCGTGTTGGTTTTGGTGCAGCTGGATCTGAAATAATACGTCAAAACCTATCTAGTGGAAAGTTTGATCCAATTATTCCTGGCAAGAAAATTACAGCATGTTATATGTTTTGCGATATACGAAAATTTACAGATACTACCGAGTGTCTCCAAGAGGACGTTATGGTCTATGTAAATAAAATTGGAGCGCTAGTGCATGATATTGTTGTAAACTACTATGGTATAGCTAATAAGAATGTCGGCGATGCATTTTTATTGTCTTGGAAGCTACAGGACGGAGAAATTCCGGGATTTTCTACATATCGCGATGCGTCGGATGGCATTGGTAGGGGGATTTTAAAGCATATAACATGTCCCCCACATGCTGGGGGGGGCACTCAGAAGCGTGAATTGACGACAACTGAGATGGCAGACAGTGTACTTGCTGCTACAGTTAAAATTTGTAATGATTTGACACTCGCCAACATGAGTGGGAATTTGAGCCAATACAGAAATCGAGATACAGTACGTGAACGTTTTGGCCCCAATTTTCGGGTTAAAATGGGCTTTGGGGTACACTGTGGTTGGTGTATAGAAGGTGCTATTGGTTCAAAATATAAAATCGATTGTACATATTTATCTCCTCATGTAGACATGGCAGACCGCCTTGAAGCAGGATCAAAGATATTCAATACTCCAATTAATATTTCGCACTGGCTTGTTGGACTTATGTCCCCTCATGCAAGAAAATTTTTACGTATTGTTGACCGTGTCTCAGTCCCAGGGTTATTTAGAGAGAATGAAGAAGGTAATAGCGTTACAGTGCCGATGACAATTTATACATTCGATATTACCGATCCTGTTACGAACTTTTTAGAGCCACAGTATGATGAAGTTGAAGACAGCGAGCTTTACGGAAAGGTTGATAGTGGGCATAAAAATGTTGCAAAAGTGCAGCTCCCGATAAAATGGGGTAGTGCCGATGTTATTAGGCGAATTGACGACGCGCGCCGGTCAATACCTACAGCGTTTTACCACAAGTATAACTTAGGAATCGAGCATTATTTAGATGGTAAGTGGCGAAATGCAAGAGAGTTGTTACAGGAGGCTAGTAAGATCTATCAAGGAGACGGGCCGACAAGACAGTTATTAGTGTATATGAAATCGAAAAACTATGAAGCCCCAATAAATTGGAAGGAGACGTATCACGAAATGAGCAACTTTTAATTCTAAATGGGCTACAATATTTACTTATTCAAAACATATAAGAAATCAATAAAATTATGCAGAAGCGTGTGGCTATTTACGAGACCCAACCCTTTCTGTAGACGTATCTTCCAGCATGTAGGCAGGCTTGTACTTGTTTTCACTCACCTTCAACGCGACATTCGGTATTGTATTCGTCTTGCTACCGATAGATGTGTATCCTTGATCATACAATTTGCAGTACGGTATCTCAAACAATCTCAAAAAATTCCAAATATCGGCATACGTCCAATCTAAACAAGGATTTAATCGCAGAAAATTTGGCCATCCAGGACTACTAGGCGAAAGTCTTTCTAAATTTTTGCCATGGGGATCTGATCGACGGGTACCCATCGCAATGACTTTAACGCCGTCTTCTTCGGTTAAGATTTTAAGGCCATCTTTGAAAGCGCAATCTAAGTATTTCACATCAACATTAAATCTTTTGTTAGTGCTTTCGATGAATGCAGCTTCCTCTTCGAAACATTCATTACTTTTGAAGTAAAAAGCTTTGATATCAGTAACCGTATTGTTGAAACTGGAAGTTAACATGGTGTCGCAAGCGCTACCGTCGCTAGCCGACGGTTTACGTATTTCGGCTACTGCCATACGCATTAAGTGCAGCACTACTGTAGAATCTTTACCCCCATTAAATGAAAAACTGATTGACCCAGGAAAAATCTCGTAGCACCGCCGTATTATCAGAATAGCTTCACGAGCAAGTCGACACACTCTTAGTGTCGCTTCTTTGGACACTTTTAACTGGTTGCTTTGGTTGGTTTCAAGTAACGACAACTTCTCCAAAAGGCCTGCCATTACCAAGATCGAAGTAAGTGCAGGCCCAGAATCTTCTATTAGAAATTCTGCTCGTAACTTTTGTGTATCTGGAGAAACCGGGGGTACCTCGTGTTTTTTGGAAGTAGACGAGCGGGTTTGGTGCGAGTTCTTGAAATAGATTACCGATATGGGATGGTGTTATTCTCACAACAACATCAACAGAAGAAGAAGGAAGAAAAAAAAGAAAAAAAAGAAAAAAAAAAAAGAAGAAGAAGAAGAAGAAAGGAGGAGGAGGAGGAAGAGAGAGAGATGATATAAAATAATGATGCCGCCACACCATGCGATAAATACTATACGTATTATTATTATTAATAAAATAATAATAAAACGCAACACCATATATTAGTATATAACAACCTCCACGTGTGTGGGCACTACTACCACTGCTTATGCTTATATTACTAGCACTACTGCTGCGAAAATACACAATACTCCTCTTCTGCTGCACCTTACTGACCATTATTCTAATTATAAGTAGATGATTGATGTGTTTCTTATTATTATTACATGGTATTATTATTATTATTATATTATTATTATTTATTTATTCCACCACATTTTTTAGTAGGTGGTAGTATTATTTTTATTGGAAAATTAAAATAATTAGTAATAAACAATATTATTATTATTATTGCATGAAAAAAATAATATGGAAAAATTTTTTATTATGTTTATAAAAAAATTACAAACAAGTAAGAATATTTTCAGTCAGAGAAAAAAAAAACTAATGCTAGCGATTTCAAAACTCGCTCCAGTAATGGCTTTTACTTGCTATCATATCCGCCGCTTCCTCTTCATCTTCTACCTTTCTAATTTTAATCTTATAAAAATTGTTTTTCCCGTTCTTCTGTATGGTCGGCTTGTGCGGTACTGGTATCGTCTTCTGAAGCATCGCATCCCAGTTTGTGTCGGAAAAGTATGAGTGCAATTTTATATCTTCCGGCTTTGCCAACCGCTTTCCCGCTTTTGCTATAAACATTTTTTTAAACAAGGCCTTTGCATCTCTAGGACAGCGGCTAGGAATTTTGTACTTTGATTTCATAACGCGCAAGTACACTTCGTATCGCGTGTTGTCAGAGTTACCAAAGGGAGGCTCGCCATTCAATAAGGAAAATAGAGTGCAAGCATAAGACCACCAATCAACTATACTAGTGTAACCAGCCTTAGAGTGAATGTCAAGCTGCTCTGGGGCCAAATAATGAGGTGTACCTAGATTAGTAAAACACCTGCCATCTTTGTCTACCGTCCGTGCAAACCCGAAATCGCATAGCTTTAAATGACCTTGTTTATCCAATAGACAATTCTCCGGCTTGACGTCTCTGTGCAATTTCGTTCCGCTAAGACATACCTCATGGCTCTCTTCTTTACAATGTCAACCTTACGTGTTTGCTTAAGAGCGTATGTAATGCCGTTACTTTTCAATTTCCCTAATCGGACGTATCCATAAGACCCTTTTCCTATGGCACATTCATCTAGTATGAAAGATTTTGTTGATAAATTCTTGGGCAATTTTGCGCCATCGGGATCATGTGTGACTAAGAGGCCAGACAAAAATGCAAAACAGTTGGGTTTGCGGTCTATGGTACGCAATGTTACAATGACATACTCCTACCGTCGACTTCGTAAAAGAAGCGTAATACATGTATACAGATTGGGGATGATAGAAGATAACGCTGCGGCTAATTATAAATCAGAAAACGATGGCATCGTATCTCCCGATTCGATTTGCAACTATGAAACTAGTGAAGATATTACCAAAGCTGAATACAGTCAATATCATGGACGCTTGCTCAAGGGCATTAATCGAAGTAGAATGAAGTCAAAACTTGTGTACAAGTTTTCGCAAGAGAATTCTTCGAAATACACGGTTTACGTAATATATGACAAGAATATTGTGTTAGAACAATTTTCACTATACATGAATTTAATGGCTGATCTCAGTAGGCGTGGGGTAACGCTGTACACACCTGAGGGCTCCAACACAACATTTGTGGCTCCAAAACTTTTGAAAATATTAAGTGAGATTCAAATGAAAAACATACTAATCGGGTGATGGATAATAAAAAGTGCAACCCATTTCAAAGTATTGATTTTGCTTGGGTGAATAATTACATCGAGCTCTGTGTAGTTTTTATGCAAATCAAGTCATGTTGGCGTTTAAATCTTTTAGGCTGTGGTTTCGTGATTCGATTCATCAGGTATTGTCAACAATCCAAATTTAAATAGGAGGCTAGTGTAGTATGTCTAATAATAACCTTCAATTGACTTGCAACTTCTATGGGGGACTATGGCGGATCCCGACCACTCATTTTTACTAGGATCTAGGCTTATTTGTTACACTATTGTATTCAGGCGCATGCTCGCTGTTTTGTTTTCCTCTCCTCCGTTTTTTTCTTTCCTTCTCTTGCCTTTATATTTTCTTATAATTTATTTTATTTTATTATTTTAGAGAGGCAGCATTAGCATATTATATTTTTTTTTGGTCTTCTTTTTCTTCAAAAAAATGAATAACCACTAACCAAACAAAAAACAAAAAAAAATATATTTGATGATGTGATGAAATATTATTATACGGTATTATCAAAACAAAAAAAAGAAAAAAGATTATTGTAATA
>JACLAC010019538.1_pt1 | contig 14746 bp, 11 predicted proteins | sample 8027881 | NCBI WGS metagenome assembly JACLAC01 (sample SAMN15725517, study PRJNA655200) | protist metagenome | isolation source: fluorescence activated cell sorting (FACS) single amplified genomes of... | place: Spain: Blaines Bay Microbial Observatory, Mediterranean Sea | collected 2016-01-19 | reverse complement strand
ACATTCAAAAACTTATAACTCATTACCAACCGCCTTCAACAAAAAAATTCAAAAAACTTGTTATTTTTTTAGTTGTTAAAATTATATTCATGCTTACATCTATGGTTTTATTGCACGTTTAATCCAATAATTTCCATTTTTATAGCCTTGAAAATTTTGATCAGGTATAAATCCATCCTCAAATAAGACAGCATTCATTTCTTCTTCATCAAACACTAAGGAACCACCAACTTTTTGACCTACTTGGCGACAAATTTTCACATTACCTGCACTGTTTTTCACACATTTAGTATTACGCTCTACTCCAATATTTCCGCCATCTGGAGTTATATTTTTTTCCGCACTAATAGCGCAAAATTCTTGCCCTAAAATATTCAAGGCAGTATCTTTAAAACCTGTTAGGGTATAACCACCGTTTTCCACAAATGGAATAAGATCTTTAAATGAACATTCAAAAGAAATTTTTTCCTGAATACACCATTGACGATCATTTTGCTCTGCACCAACAAAACATGTAATACCTTTTTGTTTTGCTTCACACATTGCATCACACTGAGCTTGCATTACTTGAGGCTTTGCAAAACTCACCGTAGATAGAAAAACTAAACATAAATTTAAGGTTGTGTTGATTATAAAAGTAAAATTAGACATACGTACCTCCAGTAAATACAATCATTCCTAATAGGTATCGATCGTATGCTTTAGAGATTTGGTAACTTTACAAGAAAGAAAGAAAATATAACCGTTCGTTACATGATAAGACTTAGAGACAGGAAATTAAGAAAAAGAGCATAAATTCAATTCACTTTGAATCACTTGCAGCATAAAGCGTTCAGGGTATTATTTGATATTAAGTCGTGTCAATGAAACTACGTAACAAAAAATATGATTTAAAAGCTGTTGACGTTTCTATTCGGAGAAAATATATTTATATTGACTCAGGTGATGAAAAACACGCAAGTTATGATGATACATATTATGATAACCAAACATTAACTCTTGTTGATACCTCGCCCAGGGATAAGCAAAGTAGTATCAAAAATAACAATGCACTTCAGATAAGAAAAAATCAAACGTTATCAAGATCAGAAATGCTCACACAATTTCATACCGACATTTATCCTAAATCCGCACATTTTGATGCAAAAAAAATACCTTAATATACCTGTAACTTATGAGAATTAGATACACAAATATCATTATTCAAAAAATACAACTTACCAACCTCAGAAACAAAATGTGGATCAATACTCTAAAAACCAAAATATAAACACAGAAGGATTCATACTATGATGTTATTGAACCCTATCTGTTGTAACTCTTAACACAAAAGATAAACGCTTAAAATTATTAATATTTTTTCCAATATTTCCAGACACCTTTTGATGGACATAAACCTTGATAGTTTGGATCACGATCAAGATCATTTTCCCAATATAGACCTGAATGTTCATCGTGAAAACGTGTATACCCCTTGTTGTACACAATACGCTTAGAGACAACATCACTACAAGCGCATTGACCTTTATATTTAGGCTTCATAAAACATACCATTGCATCTACACTTCCACCACCATGATTTTTCAATTCATTACAAATGTACTTTTGATCATCTGAAGGGCATTCATATTCAATATCATACTGGGATACAACAGCATCGCACGAAACATTGCTTTGCCTCGTAGCTTGATATTCACACTGTGATTTTTGCGTGATGGATGCGCCAGGCATTTTAGAAAGCAAATAGCTTTTAATCGATTTTGAGTCGCAATAGTAACGATCTGAAACCTTACCTTGGCATACTTTTACTTCTTTTTTTGTACCGCAAAATTTATTATTTACTTTGTTGGAGTAAGATGTTTGTATTCGACTGCATTTTTCAATAACTCCAGGCTTTTGATTATAGTTAGATTCACTACTACTACTACTACTACTACTACTACTACTACTACTACTACTACTACTACTACCACTTCCACCAATACCGGCACCTATATTGTTTAGATCAAATGCTCCTCGAAGTTCACAACGATTATTCTTATTAATGAAATTACTAAATACTGTATTTTTGCCTAACAAGCTTCTTAATTTCGATTTTAATAATACTTGATCGCACATACATTGAGTAGTATCAATCGTACACTGTTGAACTTGAGCAAATGTTTGATTAAATACATTGGTAAAAGAGCTTAAAATATTTGTATCTTGAGATATGGATTGATTCACACACTTTACCATATCAAGACTGCATTGTTGCGGTAGAGCAACGATAGGAGGCTTAGTTGCTGGTAACTTAATCTCTTCCACACCAACAATAGAACAAGCTGATTTATTTACTTTATACTTTACCTTGCTCCCCATCACATCTACAATTTTTTGTTTTAATAAAGACACATTACAAGTGCACTGCTTAAGATTACTTGCGCATTTTTGCTTTATATATTTATCAGTTATTAATTTTTTAGTACACTTGATATTATTATATGCACAAGGCATTTTTGTCTTAAATCCTTGCACACTACAAGTTTGTATATTATAGCTGTGTACTTTAAACCCTTGATCTTTTAAATTATTCTTTACTATATCAATATCACAGCGACAACGCTTTATATCTGCTTTACATAACATACTTGATTTATTGTTAGAAAGAGCACACGTAATATACTTATTGTCACATGCTTTAGTTGGCACTTTTATACGTTGCGCTTGAATGCGACAAAATACCCCATTATTTTTGATGTAGTTTTCATTTTCTGTACCTTGTACAATCGTAAAACCACCTTCTTGCACTTTTTTTCTTAAAAAATTTAAATCACATTGACCATCATTGTTATTAATAGAACACCACTTATTTGCTTTTATTGGGTGAGTATTTGACACGATGCATTGGTGTTCTACTTCATCTTCTATACCAGCCAAAATACCGTTTGTTGCTTGTACTACACAAAAATTACGATCATCTATTTTAAAGCTTCGTGATTGCTTACCTACAAAAGTATAACCTCCTTTCGTTACCATACTTCGAAGCTTATTAAAGTTACACCCTTGATTATTTTCAATGCCACATGTTCGAAAGGTTTTATTTTTAGTTTCAACACAAAAAAATCCTTGCTCAAATAAATCACAATTGCTTTGGCATTGTTTTACATTATTTCCGTACACATAACTATATTGTGCCTGTAAATTATGTAATTCGATATAAGCTAAATAGGCTTTGCATGACGCATCATTAGACATTTTAGAATTTGAACAAGACTCAAGCAACACTTGTAACTGTGTTCCACATGCAGAAGAAAAACGGTAAGTATCTTTATAACAATGCATTATTTGTAATTGCTTATCTATTTCACAGCGTCCTGTCCATTGAGATCTTGTGGTTAATTGACTATCGCAATCAACTGATTTTTCAAACGATTTATTATATAAAATAACACAACGTTGCAATATAGAGCTGTAACTCTGGTTTAAGGGACATGATTTTAGTTTACGTTGTAGCTCTACTTGCTCTGTACTGTCTGCTAAAAACGGTCCCTGAATAATATTCGCTGCTAATCCATTAATGTGCAATAACATTATACTTAACAGCATGAAACAACAACGAGTAATCCAGTTTAATGCCCATCTATTTGCATTCAAAATAAAAACATTTCGACTATTCATACAATACTACCCTAAGATTATTAGCATTGTGCTTATATCATAGAAAAATGAGCAAAACTGACCATTGTGATCAATAATCAACAACACACTTATACAAATTTTGCTTATTTAAAATATGGAATTGCCTACCAACAGCAAACACAATCGTTCATTGTCTGTATCGATCAAGAATTATATAGATTTGGGGAATTTACAAAAAGAAAGAAAAAATAACAGATAATTACAGTGAAATGGAAAAAAAAGCCTGCTATTGATATTAATTTTTCAGGATTGGTTACTGCATAAATATCCAACCCCAAATGCACGTTAATTAATAGTAAGTATTTAAAATATAAAAAATTAATAACGAGTTAAAGTTAATTAAAAAATAAATTACTCATCGCTATCATCACCTGAAAATATGCTACCAATTGCATCGCCAACCATTTCAACTGCCCCACTACCGATAGCAGCACCAGCACCTAAGCCTATACCCGTACCAACAGAACTTGTAATATCATCCATAAATCCACCTCTTTCTTGATGGTAATCAGGCGAATACCTGTAGTTTTGAGATGAATAATTTGGCGTAGAATAATTTGGCGTAGAATAATTTTGATAATGAGGTGAAGTAGCTTGCATACGTAAAGATTGCTGTGCAGTAGAACGTAAATCATTAATAACCGTATTTAAACGAGCTATCTGATCATTTTGTAATGTAATAGTATGTTCTTTAGAAGCAATTTTTTGATTTTTTTGAAAAATTATCTGGTCTTTTTTAAACAATTGATTTTGTAAAGAATGAATGGTTTTTTGATACTGGCTAGAATCCATCGAAATAGTCATACGATAACCTCAGAATATTATTATTATTTTATAAAATACACACAATAAAAATTGATGTAGCTTCATACTACTATAAAAATTTATCAAAAAAAAGCGATGTATCGATCAACTATTGTAAACATCACTCCATAAAAGAAGACCAACGTTCAATATAAGCATAGGAATTACCCCAAACAAGTTTTACAGGTATTTTTTTAAGCTGATGAAATGTATATTTTGGCGAACAGTTTAAAGAAACCAATGGTGAGTGATTAACATAGTTTTCATAGAGTGACACACCCAGACTTATAATTGTGATATCTTTTTGTAAACTTATTATTTTTTTTAAAATGCACTCAATAACCTCATCAGGAAAAGCAGCACCGTAAAAATAAATAGCATCAATAGAATTAAAATCAAAATCTTGAATTAATGTTTGCTCAAACTCTATATATTGTAATTGTCGTTGCTTACATACTTGTCGAGCTCTCATTACAAAACTAGGAACAATATCAATACCAACTACATGGCATTGTATATGATGGTGCAACCAAAAACTTACACGACCGCGACCACAACCAAGCTCTGCAATCGACATATTTTTGTTTAAGCCTGCATTAGAAACCATCTGCTCCAGCACAACATTTGGAGTTTCTCCGTAACATTGAGTTAAATGTAGGGGTAAGTTATAGCGAAATATGCCTGCTGTATGATAGTAATTTTCAAAAAAATAGTTAGAACGTAGTAAAATATCCGTTTTAGCAAATTCTTTGTTTTTTACATAGTAAATACAAACATCCGAACACCACTGCATTGAATCATACGCAATGTATTTACATCGTAAAAGCACATAAGCAATCGATTTTAATATGGCATTTATCACAATACCATCCAATTTTTTGCGTTATAACACACGTTGTACATCCTTTTACAACTTTATTGGCTGATGTTTTTTTGTAGTTACTCTTCTAATTTAAACGACATATTGCCTTTGAAGACATCGGATACATCTTCAGGAAACTCAATATGTGCTTGCTGAATAATTTTAAAATCACCTTTCTCATCCATAAATAAATCAAGTGACCGGAGTGCTTCGTATTTCTCTTTTGTTTTTTGCTCTGCAATCTCACTAGTGCGAATAATTGTAGGTTGTAAAAACACTAATAAATTCTTTTTAGATTTAGATTCAGAAGATGAGGAAAATAATTTACCAATAAACGGTAAATCACCTATGATCGGAATTTTATTTTGCTTATGCGATACTCTATCTTCAATCAAACCACCTAGTACAATGGTCTGCCCGTTATCAGCTAAAATAGTCGTAGTAATTTGTCGTTTATTAGTAATAATATCAGAAGCTTCTGCGGATTCAGATACAGAAGAAACCTCTTGATCAACCTCTAAACGAACAACATCACCATCGTTAATTTGAGGGACAACTTTTAAAGTGATACCAACATCTTCCCTTTGAATACTTTGAGAAGCAAGTGTTCCTGCTGTTCCTGTGGTGGATGAAGTTAAAAATGGTACATTTTGTCCCACGACAATAGAAGCTTCTTCGTTGTCTAACGTCATAATACTAGGTGTAGATAAAAGATTGAAATTATCCTCACTAGAAAATGCCTGAACTAATCCCACAATAGAAGAATCTGCATCTTTACCAATACCAGCACCTAACGTTATACCTTGCGCTAAATTAACTGCTGCAGCTGAACTAGGATTGACAAGCGCTTTCAAAATATCACTCATTGCATTTGCACCAGAAAAATTGGTACCCATGACGGCTTTACCTTTTTCTAAACTTGCCAATTGTACACCCATACTATCATCATCGTTTAACGTAACTTCAACAATAGCCGCTTCAATTAAGACCTGCGCTCGACGCACATCCAATTGATCTACAATTTCTTTTATTTCAGAAAGAACACCTGGCTCAGCTTTAATCACTAAAGCATTCAGTGTTTCATCCGCTTGTACTGAAGTCTCTGTTCGAGCTTTTGCACCTTGTGTTTTTACATCACCAGCGTTCGAGTTAATAACATTATCTATAATATCTGCAACATCCGCAGCATTTGCATGTCTTAAGTAGATAACTTTTGCAGCTGAATTAAATTTTGTAGGTTGGTCTAATTCACTAACTAAAACACGAATACGTTGCCTTGCCTGTTTTTCACCCTTTAAGATAAGGCGATTTGTTCGCTCTTCTGCAACCACGGTAACACGAGATGTTCCCATCCGAGACTCTAAATTTTTACCAGACTGAATTGGCTCTAAACGCTCAATCAATTCTACTATATTTCCAACCCAAGCATGTTCTAGCTGCAACACTTCTAATTCTGAAATTTGTACACCGTCAATTTGACTAATAAGCTTTTCAATACGTTTGATATTTTCGACATGATCTGAAATGATTAATGTGTTTGCTGATCGAATCGCAGCTAAATGACCATACTGAGGAACCATCGGTCTTAAAATTGGAACCATATCGGGTGCTGAAGTATTTTTCACACGAATAACTTTTGTCATTAAAGTGTCACCTTTTGCTCTGGTGTTACCTTTAACAAATGGTAGAGGACTTTGCTTTGCATTATTATTAGGTAAAATTTTAGTCACACCATTACTTTTAACAGAAATGAATCCATGTACACTTAATACTGACTCAAAAAGCTCATACACACCTTCCGCACTGATTTCTTCTGTTGACATAACGGTTACTTTGCCTTTGACTCTAGGATCAATAATAAAGCTTTTACCTGTCATTTCAGATACCTGTGAAATAAAAGCACGAATGTCCGCACCATTTAAATTCACTCTCCAAGACTCTCCTGACGCAGCAATTACATTAGAAGCACTCATTGAGCTAACCATAATTGCTGATGCCAGCATTAATTGCTTTAACAAAATTTGTTCTCCAGTTGTCTACCTTAACAACATTGATTTTCTTAAAATATAACATTAAGAACACAATCAACACTCAAACTAATATTCACTCTTAATTCTTGTATAGTCTTTGCACTTTTATATTCTGCACGCTTTTACACTCTCTATGCTTTTAAAATGTTAGTGTTTTATAAATATTAATTATATTCAAAACATTATCAAAAAAAACTAATCTCTGACCATTACTTTCGGCTTGATAGTATGCGTTACTTGACACTATTACTCAACTATTATGCAACTATATCTCTACATCGTACATGTTACAAACTACTAAAAAATACAACAATAAATTTTTTAATGATTTCTTTAAATACTTATCGTCATAACAAAAAATGTCTTAAGGCTATTTACACATTACTTAACTACTAATTTACATATAATTTATACTATAATTTTAAACATTAATATTTAATATCATATATTATTTAGCACATAAAAATGGTACATATGAGATTAAATATATATCCAGAAAAAAACCATAGATTACATTAACACTAATAAAGCAAGCATAAATTTCTCATCATAATACATATGATAAAAAAACCAGTGATTTATACAACAATGAGTGTAATAGCGTTACATTGATGGAATAATGGATTTTACAGCAAAAACTCGTCCGTTGCGCTTAATTTCAACACGCGCCTTATCACCAGGCTTTAAAGAACTAAATAACAATTTATCTTTACTTAAATCACCCAGCACTTGATGATTAATGGATACAATCTTATCATTAGGTTGTAACCCGAGACTTGCAATAATATGTCTCGGGGATGCATTAGTTACTAAATAACCACCATCATCCGCTATTTGCAATCCAAGATTATTCATTGCTTCTTGTGGATTGTTTGCAAATTTCATCTGTAAGTCTTGCATTGCCCCTAAAGGATTTGTATTAATATTCATTTGTGCAACAGTATTTGGGCTTCGTGTATTAGATGCATTTGATTTTGTTTGTGTATATTGATTAGGAGTTGAATTAACCTCATTTTGTACTGACTCTATAGAGTTTATTTTTTCTTTCTTAAATCTTAGCTCTTCAAAATTACCATTTCGACTTAAGATCACCTTATCTGAATGCACTTCTTCTAAGACCGCTTTTCCAAAGACTTTATCCTCTACAAAAAATTTTTTTTCTTTACCACCACCTTTGGATATAATAGCTGAAGACATATTTTCTTTTTTTGAAAAAAATACCCCCATAAGAGTAAAGTTCAAGCGAGTTTGAGGAAGTTTTTCAGGCTTTGGCTTCGGCTTTGGCTTTGCTTTAATCACGGGCTTTACAATGACTTTAGGTTTCACGCCAAATAAGTTGGCACTCTGAATATTTTGTAATTTCACTTCAGAAAAATCAGTATCTTCTGCGGCTGTATCAACAATTAAATTATCATAAGAAGGTAGAACTGCTGGCTCAGAAAGCTCCATAAATTTAAAAGTAATTTGCATAGCGAAATATGCAATAGCCATCACACATAATAGCGTTAGTACATACAAAATAGGATTAACAATTTTTGGATTTAATAAACTTTGTTTCATATGCTCCTCAAAAGCATTTAAATGTTTAACGCCATTAACAGATAAAATTTAATAACTATATCTTTAATCATTGTGTTAAATTAAAGCATAGTATTAAATAAGAATAATGCTGAATATCCAGTATAAATGCACTCTTTATTTACTAAACAAGATACCATCACTATATGCTTATAGAAAAAAGACAACTATCCAATGTAATCGGCACATATAACAAACAAGTTAATGAGAAATAAAAAGTAAGCAAGTTTTTCCATCGAAAAATGAATAAAATGCAGAAAATATAATTACTAAATAGATTTAATCTATCTTAAATACAGGAAGAAATTGCTCGAATTCAAAAGCAATACCATCATTTGAACTAACAGGTAAATCAAAAAACAATGCGACATTATTAGCAACTTTAGACACCACCCATCCAGATGATTTAATTTCAACATCAACCCACTGATCACCAACAATGATATCTGCATGTGATTGATCAACGTTATTTCCTGACACACTTAAAAAAGCAAAAAACTGATTTTTTTGTACATTATCTATACGTAATTGTAACGCAGGTAAAGCCCCAGAAAAATTAAATCCTCTCTGATTGATATCTAAAATTAAATTTTCACTGTATGCATGACCTTTAAGATGAGAAGAAGGAACTTTTATACCCGATAGTGTTTGCACTATACGAAGCTGAACATCGTTTAAATAGACCGTCCCTTTAACCTTAGTCTGTATATGATTTAAGTGTAAGCTACTTAAATCTAAGGTAGCTGACATTCGATTAAAAACAACAGAATTCTCAGCCTTATTTATATGAACAAAGGTCTGAAGAGTCGATTCCTTTTTTGAATGAAAAGGCGTGGCTTTAATTTCAACATGCATCTTTGGCATGAGCCATAATAATGAAAGCGATGTTTGTTTTACTTGAAGCTGTAAATTTAATGGCTTAATATTTGGCAAATCTAAAATTTTTGCTGTAACTTTTACATTCCACCAACGTCCTTCAATACTTTCTATAGTAACATTTGATGGCAAATGTTCTTGAATTTTAGGTAATAATAATCGAACAGGAAAAAAAATGATTGTAAAAAAAACATAACATAATAAAGCTAAAGGGATCAACCAACGAAACTTCATTTTTTATTCCTTAAAACAAAATACTACACATACTATTACTCACCTACCCAATGCCTAAATATAGTAAAAATAAATAAGGGGGGGGGGGTTACATACTATCACAAAAACTTCACTATTATGTGATACAAATTTTTATCCCCTAAAAAAACAAGGGGACATACGCTACAACCAACAAAGTGGATAGCATAACAATAATAGGTAACACATAACGCTCATAGCGCTCCCAACCAGATACATTTTCATGACTAACTACTTCCGACACTCCAACTACTTGACGAGTCAAAAGATGATTTAGTGCAACAGGTGGACTCAAATAACCTAACTCAAATGCAACAAGTGCAACCATCCAAAAATGAATAGCATCTATACCTGCGTTGTATGCATAAGGAGCAATAGAAACAGATACAAGTACAACGGCTCCAAATGGATCCATTACCATACCTATACCCACCAAGCACACAATTAAAAAAAGCATAGTCAACAACATACTATTAATATCAGGTAATAAATAATGCACAACATCCATTTGCTCTATAGTTCCACCAAGCACATAGGATCCGCCCATTAACATAACCAATGCTCCAATATGCTCGCAAGATGCATCTGTGGCTAATTTTACTTTATTTAACCAGGCAACTGTTGGTTTTTCTATCACCTCTTCTTTCAGCTTTGGTCGCTCACCTTTTTGCTTAAAAAATACTTCAAAACCAATCATAGATAGAAAAATCACAGGCAAAACAATAGGAGCATAATGCTGATCAATCTGTACATTTAAAAGGAAATAAAGTGAAGCAATTGTAATAAATATTACAATATAAGGTACTAAATGCTTTGCTTCAATCAAAGAAGCTGTAATTCGATATCTCAAATGGTGTGAAGAAGCACTTTCATGATCAGTATTACGAAATAAGGTGTGTTTTAACAACAATACAACTATTGAAAAAATAACAGCGCTTAATACAAAAATGTAACTTCCCCAATGAAACATCGACTGAGTATCTACACTTTTATTTAATGCGGCAATTAAAACGATTAATAAACATGGACTAAGGACAACCCCCATACTTCCAGACATTGCTGTAGTTGCTAAAGCAAGTGATTTTCTTGCACCAGCCCTTATTAATTCTTTATAGATCACAGCCCCTAAGGCAATAATAATAATTCCCGATGCACCTGTATATGCGGTAGGAAGTGCAATTAAAAAAATAATACATATTGCTAAATATTCAGGTTTCAACTTTAAAGGTTTCAATGCATCAAACAAAAATGAAGCTAATTTTGTTTGACGTAAAAGCATACCCAACCAAATGTATAAAGCCACATTTATAAAAATATCAGAACGATCTAACAGTTGACTAAAGCGGATTGCTAATCCCGCTGTATTTACTTCAAAATATAAAAAATACACTCCACCACCAATAACCATAAACGCATACAACGGTATCGTTACTAATGATTGACCTATTTCTTTAATATTAAATGTACTATTTGAAATTGTAGGTATTTTTTTCTTTAAGCATAAAATAATTGATAAGATATTAATGCAAGCTAAACAACTAAAACCAACTGCTAATAAAATATAAACAAATGAACGGGGATTAGATAATGCATCTATAACATTGATATAACTCACAATTGAAAGTGTAAGTAGTGAATTTGCAATAAGCTCAAATGATTTTGAAACATACAGATTAGTTGCACTTTCAATTGGCTTTAATGCAATATGCTCAAATTTTAAAGAAGTAACAAATACACCGAGTAAAAAGACTGTGCTCAATATCCATGTATGATTTGCAGTGAATATTTGGCTAATATTTTCTATTAAAAATTCAAATGAATAAAAAATTTTCAGCCAGACAGTTTGCTTTTTTTGAGCTTTTTCTACATTAGAAAATTCAACTTTACACTGCGCTATTTGTTTTGTTGCGGCAATAATACTCGATTTTTTATCAAATGGTTCTGGTTCAAATAAACCAAGACTATCTTCTTCTACTTCACGTATATAATCTTGCTCTAATTTATACACTACTGCATCTACAGATATATTAGGATTACATGTTGGTAAAACTACACCATGGCGCACAGTAATATAATCTGTCCAAATGTTATTTCCAAGCGTCAACAATTTTTGATGTAGTTGTAATCCTGTTTGCCCTGTAATAAATAAGATTAAGAGAAATCCTATTGGTAGCGTAACAAAAAAAGTCCGAAGAGAGTATAAAATAGAATTTGAACGAACCATAATTAATACTTATACGTTGTTAGTTACATTATTAACACAATAAAGCCAATTGATACTACAAAAAAACATGTAAGCTATTATTCTTTGTTTTCTGCAGCACACTCTAGACGTTGAGCATCTTTTCTACAACGGATTTTTCTTAAAATATTTAGCATTTTTGTATTAAAATAGCCTTCATCACGCATAGCAATTCTTGTTTTTCTAAAACTTTCATTGTACTCAGGTTTTTTATCATCACTTATATCAATCCAGTATTTAGAATCAATATTCTGCTCTTCACGCTCTAGAATAACTTTATATTGTTCAAAATTTTGCTGAAAGTAGCTTCTTGATGCTTGCCCAAAATTCTCTGAAAATTCACTTTTTCTTGCGATTACTTGTAGTGATATTTGACCAATAGGAAAATTAATTACACCACCCTTATCGCCCATACCTTTTTGTAGCTCCATTGCTGAAAACACAGCTGCAGGACCAAAGCAAATATCAACAGCACCATTATTAAACTGACTGTACATACCAGCAATAGACGCATCAATAGGTGTCGCACCAAGTGCTGCTACCATTTTTTTCTGTGCTGGATCTGCATTAAATGTAGCAACCCGCTTCCCTTGAATAGCTTTGTCGTTGTTAATCGACTTATCATTAACAAAAATAAATGTACTACCACCTGGTGCAATACCTACAACTTCAAACTCACCTTCCGTCATAAGTGGAGCAGCCTTAGGTCCTGATAAAGTATTCACCACATCTTGCATAATATCATAAGAAGGCACCGCACCAACCGCATCAATAGAGCCTGTTAATTGATTAAATGTACGTGCTCGTATACCTGTGACCATAACAGCATCACAAACGTTAGATTGAAAATCATCAGAAGCAACACGCTCATCAACATATGGCTTCACATTAAAGTCTACACCCCATTCAAGTGCATTTGTTTTATAATCTAATGCACGTTGAAATACAGCACCATTTGCTCCGACAGGATCAAATACACACAGTGTTTTTTTTACTGGCTTATTATTTGTAATCGTTTCACTTTGTTCTTGTGCAAAAGTCACTAAAGAATACGTGACCATAAGAGAAGTAATGAACATCTTCATATTATTTTTTACCTATTGCCTTTTCAATTATATTTAAAATAAAAGCATTTTACCGTGTGAATATTAATCTTATCTTATAATCTAAAATAGGGCTGTATATCATAATATATACTCGTCAAATACATTTATTAAAACATTATAATACTAACAACACTATGAACAATAGATTCTATTATAAGGTTAAAAGTTGCATAGATCTTTAAAGAAAGATATATTTTTTCAGCCTATAGAGTCACAGTCACGTTTTCTACAAAAAACAGTTAAAGCAAATCATCAAAACCATAATTCACTTCTTTTTTATCGGAATAAAAGTCGCCCATTTTCATCATTGGTGTACGAGAACCTGTATCTTCTACCCATAACTTGTCGGAATAAAGTAATAGATATTCAAACGCTACTTCATCAAATAAACGATATTTTTCCATTGGAGCGACTTTTTTTCTTGATTGAAACGCAGCTTTAATGGTTTTTTTAGCATCTTCAGTTTGACCTTTGGAAAGATGAAACTGTGCTTTTAAAACAGCGGCTAAACGCACACCTTGTTTAGATCCTTTTGCTACAGATTCATTTAGCATTTCAAGCGCATTAATCGATGAAGGTTTTAATGCAGGTAATGATAACCATATTGCTGATGACAGTGCATTTGGAGCACCCCACCATGCATCATTATCAATACATTGCACATTTTCTGCAATTTTTGCCAATGTACGAGTTGGGTATCCATAAACAGAACCAGAAGCCACATCACTAATAATTGCTTGAGCACCACTAATTTGAGCAATCAACCAATACAACTCCTCATTCTGTGTCATCGAAGGGCATTTTGCAACACTATTAGGCTTATTTGCTCGCTGTTCATAAAATACAGGATAAGCACGCTCAATCGCTTGATACCCTTTCCAATATCTTTGCGATGCTTTTGCATATTTTCTCTTTTCTAAAATACGTTCATCTTTTACTTTAGTTGCAAACCCTATTTTTGATGCTTGAATTGCATTTACTTTATGCTCCATAGCATTTAGCTCAATACAAAGGCCTGAAGTTAGATAAGAAAGCGGTAACAAGTTATTTTTACGAGTAGAGCCATTGAGTAAAGACTCAAAAAGAGGGGCAATCGATTGTGTATGCTCACATATCCAACGTGCATCATCGTGTAAATACATCTGTGGTAGAACATTTTTTTCGGTAAAATCAGCGACAACAACGCCCGTCACTTTTTGCTTTATTGAAGTACAACTTTGTAAAACCAAAGCTCCAGCCATCATGCTTATTATTACTATTGAACGCATATTTTCCCCAAGTCTTGTTTATTAAATTTTACATAATATAACTTGGC
>JACLAC010007381.1_pt1 | contig 14748 bp, 17 predicted proteins | sample 8027881 | NCBI WGS metagenome assembly JACLAC01 (sample SAMN15725517, study PRJNA655200) | protist metagenome | isolation source: fluorescence activated cell sorting (FACS) single amplified genomes of... | place: Spain: Blaines Bay Microbial Observatory, Mediterranean Sea | collected 2016-01-19 | reverse complement strand
TGAAGATTGGTGTAATGACACGCTTTGCGCTGTTCTGCCGGGTCCAATGCATTGAATGAGTCGAGTGGTTTCATGTGATCAATGTGCCATAGGTGTCGGTTTTCCCATGTCATGCCTGGTAGGAATTGTGACTCCAACCATTTATTGCATTCTTTCTCTGTACACCCGACCAACTCTGCTGTGGGTGCGGACTTTATACCCTTCAACCAATGCCTTATACGTGATCTGAGTCTATCCCGCATCGCATACTGTGGGTCTTCCTTGCGTCGCTTCTTGTTGCGTGCATTTACCGTTTCACGTGCTTCCGGGGTCCGCTTCATCTTCTTGTGACATTCTTTGCAAATGCTCTTTGCTTTATCGAACGCTTTTCCAGGTAGTAGTTCGCCACACCCCCATTTGCCGGTGCATACCTTTGGACGATCCCGCTTGTCCTTTTCACGACGTTGTTTCTCGCGCTCTGCGTCGCATTCTTTACACCGTGATTCTCCTTTGTTAAACTCTTTTCCAGGTAATAGTTTACCACATTTGCCGGTGCATACCTTTGGTGTGTCCTGCTTGTCCGTGTCGCGTTTTCGTTTGTAACGTTCTTTCTCTTTCTTTAAATAACATACTTTGCATGTCGCGTGCCGTGGATAAAACGAATCCAATGGTTTTTCTTCGCCACATTTGCCTCTACAACGCTTCATTTGTGTAATACGAGCGATTCTTATATAGTATTTTAATTTTTTAGATTTCCCTTACCCTATACGTATCCAACAGATGTTGCAACTGGGTGCCCTGTACCTCGATTAATATTCTATTTAACATAACAATATCTCGATCAATTAAACGTTGTACCTCTTTTAGTCCTTTTCGCATAGTTAAACACAACGGGGGACATTTTCTCCAGCATATGTGGGGATCGTCAGTTTCGTGGACGAATAAGTACCTCTTTCTGTATTCTATATCTACACAAAGCCTATCAACAAAGGTCCTCCTCGAGGTCCTATGTGCTCTCAGCCGCATAAGGACCTTCTTCATAGTGGACTTTGCCTTCCGCACTCTGAGTCTTGGACGGCACCATTCCAGGATTTCTTTGTTTAAAAGAATTATAAATATCACGTCTTTGTCTTCTAAATAGTTGATGAATAATGCACACAATTCACAAGGTACCATTTCGTAAAGCAACGCGTGCGTTTATAGAGAAAAATACTATTCACATCAATGACCTTCGTGGAAAATATTTCAAAAAAAAATTCGGCATAAGCATTCAATCCATTTACCAGGTGGAAGAAGAAGACACCGTCACTGTCCCACACGATTATAATACACCAGTTGGACTAATATACAGGCGTGACGGTGTAGATTACGCGTTGGGGATAACCGACTTCACTGGTATTGTCAACGTAGACGAGATATTTCAAATTGAAGTTCCGAGATTAGTACATTATGAACTCTGGGGCGAATACCAGCGAGTAGGATGGAGTGTCCGCGAAATTCTACGACTGTTGTCCTGGAGAATTCGGTTTATGGAAACACCACATCTAATTCAAACCAAAGATATCGTCTTGTTCGAAAAATCGCGTTGGATTCTCTTCGCGTTCTGGACCGATGACCTGGAGCGTCTGGTGCGTCTGGAAATCAAATTAGCGCAAATCATCTTCCAGTTGCATGGCAGAATTGGTGGGACGATAAAAGAAAGAGTTCTGAATAGTAGGACAATGGAGGAATTCGAGACTTATTTGAAAAAGCAATACGAGACAAAGTTCGTCTTCAATGATGTCGAGACTAGTTTCGTGCGAAGACAGGCGTCCTTTGGTAAACACGTGAAGACCCTTGTCAAGGGAAGCACCCTAGGGAATATTTAAGTATAAATATTTAACTTTATTTTTAAAATGGAACAGAGGAAGTCAATATCTCTACAGGATTTAGACGATAGATTGGGAAACGTTGAGAATTCTTTACGTGATATTTTGGAGAGTGGAGAGGCGTCTCGAGAAGAATTCAACGAGAGACTCATTGATATCAAAGACGAGATGGAGAACTTGAATCATAGCGTGAAAAAGGTAAAACAAAGCATGAGCTATCGCCCGACGACTGTCATGTTTGTCATCATTATTGTATTGGTTCTTTGGACAACGGTCTTGCATATATATTAACATATTATACATTTTTTAGGTTTTTTATATACAAATGGTGTCGTGTACTCGTGACCTCTAGTGTATTCATGATAGCAGTGGGGACATGAATACTCGCCGCTACTCTTGTTATCGATCTTCCCGTGACAGGTACTACACCACCGTTTTCGACACATGTAACATTTGGACCATTCGTCCGTGATTTTATTGCACGTAGGACACGCCACGACATGGTATTTACTCATTTAAATGCAAAGGTTAAAGCTTATATACTTTAATTTAATTTTTGACGCTTCGTATTTAGAAAGTCTATGTTGCTGGCAGTAAAGTATATGATAAGCGAGTCTCCAAACATATACAGCAAGGAAAGTAAAAATGCCAATTCTCTGTCCATCTGGAGCAAGACGATAAAGTTGATAACGGTAGCACAGATTACCATACATAGGAGGATCCATAGGGTGTTTAAATCATGCGTCTTGCTGACGGAGACTCCGTAGATGTCAATAAAAATATGCCATACAGCAGCCCAGTAAATCCCCGACTCGAGAGCTTTTATCACACATAGAATCGAATAAACCACTCCTGGTACGATGAGGAACAGATGTATAATGCGAAGCTTTTCGTTGTGAACGTGTATCGTACGCAATATCGGCTGCTCCAGGGCAGACTCATACTTTTCAATGTTCTCTTTTTCGTTCTCGTCCTTAGTTCTCAGGGATTTGCTCAAGGTCCACAGTCTTAAAGTGAGCGCTACATCAGACACGATTAGTGAGAGCGCTACCAATGTCCACGTCCCCTTCTCCCATAGAATCGACGCACATGAAGCGGTTGGCTCATCGAGGCATCTACGGACTGCCACAAAGTTAAGCCAACCAATGGCACTGTCAAACGCCGCCGCTGTTATAGAGAGAAACATGGCAATGTACGTGATTATCGTACTGTCCGCGATAGAGACGAAAAGCACCAGTGGTTGTAGTAGGACGTGAAACAGATGAATCCACGACATATGAGAGCCTTCGAAGTATGGTTCGATAGAGATGTAAATTAAAATAACCAACAGATTAAATAGGGAGTTGACTCGTATTAAATTACGTGTCGTAATTATGTTCACGGTGTCGATTGGGCGAAAATCCATTTCTTTGCGCATGACATCTTTATATACCATCATAAGCCTTTCTCAGAATTTTAATTGTACTACTCGTTTTCTTTTTCCAAGTACAGCTTGCAATTCTTCACGTATCTCCATGAGCAATGTACCCAACAACCCATTTTCACCTGCCCACAAGCTCTTTCCTCTGCCTTGGCGCTCGTACACTTTGTTGGAACCAGTATCCAATAATACGGTTCGATAAGGTTCTATATTAAACTTGATTTGGAGTGCAATTTTCATATATCTTCTGTTCTCATCTTCTGTTTTGAGAAAGTCTTCTTGTTTAATATCACCTGTTAAACCGCGTTCTTGAGCGATTTCGTTGACAATCTCCAACCTTTTCTTCATGGATGTTTTCCAACACGCACTGATAAGTTTTGCGATAACTCCAAAGCCATAGTATTGTTGCCCATCATACATTTTCACGTAGCGATCTTTATAGCCTTCTTTGTAGATTGCCTTCCGCATCAGCCTCTCACGATAATTTTTAAAAGTACAGTAATCCATTTTGTCTCTCAAGCTAATATACAGTTTAATTAGGTTTGAATTATTAGTGCGTTGCGACATGTACGTAAACTCACTTCCTCCGTAAAAGTTGGAGAGTAAAAAGTACGGTTCTTTGGAGTTTGATTTAAAACCTATTGCCATTTTATTTTTAACACGTGATCTTTATATACCATCATAAGCCTTTCTCATGCACACCTCCGATTCAAGGCTATCAAAGTAGCCGTACATTTTCTCCATGAAATCAATCATCTCCCCGGTGTACCCGGTTGTTCGTACCACGGTGAGGATGTCCAAGAACTCCTTCATGTACTGATTACAGGTCTCCCAACACTCACTCAGATCCAACACGTGAATCACGGCTTCGGCGTAGGGAACCTCTGTAGGCAAGCTCTGGACCACGCCCTGCTGGATGCTTTTGGTCCACTTCCACCAGTCGGTGTTGTCTTTTCGTTGAGACATGCCCGAGACCATCTTTAAGACGCACATGATGTTTTCGCGACACTGGTCGTGACTCATAGTCTCAGTGATCCCATTGGACCAGAGCACTTTTATCGCGTTGTTCACGCCCTGTACGGTGCCTTTGAGCATGTTGGAGCCGGTGAAGAAGGACTGTCGGATCTTTTCTGCGTCCGCGCCAAATTCGTTTTGGAAGATTGACCAGAGAGGCTGATTGTTCCAAGTGAATGATCCGGAGGATTCATCAAACAAACGACGAAGAAAGCTCTTCACCGTGTCTTTGTGTCGTTGAAACTCCTGTTTGGACTGTGACGATTGGTTCTTTGGTAGGAATGGTAAACACGTTCCATTGGACTCCAACATAATGTTGTGCTTCTTCTCGTACGGTGTTGCGAGCGTCGGGTCGGTCCGTCTACGGTGAGGGTTCATATACCTGTCGTAAAAGTCGAGAAGCTGCTTCTTTCGCTTTGGGAACTTGCGAATGGGCTTGTAGAGGATGGTAAGCATCATGTCGTCTACGTTGTAGAAGGGCTTGTACACGACATCTCCTGCCTCGTAATCACGTTTGTAGAGGTCGATTAGGTATTGTGCGAAGTTATACCAGCCTTTGGGTTGATAGTATTGCATAAAGTAGCCGTACCGCTTCTTGTGACAGAGCATCTCGATGAACATCTGAATCTTGTACCTTGTCGGAATCTCAAAGATTTCCAGCTCCGGGTCCCATCCCGTGGCGGTTTTGCCGCTGCCGTACTGCTTGTAGAGGTGTCCGAAGGGGCATTTGATCTCTACTACATGGGTGGAATCGTAGTATCCATCGGGACGGGAACTGACATTCCAGTTAGGATGATAGTCTTCCGTCTTTTTGCTGTTGACGCCAATGGTCTTTGGCTCGCCGGAAACTTTGTACCTGAATGGCTTTGTGAGTTTGGCGTACAGTTTCTCTTCATCGTTCCAGCTCCCACCTTTGCTTTCACGTTGGAAATCGCCCATGAGCTCTGTGAATTTCATGGCTGCCTCCGTTTCGAAGAGGTTCCCATGTGGAAAGTAGATGCAACGTTGTAGATCACCAAACTCCTTCTTGCCCGGGTACTTACTGTACTGCTTCAACACACAGTCCAGCTTCATTTTTTCCGCCTTGTATTTCCCTTTTACTTTCTTAACATAGCCGAATAAACCGCTGGAAATCGTACTTGCGTTTATAGTCTTTACGGCTAGAGCTCTTTTAGCAGGGCGTTCCACTGTGCGTGGAGCTGGTCGTTTAAACATATTTCTGTACTTTATCGAAACGTAAGTGTCTAAACGTAAAACAAATTGTAGAAAAAGGTTACTATAACTAAGATAAACGCGGGTTTTGATTTTTATGTAATTATGTTAATTGGAAAGTTATTTTCGTACTTTTACTCTACGTCGCTCGGACTTGTCGGTTTCAGTGGGACGTTTTTCCTTCGTGTTGTATTTATCCCATGCCTTCTGCCATTCATACAACTCTTGCATTTTTTTTGCTGCTGTATTCTTTTCCATTTATAGATTCAATATTCCTATTTATATACTCTCCGTATTCTTCCAGTGGCAAATATAATATACCCTATGATAGAGAGTACAACTACTACCGAGCTTATAATGAATCCAATTATAGCATTGATAATGCCTGTATTAATCCACAAAACTACTAAAATGCACAGGATCCACCTTAACATTAGGTGTCATATCTATAATTAAAAATGAAGTATATATATGCAATAAAAATAATATAAAATGAAGGAAGGTGATTTATTAAAAGTTCGTGGCGAAGATGGAACCGTACAATACGGTGAAATGGTCGGAATCAACGAGGATGACCAGCTGGAAGTGTTCTACATCAACCGGAGCAGTGAAAACCGTTGGGTTTGGAAATACGATGAGGATTGGGATACAGTGTCGAGAAATTGTGTGTTGGAACACATAGTATTCGACAAGCGCAATCCAGTAGAAGCTTACATGAAATTAGGATTCCGTCCACTCGACGAGGAGCAATTTGTATTCCTAACCGACACAATTCCCGACAATGTACTCATGCCCGTAGGATGTTTCGAGGCAGAGGAAGAAGACATTTCCGAGGATATGAGCGACTTTATCGTACCGGACGAACAGGGGGAGGCGTTTACACTGGCAGATCCGTCTATTCCCTTCGTCCAAGAGACCCATGAACTAGTTAACAAGTACAACGACTGGGAGCCGTCAGATGCAAATGGAAAAAAGTTGAAAACATTTGTCGATACGCTTGCCGATAAGTACAAATCCATGGACGACAATCGCCAGTTCGCCGCTGGGAAGTCCCTGGATTACGATCATCCACAATTAAATAAAAAATAGAGTATATATATGCCCCACTTTTATAATAAAAAAATATGAGTACTAAAATTAAAAGAAAACGCCGAGCCTCGACCAACGCAATCCGTGAAATTAAGCTAGAACAAAAGAAAACGCATACTATTATCCCTGTCGCCCCATTCAACCGGTTGACACACGACGTTGCCGATACATTCGCGACGCAATTAAGATTTAAGAACGAGGCACATACGGCTCTGCACATGGCAGCGGAGGCGCACCTGGTCGAAGTATTTCAAAACGCGAACAAATTGGCGATCCACAACGGACGCGAGACCGTTCAGGCGGGCGATATTGCACTGGCGGTTGATTTAATGAATTAGACTATAAAGTTAATATAACTTATTATTAATGAGCGTATTATCAAATTCTACACATTTTAATATTTCCAACAACTCTAATAAATATCTAGAGGTTACCGTTTCTTCGGAACAGAACAGTAGCTTTCGAATACATCACTCGTCCTCGTACATCGTAGAAATGCCTCGAAATGCGCCCAACAGGTCATACGCTTCGTGGGTAGTAAACGGAATAAGTAGTTGGACGCGTGGGGCTAAAATGCAATATGTAAAAATTAACCTCCCCGGGAAAGAGACCGTTCAATGTGAGATCAACTGTACGAACGCATTGAGCTTTACTACATCGGTGAAGGATAGGAATTTGAAAAACGAAATGGAAGGTGAACTGCTGGTCCGTCCAGAGAACCAAGGGTCTGAGCTTCATTTGATTTACAGTAGTCAACGTGGGCTAGGCTATACAAGCTCAGGCGATGTAGCGATAGGACTTTCCGATCTAACCTCACAGAACATTATTATCTCGTCTGTGGTAAAGACAATGGATGGTCACGTGATTGATATAGACGATAACTCGCCAGCTCTGTGCAAACACACAGTATAAATATGTGGTTATACTATAAATAATGGATCAAGAACGCATTCAGAAAGCGATTGGCGAGCTTAAACGTGTAGGGACTTATAATGCCCATCATATCTTGTTATACATAGGTATTTTTAGAGGCGACCGAGAACTTGTTGAATATGCGCTCAGTAGAGGAGTAAACATGTACCAGGGGATGAGCACAATGGTGGCGATGGCATTGAAGGACTTAGGATTTGAAACACCGAAGGAATTACCGTAAAATAAAGTATATATATGCATTGTATGACATTAAAATGGAACAATATTTATTAACAAACCGCTGTACCAAAGTGAGAGTGAAGACCAGTGACGGTCATACTCTAAAAGTGTTCTCTGTATTCTACGAACATGTCGCTCTGTTAGACCCGGATTCGTGGAGTCTACTAGACGTCGGAGAGAAGATTTTAGTCGATGTTGATACAAAATGGTTGCTTTCTCATCATGAATCGGAGTTCGGTTACGCTCCAAAGGACGGTACGGTTTTAACTTGCAAGATCACCCCGCTTGATAAGAGTAACCTAGAGAAACACTGGAATGATATGTTAGATCACTGTATTCAAGTGAAGAAAGAGTTCGCGGAATTTGTCGATTCAAAGAAAGTCGATGACTTATCAGAGAAGTTGGACGATCTCAAGGTCAAATCCGAGTCTGAACTGGATGAGAGGGATCAGAAACCCAACGATCGTAACTCTGAAAGTATTCCTGAAGAGACAAAACAAACTCCTCCCACAAAATTAACTGTTGAGACACTTGATTCTCTGGAATAGTTTGTGTAGTTTCCATTTGTTTTATCTATTGAATAGTTTTATACTTTCTTTTTTACTTTTTAAAATGTTTCAGCTTTAGCTCTGGTCGCACAGGGTCCACGGGGTAATATATATATAAGGTCCACAAGGTGCTTCGCTGAACATAAGGTCCATAAGGTCCACTAGGACCAGGCTCTAGGATCCTGGAAAAATACAAATGTGCATATATATATAAATACATACTTACTTAAACCATGAATTTTGAACAGTTTAAGAACGATATACAAGAAGTGCACGACACGTGCAACTCGCGGCACCACCGATGGTCAGAATCACAACGAAACGAATTATTTCAATATCATTTGAACAATCCGGCGGTACAGCAGGCGTATGAAGAGCACGATGTACACCGTTCGGAGTTTTGTAAGGTATATTACCAGTCATACTTAGACTGGGCGAAAACACAACAAGTGTTGGGAAAGCACATGCACGACACTGGTATTCCTGAAACATGGGCGAAATGTGACGCAAAACGGCGGTACTTCAAGGCGATGAACGAATATCCTGATACCGTGGTACTTCTGTCCATGGGGAAATTCCTGGAAGCATTCCATTCGAGCGCGGACGTCCTCCATAAGGTGTTTAAGGCACCATATATGCGCGGTCACGTTGCACACACTGGTATCGTCGCAAGCAAACTCGACGAATACCTTAAACGACTGAGAGAAGAGGGTTATTCCAACGTGCGTTTGATCTAGGGTCCTTAAGAGTCCTCCTAGGGTCCTTATGGGTCAGAGTCCTCCTAGGGTCCCCAAAGAAGAAGAAATCAAAAATAATAATAATAATAAAGAATTATATATAAAAGACATTCATTAAACAAACATGACTTACGCACAACATTTAGACAAATACGGATACGCAATCGTACCGTGTCTGGACAATGTGGAATACTACACGCAAGAATTCAGAGAAACTTTATCACGTTTCCCCGAGTATAACGCACCTAGAAATATGGTCGATAACGGGATACCCTTCGTCAAGGGCGGATTTGCGGCGTTGGGTAACCCATCCTCCTTCCACAATACATTCGTAAGAAAGATTCGAAGGATGGCGCACATGTGTGTACTGGACAACGTGTTTCTGGACGTTCTAGACGAGAACAAGGACTTGAAATTCGAACAGGTAATCGATCGCACGATGTTTCGACGCGTCGGCGATAAACCTGTGGCGGAATCCTGGCATCGCGATGAATCCTCAGGGTGTAAACCAGGTGACACGATCTACGGTGGTTGGATCAACCTGGATAACTATTCGCAATACTTCTCTGGATGTCCGGGCACGCATAAAGAGGTTGAGACGAACCGTGGATTCGCGGCAATCGATAATCCCAAAAAGATGAAGCGCAAAAGAAACGAGTCCGACGCAGATTACGATAAGAGAAAGGCAATTGCGGTATCGGAGTGGGATCGACTTCAATCCCTAAAAAAGAAAATCGAGATACCTCCGGGTCACATCTTTATGTTTTATGAACGCATGGTACATGAAGTGGTTCCAAGTCCTAAACTACAGGATCAACATCGCGTGTTTCTCGGATGGCGAACGACTACATTCAACGAACCGTTGTTTCCGGACCTGGAAAGGCGATTGCGAGACTTTGATATAATACCGATCAAATCTGGTCAGATTCCATGGATGTATAGTTCCAACCACTGGATGTTCGGTAAGAATCGTGAAAACCTGGTCGAATGGTCTAAAGTTCTGAAGGATCAATGTTGCGAGTTGCGCAAAATGAAGTCTGGACAGTTGAAAGGACAGAAGTATCGTGTAGTACACCAAAACATGCGTTCTTTGAAGGAATATGATTTGGTAACAAACCTTTGTCCTCCTTATACACAAGAGGAGATCGATTTACTGAAACCACAGAGGTACGACAACGAAACGGAAAGTGAGGAAGAACAATTATATTTATTTAAACTTTAATATATTTCTAAATATTCACTCGCTCTACTAAAACAGTACGCACATGACATAACAAACACGTGCCATAGAGAATGTCCATTGAAACCTTCCTTCATTTTGAATACGAACGATATGATACCAAATAACGTTCCGAATGCCACCCAAAATGCGAACTTGTAACGATTTTTCCCAATGCGAAGATCGCCTTTCCATAATTGATAGAGTGCGGAAATCAATGCAACAGAGATAAATATCCAACACAACAGAATTTGTATTTGATGTATGTCGTCTCCATCCCATGTGATATACAATATTGAACCGAATACAAGACATATTACGATATTTATCACGAGATTAAGAGTCCACCGACATCGCCATTCGGATGTTTCCTTTGCCCTGCCAAGGCAGTTGTTTTGGAAACAACCTTTTTGTGTGGGTTCGGTTACCTTTATCTTTGGAATCCATGATAAACAATACGAAATAATCGTAATGATACTCAATGCCATATCGCCTCGACCATAAATGTCCGGGTCAGCGGGAAGACCCATTTTAAGATCAGACGACCAGTGCCATACCAGAGAGAAGTACCCAGATAACAATAAAAGTGACTTCAACCAGAGTCCCTGTGCTTGCATGATAGGATAGAATGACCATACGTTGCTAACAATCAGGTGAAATCGGTTCACTGCTATCGCATCCGTTTCATTGTATAACCAATCGATAGATAACAGATAGGATGCGTAGAATGTAGTTGTCAAGAAGAATACCACATCCATTTCACCCTGGTCTTCGTCTTCAGACAGTGTTTTCTTTATGGAAACGTCTTTTACAGAGTGTGGGAGAACTTTGAGGGTCATTTGGTTGGTATTTTAAAATATTTGGAGTGTTTATATACCCCGTTTTGTAACAAGAATCCATGTTTGCCTGGTCAACTTTTAACCAATCCTGTTTGCCCCAACGTCCTAATCGTATAGGTTTTGATTGAATTAAGAATCGTTTCATTTACATGTGTTCCGAGTAGTATTTATAGTATTACATCGACTGGAGTCGAACCAGCTACCTTCGCGTTATGAATGCGGTGCTCTACCGTTGAGCTACGATGTATAACGATTTCACGCTAAATATCTATTATAATGGGGTTATAGATAGCGCTTATCGAACGTTTAGATGGAATTAAACCTCTATTTGATACTCATCAGAGAACGTTTATGGTTTTCACCAGTGCAAGGGAAAGCGAAACATGTAAGAAAGTGAGGTACTAGATGGACCCAAACGGTAGATACCAGGCTTATAGCTCTACTAGAGGAGAGACATTTGTTAAAACTATGAATTCATAGTAGTCTTTTAGAGTCACGACCTCTAATACTCTTTAGGCTTCACGCCTTCGTCACTAGTATTACTACAGTTTCTTTATCCTTCAACCGTTCATGACGTTGTTCGTTGTCCCGTCCATCTCCACTTTTTAGATAAAACCAAAAGTAACATGATTCTGAGCCCTGTGCGGCAGTACATTGAGGAATCAAACCTCAGGAACAGGTACCTCGTGGTGTTCCGCTATCAAGCTATACCTTGCAAATATATCGTCTATATTATCTCCTAGGGCATAATCAGTAAACGGCGATTAAGCCATGATTATTTAAGTAGATCCTAAATACTACATACCCTTACAATATCACAGACTGAGAAACCAGTTAGACTTTTCGGACCGTTCCTTCCGTAAATGCCATAGGCTGTTTAGCGCGCTAAACCTCGTTCTCTCTGTTAACTACATGTGATATCGACATGATTAAGTTTAAAGTCATTAATCAGGACGGAAGTAGAGAATCAAGTCTTCATCTTCCTTTTTGAATAGTGAGCAGGGTTTGATCTTTGTCTTGCTGTAGGAATTAGAGGAGGTATATATAGTGCGTTTTTTAACTTTAAAAGGACCTTGTGGACCTTGTGGACCCTGTGGACCTTGTGTTCAGCGAAGCACATTGTGGACTTATAAATAATATATTATTTTAAAATTTAAACGGGTTGTACGTATTGAGTATTTTATATATGTTCTCCGGCGTGTACGCCTCTAGCTCTATGCTATATAGCTCGTATGTGTACCAGAAATGGAATACACCTGGTTCGTCGATCACTGGCTCTTTGTAGGATAGACTATCTTTTATTTCTTCGATGAAATTTTGAGCGTTTGGCATTTTTAATATTTCATTCCGGTACGCATTACAAATATCCAAACATAACGGAGCAAATATCGCACGAAATTTCTTATTTTGTCTATACAACGCCAACAACAGGGTACAAATATCGTGGGAACGGTTTCTACATGAGACAAGTGACGGACCGGACTCCAAGTCCCAACCGTACAAGTTTTTCTTAATTTGTATGCTACCTTCTGTGTTTGGTAACGTTAAACAAGAATAGCCAAAATCAATAAAGATTATTCTGTCGTGATAGACATCGTACATAACATTCTCTCCATGGAAATCACGGTGAGAGAATCGTAGGGATCTATACAGCCAGTCGAATCCCATACAGCAGCGTTTTAAAGCTGCCACCATATAATCCAATCGATCAATCTTTCGTAGTTCGTCGGCTTTAATATATTCCTGGATTATAACTGACTTGGTTGATCCCATTCGTACTTTTCCTACGCGAAATATCTTCGGAGCAAGGATAGTATCGTTCCCACGCGTGTAAAAGTCTATGAGAATGTTGATAATCGTTTCATAAAACAGAACTTTGCGTGATATCCCGTTTTTGAACACCTTCATGACGACTGGAGTTAGTCGATTTTGCGATGTTGTGGTTGGTTCTACCATAAATGCGTCTAAGAATACTTTGCTGGTCGCTTGAGCAACCCTAGAGTTTCTTTTTACGAGGAGGTAATCCGTCATCGATAAAAGATTATCCGGTTCCGTGTCAAACAAACGTAGTTTCACCCATTTCCATTGGTACTTGTCGATGACATCATCCAAAATTGCAGCACCGGATTCGAAATTGGTGTCGAGTTGTCCGAGACCAATTTGAATGCGCGAAGCTGTTTCTCTGTCGCAAAGAAATATCTTCATTAAATCGGTATTGCGTAGAACCCGTGAAATATCGGGTAGCCCCGGCTGCAACTCCATTTATATAATTGTACATTGTATATATATTTTTTTTTTCATAAACCTACAAAAAATAGTTACCTAATTATGTATTTACGCTTTTAACAAAGGTTTGCGCAACTCGTCATCTTCTCCTTCTAATTCGTCCACTCGCGCCTCCAGACTCCGCACTTGTTTCTCCAACAAAAATACAAGCACGCACAGCAGCATGAACATTATCATAAACCACATGTTCATATCCGACAGGAAATCGTACAAATTGTTTATATTCTTAAACAGCGTGTTCGTGTTAGCAATGGATATATTCACGTTATGGTTAAATATTTCAGTGTCTTCGGGAGTCATTTGTATATATATTCGCCGGTATATATATACCACAAAATGTAGATTAGAATGGGATACGCACAATACGAAAGGTACAGACGTACTTTGGTGTGTACTATTTGCAAAGCGAGGGCTTACCGTAAGAATCTTTGTAGATCATGCTATAGAAGAGACCAAAAAACGAGGTTCCATTGCTCCTTCGGGAAATGTACGTCTCCGGTTTTCGCATCAACACTCTGTCAACGTCATTACCGTTCCTGGCGCGTACATTGCCTATATTGTAATAAAATGGTATTCTGTAGACACCTCTGTCGATCCCACTACCGTAAGGCGCTTAAAACGAACGAGTTTCCAGAGGAGCCCGTATGTACAAAATGTAATAGAAAATCATACGTATCAGATTTATGTTTGGTTCACTTCAAGGAACAGTTTAATACGTGTATTGTGGTGCAATGCCAGGAGGTATCTCACAAATGCGGTCTGTGTTGTAGACACTACTTTCGCCAACGTCGCCGACGTCTACAGATCTAAATAGTTGAAACAGTTCGTCGCTACCGTCTCCAACGATGTGTTCTTTGACTTGTTGCGCAATCGATTTAGATAGGGATGGTCGTGATCGTATTCGAGGATTGCCTCGTTATGAAGAAATGTGCCGTAGTAGATAATGTCTCCATTTTTATCCTCAACCGCTCCCATCCCGTGAATTTTACCGTTCTCCCAATGAGGAGAGGTGTACTTGTTACCATACCTATCCAACAGGACTCCCTCACCGTGTAGTTTATTGTTTGAAACGAACCCGTACTCAACGACGTCTCCTTTGTCGTAGACCAGGTGAAAATACTTTGTACCTTTCGAAAACAATCCTTCTTCTATGACTTGTCCCTGCTTGTAAAAGGTGTATTTACCGTGAATCCGGTTGTCCACCAGTTCTGCTGTCAACAGTTTATTGCCTGTCTGTGTACAGAACAAATTCACATCGCCTTGCATTTTTCCGTCAATGAAAATGCCGGTGACGATATATTTTTGTCCGACACCGTAACCACGACCGGTCGGTGTATTATTCACCATTTTCCAAAACAGTTTGATTTTATCGTCTAGAATAGTTA
>JACLAC010024109.1_pt1 | contig 14752 bp, 1 predicted proteins | sample 8027881 | NCBI WGS metagenome assembly JACLAC01 (sample SAMN15725517, study PRJNA655200) | protist metagenome | isolation source: fluorescence activated cell sorting (FACS) single amplified genomes of... | place: Spain: Blaines Bay Microbial Observatory, Mediterranean Sea | collected 2016-01-19 | reverse complement strand
AGGCTTTCGTACCCAGCATATCCCATGGTATATGCACAGAGGCGGACACGGATGCATATGTAGTTGCGTTTGAGCTTGGAAAAATTAGACACATTCATCGCATGATACTTCGTGACTCCATTTTTGTTGACCTAACAGCCGATGATGGACGCATATGTCTGGCATCTGCTTTAGCATATCCCTTTCAAAAAGTTGTGGGCATTGAATGCAGATTTGGTGAATTCGAAAGGGGTAAAGTGTACGTTGGACGCTACAAGAAAAAGATCATGCCAACGCTAACCATGGAAAAACAGCGGCAATCCATATTAATGATGAACATGGAGCCTTTAAAATATGATGGCATATCAAAAGCACGAACTTTATGGGTAGATTGGAGATACTTGCGCGATGAGTTAAATAAGAGACAAAGTCGGTGCTACAGGTTCATGGACTTTGAAAGAAATTTGAAGTGGCAACCTTCAAATACATTTATGTTTCTTGTTACGGACGAGGACCCATCTGAGTATCCAGAAGATAGGGATGATTTTAAGCTAATAGACAAAGTACCGGGACATGAGATAGATAGGTGGTCCATTGTAGATAGAACAGAGCACACAATGTCCACCGGGCGCGTCATAATATACTGTTATAGAAAGACAGGTCAAAGTCACCTTATTGAAGAGCCGGAAACCAATATTTATGATTTCAATGAATTTTCAGACGAAGAAGAAGATGAGGAGGACGAAGCTGATGAGGTTGATCTACTGCCAAAAGATAAGCTGCGCAGTTATGTTCAAAATATGTATGCAGAAAACTCTCACTATACTTCGTTTGTAAATTCTTCGAGGGACATGCTACTATCAAGGGGCACAAACCTTAGCCGTGGACAGAGCCGTGGGAGCATGGCAGAATCTTACCAATCTTTGTTTGCCGAAAGAGACCCTGTTAGCGTTCGTAGTTGGCGACCCTCTCATGAGGCGGAGTATGTTACACAATGGGACGGACCCAGCAGATCTAGCAGTAGGCAAAACAGTAGAGGGCATGTCTCATTATCTAGCGGTGGTACCGGTGGGGCAAGTGATTTAAGCGGGACAAGTAGAAGCCCGAGTCAAACAGGATCGTATCGACCTCGGTCCTACGACATCTAAGCACTTTTCTGGACTATTTTTTTTTCATCGATCCTTGAAGCTGGTGCATCTGCATTTATTTCGCCCATACTGCAGTATAGTTACGAAGCAGGATTCACGATGTTGACATACCTATGTATACATTGTTTACAAAGTTTCACTCTTGAGCACTACTTTATAGGCAGTTTATTCGAACGATATATTTATAGAGAAGTGACAAAGGGCACTTTTTAGGCGCTTTATTGACAAGATTAAGTACTTTTGAACATTTCTGTGGCAAACGTCAAACTTGATTTTGAGACCTATTACAAAGTCTAGTCTAAAGTTGAAAAAAAGCACATGGTATTCATGCAGGAATTTCGAGATAAAAGAGGGATGGGGCATGCATTTGGACGTTGTGGTTTTAAAATTAATGTCAAATGAAAGCGAATCGGCAAAAAAAATATGCACTTTTCTGGACTACTTTTTTTTTTATCGATCCTTGAAGCTAGTGTATCTGCATTTGCGGCTGTTAGGATTGGGACAATCTCATAAAAAAATTTAAGAAAATTTTTTAGTATACATCACATTTATACTAAAATTTACCCTACATAATTTAGAAGCTTTAAAAATATCATAGAAGAGTGGTATAATCAAAATATATAACAACACGTACTTAAATAGTCTATTATCATACATAAATAATCATATTATTATTATCAAACAACACGTTTTTAAAATTCATTTTAATTTAAATCAATAATATCAGCATATTTGGTTGTTGAGAAATATCAATAGCCGCCTATTCATCTTCCTGCAAGATCATAGCGACTCCAGCTAATGTCCACTTCCATGTAGGATCTACACTTTTTAATGTGCACAAGGACGTGTATGTTGGACCCCTAAAGGTAGTCATGTATAATGGTGTGTCATAAATTGTTGGGTTATGACGCATGTATCCCACATTTGTAGGCTCCCAAGTATCCCGAACTACAACAGCTTTAAAATAAATTACTGGCAGCAGAGGAAGCAAATCTTTGAGTTTACTGTCACACAAATGGCCCCCGCAAGGTACTCCCGCTATCTCGTACGTATCTTGATCTCCATCGGCTTCGTCTTCATCGTAGTAAGCACCCCATCTGGCGCCTTCGAGGAATATACCATGGACGTATGCACCATCAGGTGGATAACTGTTAGCCTTCTCGATGTCTGTAATCATTGATACGTGTGACTCGGTTGTCATTTGATCCAATGGGTATCCTTGTCGACGTCCGGTTACTTGCATTACTGCGGTCAAATAGGCCATCGGGTTAAATAAACCGGAAAACCACGTACAAGTTGGCAAAACTAGCGCTTGAACCCAACTATCCAGTTGTACATTTCTTTTTAGCATTTCCGAAAACCAGCCACCAAGAGGTTTTTTGGACCACCACGCGAGCTTTTCCCATGATGTCTTATGAAATGGGTTCCTACCTGGAACTTGTTCAATCGACAACGCTTCTTGCAAGTCGTCCATTGCATCTGACATATTCAATTCTCCATTTAAACCTTTTTGCAAATCAACTAAAGATTTGCGGATGTATGATAAAAGGACATTCATTCTTGTCAGTTCCTGCACTAATAAGAGTGAAAAGGGACCCTCAGTTTGTTCTAACAACGGTTTGACGTTGACCATAATTTTGACCATATTATAATCGCTGGGAAGCCTTTGAAGGAAATCTTCGATGACAGATTCAACGTTCACACCTACACTAATACCCTCCTCTTTCTTGATCCCAGCCTTTGTCCCGCCTAAGCCACCTAAAACAACTATATCCGTCCATATTTTTGCTTGAGTATTCGTTAAATATCCAATTTCAACATTGGGGTGCATCTGAAACATTAGCGGTGTCTCCTGTGGAAGTTTCTTCTCTACGTATTCAAGCACTCCACTATAGTTCAGCTTATTTACATCAGGCGCCTTAAACCCCGGGGCAATTTCTTTATGCTTGAAAATGCCATCCTCGTAGTAAAAGTCTAAATATGTTTCATTTGTGCGTCGGTCCCATGAGTCAGTAATATGCCCTCCATACATAATTTGCCCGAATATATATCTGAAATCATCCCATGGGATTATATCTTGTTCGTTCAAGTAATCTTCCAGTACATTAGCGCAACAGTTTAGATCACCAAGATTGAAGCTGTACCCACGACTCCAACCTTGTTGACCAAAGCGTCTCCGTCCTAAAATGATAGAGTGATAAAAACACAGTGTTGCCAAACAGCCACGGAAGTTTGTACTTTGCTTGTTTGATTCAATCCTTTCTTGATTGAACTCAGCCCATGTTGCGCGAATATTCGACTTGATGTCTGATGGCGACTCGTTGCATACTTTGATTGCGCGCATCATCAGAAATTCTGGCATATTTTTCAAGAAAGAAAATATAGGAGGTTCCGCGGACAAGAAAACTCGAAAATCTTTATGCAGGGTTTCACTGGCGAAGTATTCATCCAAAATTCGTTCAAGAGTGGGAGTCCAATGCTCCATTAAATGGAGGTTTTGAAGGAAAATCCAGCCACCGTTGGTGGTTAACTTTTCTAAAGCAGCACTTGCAATAGGTTCTTGCCCTTCGCCCATGGAAATATTGACGAAATTTCCCTTTTCAAGTGTATAACCCAACTCTTCGCCAATTCCCTCGACCCATGTGGTTGGATCTACACCAGGAAACAAAGCAAAAAATATAGGAGAACGAGAATCCGATTCTGAAAATGCTTTCATCATGTCAAAAGGGCGTTGTGTTACGTACTCCTCACCAAGTTGCATACCAACAAATTGTTTTAGCGCCGTGACCAGCCGGTCTGGTCTCAACAGTTTCAGCAGTAGCAATTTGCAGAAATCACTTGCGTCTTTGTATCCAGGTATTGGTTTAGTCTCCGGTTGCTCCAGGTTTAACCATTTTGCATAGTCATCTTGCATATCTGATAAAATTTCACTGAAGCCACCAAAAAGCTTTGGGAAAGTCATTTCAAGCCCAGCAGCGCCTCTGAAAGTTTTCTCGTCCATGATTTCAAGCAATGACTCTGGAATTTCCATATCATCGCTTGTGACTTGCTTCACCAATGCAGCCCCCATCCTTGGATTCAAATCATTTTCAGCGATCATCACTTTCAACGTTAACAATGTACTGATTACAAGTTTGTCTGATTCAAATAAACCTCGGCGCATATAATTAAAGACTTGCATTTGAATCTCCTGCATGAGTTGTTTACAGCGAGCCTTAATAGCACGGTCTATAGCCCTTTGGTCGTTTTTGGCCTCTTTCTCAGCTTCTTCGTCTCCGCCTTCTCCCTCGCCCTCCTTCTCGGGTGCTTCTTCTACTGGTGAAGAAGGCTCCGCCTGAGGTTTCAAGATATCGTCTGGTTCACCACATGCGGTAATGCTACGCCGCATAACCTGAATAAAAGCTTCGAGGTTATAAATGTAGTAAGTGTGCATTTTAAACAGGCTATTCAACAAGAAAAAGAGTAAAGATCCTCTGGCTGCGACTAATCGGTATTTTTCGCTAGTAATGTTGATCGACTCTGCCGTCTTTGCTGCAATCTTTTGCTTTTTCTCGATGTCATTGGCAATTTCTTTAGTATTTTCAAGACCTTCAATCAATGCCCTGTCCTCAGTAATATCACCCTCGGCTGTAGCAATTTTATGCAAAATTGAATCTTCTAGCTCAGCCATTCTGACTTTAAATTGGTTCTGTTGCTTGATTAAGAAGAGCCTCTGGTCTGCTAAATCTGGCCTTTCCATCTTCACAACTAAATTCAATAATTGATCGGCCAAACCGGAAGGTGTCACAGTGAAATTTATCAGGGCGCATTCTGCTTGAATTTCAGGTGGAAAATGGGGGTTGCTAAGCTTTGTGTGCAAAAACAATTTGAATTTCGGCCCAAGCTCAACCTCTGTATCACCGAGGCGAACATAAAATTTGCGCCCCTTTTTTACAGTTGCCCTGGAAATTACCGGATTCAAAATCGCAGGGATACTTTCCTTCAAGTTTTCAAGCATTAAGCTTTCACCATTTTCCATTGCACGCTCTAATTTTCGAAGCATCTGCTTTTCTTCAAGGCGCACAATATCCAAGTTGTTTTCTTTCTCTTTTTCGCGGATCCATGCTATAGCTTGCAATTGAGGATCAATTAGAACCGGCCATCTATCTGTATTCGTGACGATTGTTGCATTTTCAGTTGAAACCTTGTCCGAGGGAAGGTTTTGGGATTGCCATTTAGCAACTTCGGCATCGAAAGTCAAAATTTTTAGCGGATCAGCTGCTGGTGTCATTGGGATGGAAGGAGTCAATTCAAACTTTGGTTTCTTGTCTTCATCATTTGCATCTGGATTTTCTTCATTTTCTTTAGCTAGTTTTTCTTCCCACTTTTCTTCCAAAACCTTCAGCTCATCCTCTGTCAATGCGTCAATAAACGGTTTTGCCGCTGTCTGCATGAAAGGCGTCCAGCAGTTAGTGAGTAAATGCTCTCGAAATTCTTTAGTGAAAGGGCCAATATAAGATATAAACGCGGAAGCCAAAAGTACATCTCCCGTAAGCAACTGATAGTCAGACTCCAACACCTTGATGTTTGCCATCCACCTGCCGCCTTCACTATCTAAGGCTCGTGTCAAACGTTTAGCAAGATCCAACTTTGCTTCACCTCTTTCGACTTGTGCTATAGCTTCTGCCTTGTCCGCCTCTGCTTGGTCAGATTCTTCCTTCAATTTGTCTAAAAGTTCTTGAAGTTTGTCCAATCTTTCTTTTGCATTTTTAAGCGATTCTCTTGCTGCGACCAAACGCACGTTGCATTCTGCTAGTTCTATTCGAAGGGGCTCGACTTCTACGTGTATATCTCGGTAAATTACAATATTTTGGACCCAAGCACACAATCCAGCAGCGGCAGAATTTTTAACTCTTATTATTTCGGCATCAAATCCTTCGTCAGCAATGTATTTTCGAATATGCTTGAAATTTGCATCAGGTGGCTCATTATGCTCAATACATTCCTTATATGCTAGTAACGCTCGTAAAAAACCAGCAATGTCAGTTAAGCAAGCTTTCTTCGAAGCGGCCCAGCTCTCATCTTTAACTGCTCCACTTTTCTTTGTGACGATATTCTCTGAAATCGCAGCAATATCTGCATTTGAAGCGTTTGGCATGCCACAAAGAAGTTGTGCCACAGCTGCAAAAACAGGGGCTACTCCTTCGGGCGCCTTATTCATAGTTTTCGCTTCACCCAAATCCTTTTTATTTAAGGTATCCAAAGCAGCCATAGCAGCATCAACGGCTGGCTGAGCTTTATCCATTACCTCTTTTGCTGCTGCTTGGCGCCTAGTTACATCCGCTTCAATTTCATCGGCCTTCTGCTTTTCCATATCAGCTTTCGCAGTCTCTTCCTGAGCACTATCTTTTTCAATAGCAACTTTAGCAGCAATAGCTTCAGAATTATTTTTCTTTACTTCAGCAGCCGCCAGCATAACTGCCAAATCATCCGACAGTTTCTGGACACTCGCAGCTGTCTGATTTAATTTCAGACAACCATTTTCGAGACGCTCTATTGATTTCATTGCTTGCTCACGTTTTTTTTCCAGCAGAGTTTTGTATAGTTTTATACACTCCAAAAATGATTTTGGAGTTGTATATACCGATCGTTTTTCTACCTCCAAAAAGTCTAGTGCTATATCGTTTACATTTTGAAATGCAAAAGGCATAAAACTCACAATTGCTTTTTTCATGTAAGGCTCGCCGAGTTCTTCTTCTGCTAAAAACTCTTCTGCAACTCCAAGCAATGCCTTTTTGGGCCATGGTTGGAACCAGTCTATAACGGTAGAATTAATTAATGCCGGAAACTTCAGGGCTCGACTACGAAACGATTCGCCGACCGGCGAAAAGCACAGGCAAACGTGAAGATTTTTGCGAATTCTTGACATAAAAAATTCCCATACAATATCAGGCTCTGGAACTAGGCCGGCCTCTTTTGTTGCTTTTGTACATTCATTAATTATTTCATCCTTTTCTTCTTGTTGGTACAAATCTGGTATGTTTCCACTGGCTAATAAGTCATTGATATACACCAAGAATCGTTCGTTTGTGATTTGGGAGTCTGTAAATAGAAATAGTGTACCAAGATCCTTTACTCCTGCATCCTTGTAAAACTTCTGTAAATCTTCTTTTAGATCACTTATACCGTATGTTTGGTTAATCGTAATAGTCTTTAGCCCATATGCTAAGCTAAAGGCAGCCAAGCGTGCCAAACTACGCTTACCGCTACCACCGACACCCACAGATAGGCAGTGGCCACTTGCACTTGAAATGATCCGACTGATGCGGCAAACGTGTTTTACTGCATCCTCGAAAAGTACTAAATTCATTGCAGCGTTTGACTCATTGTACGACTCCAAGGTTTTATTGCATATGTTTGTTACTTTCTTCATACTTTTTGCTTGATTATATATCAAATCGGAAGTACCCTTGGCAAATGGTGTAAATATGAGTGGTTTCGGATCTTTATCTGCATATAGAGCAGAAATATCCGCATTGAAAGCACTGAATTTTTTTTTGGCACAAGTTTTGATAATCTCAGAAAATTTTGCAATATGGTCTTCATTAACAAGGCGATCGCTATAAACTCTTTCAGACTCGTGGCACCACAATTGAACAAATTTCGATGGGTCCTTGAACACTTTTGGAGTAGACATTAGTAGTCCCTGAAACACATTTTGAAGGTGTCGTAGATTGAATTCATAATGAAAGTTTACAGCAGATTTTCTAAAACTGTTTATAACAATGCTGTGGACCTCTAACGCACCTTGAATAATGTTAGGTGCAATACTTTTAATGTCATCGTTAAATTTGTTTAAGTGACCATCTAAATACGTTGTGAATATTGTCAATAGACTTGTTGCGCCTGGTAAATCCATCGCCATCGTTACAAAATGTCGCTGCAATCGTGGATTAACATAGAAACTCCCAGCTGTCGGATTCATCGCAGCAATATATTGGCAATCTTGGATGTTCATAGGACCAAGCTTCACTCTGTCAAACCATCGCTGATATTCAATGACTTGACGCATCAATGCAACTGCACTCTGGGTATCATATATGTCTACTTCTGGCAAATTAAAATCATCTACAAAAAATACCATTTTTGCTTTGCCAGCTGGCCCAAAATTCGATCCAACACGCTTCACTATCTTGCTTTGGATTGTATCTTGCAGTGCTTGGCTTGAAGTATAGAAGTTGAAGTTGATGTTGGCATGTTTTCTAACAGCTTCGTCTTCTTGTTTAAGCAAACCAGAGACTAATTGTGTCTTACCACAACCGGCGGGACCAACAAGCATGACTGGCTTAGACATGTGCATAAGAGAAACCAACCAATGAGCGTTTGCACTTGATTCAGGAGTAGGAATTGTTATGGAATCCATCGGTGTTCCTGCTTTATATTTCACAGAATAAAAATACTTAGATTGGGACCAGGGGACAAACGTGTCACCCTCTTCGTTTTCAATGTCCAAGTATAAATCAAATACAGACCCTCGTGTGGGCAGACGAACACCTTTAAATTTGCCCATCCACCATTTGCTAAATTTCTCGCTGTAGTCCGTGCCTTCAAACTCAAACATTGATGCTCCAAAGGACCAGACTCCGGCAAAAACAAACCTAGGCTCGATGGCGGCCCGAATTTCAGACTCAGAGTCTAGCTTTGATAACGTCTCGAAATACTCTTCGGTTATCATTGTGTCTAACATGTACAGTAGTGACATTATGTAAGCCATGTCCTCAAGGGGTACAATGGATTTGCATTCAGCCTTTAGAAAATGCAGAGTGTCGGCACAGTAATCCTTAAATAAACTATGCAAAATATTTTGGACAGCACCAGATGCCCCAATTTTGCCCTTGTTTTCAACCCAGCTAGAAATTAAAGCTCTCCATTGTTCTCCCCCGTCCGTACTTATGTACAAAACCCCTGCACGACTTACCGTTGCTAGCGAAGCAAATCGTAAATCACGAATTTCAAACATCATTTTCATGTGTGGTTTCAGTGGAATTCTTTCATTACTCGCAAGGGTTAAGGTCTTGTTCATGTCCATGACACTATTCATGGATTCGATCCAATTTGTATCTAAGTCACCATCCATGATGATCCACTTTGGGTTTTCATCACTTTCATTGCCCATGTCCCTCATCACTTTGGATAATAACCCGTCTTTCCACTCTCTTGTTGCTAAGGTTATGTATCCATACAATTCTTGCGGCGTAATTGATTTTGGGTTGATATCTTGTACCTTTGTTTTCTGTCCACCGATAGTCTGGGCTTTAGCCAGCGTTCGCCATGTCTCTGACTTGCCAGCTGCTGGTGGCCCCATTACAAACACACAATGACGAATTGCTAGTAGTTCCGAAAGCTCGACACATTTACGCTGGAAATATTCATCCTTCCAAAGTCCCTTTTCGTCACAAGCTTGTGCTACACAGTCTTCAAGCGCCATATCCCGCTTTCTCGGAGGGTCAATACCAGGAAATAAATCTCCTAATAAACCAAAGAATATTACCCAATCTTGTGCAACAATTTTTGGCGTGTTGAAATCCCGTAATGCTCGACAGAGAATAATTTGTTCGTCGACGTCCGGCTCTTGTCTTTTAAAGCCCCCAGCTACCCTCAATACACTTTTAACAGCACGCAGACCCCAATCATAGTGTAACTGCTTTGAGAGCAAATCGTTTAGAAGAGAATACAGGCCATAAAACTTAGAAGCGAGCGCTGTAGCTTCTTGAAATCCTTCAGCCATAAGCATATTTTCACAAATCAATACTAAATCTGGCACCATTACTGTCATTGGGCGAAATAGTGCTTTCAAACCCTCTGGTAATTCTGCCCTTCCAATATACCCCGGATTCATTGTAATAAATACTCCAACAGAATGTACGAGAGCTACTGTATCCCCCTCAATTGTTACTTTATGTTGATCCGCTTTTAAGCCATCACAAAGAGCTTTAAATTGTACTGTCACAACTGATAGTACTTCTACGCGAAGTCGATTAAATTCATCGAAACACCCCCATGATCCAGTCGCCCCTAAGCCTTTGAACACATTACCCATGGATATGTAATCCATCTCCGGAGAGCAGTTAAAAACGTATATGGTGTATCCGAAATTCATTGATAGATCTTTCACCGTTTCCGTTTTTCCTGTTCCTGCAGGACCAGCCGGCGCTACTCCCATTTTGAGGTACAGGCCGACTGTAGACGTTACATAAATACGATCGGTCAACGGCGTGACAACGAGCCGGCCGTCATTTCCGATGTATTCAAAGCCGTATGGAAAAAAACCATTCAAGACTGTATACGTTGGAAGGTTATCATTGTTTGGGTCGCGTCGCGGTTTCAGCTGTGACTGCCACAGGAAATGATCAACCCTATCGACTTCTTCACGGATTAATTTTGCTACAATATCGCGATTGTGAGCATCCATTGTAATCATGCACATCACACGCTGCCTTTCATTTTTTGTTAATTTTGGATTGATTGTAATGTTTACCAAATCTGATATTTGCTTTCGCTGGACCTGGTTGAATTGTTTTAGTTTACCGGATGATATAGCTTGCTCACAATCTATGACATACTGTATAAACGAGCACAAAAGAGTAAGCTGCGCCGGTGATCGCGGGTCCGCATGCGTTTCATTCTTTTCAAGTGGATCTGGGACTTGCTCCATGAGCCAATCAACACGAGAAAGTTCTTGAGAATACTTCCAGCACTCATGAAATTTTTCTTTCAATGTCTGTGTCATTGCATCTAGAAAAGTTTGTAAATACACTTCAGGTTTCCCCAGTAGTTGGACTTCTTTACTTAGTGTTACTTTTTCTCCGCCCACGGTGGAAAAGAATCTTGGGACCCACGGTCGATCTTTTGCATTACGTTGGTCAATTTGCCAAGCTTTGACTTTTAGGTACACCTTAGTAACGTGGTGAGCTATCTTTGAAGGTACATTACCATTACTCAATATATCCAAAAGGTCTGCTTCAGATGTAAAATAGAATCGAGGAAATTGTGTTCGTTTTTGGTCCAAAAAGTCCATTAGCGATCTTTTACATGCGTTCAAACCCTTTTCTGTCTCTTCTAGCTTTTCGAACAAACCCTCTTTGTTTGCAGCACGAATTATACTTTTAGTGGCTCGAGCATCTTTTAGTATTTGCTTTACATCAATGTCAATCTGAACGAACCTCGCAGCGTCTTCTGCTAATTCCTTTTTAACTTCTTCTGAACCAATAAAGAGAGGCTCGAGATACGACCAAAGCCGCTGCACTTCGGAAATAAGATTTGAATTTTCAGAAACACCAGCTAACTCCCTTTGCCAGGTCGTAACTTCGGTTTCAAATGTCGACAAGAATCGCGATCCCATCATTCCCTGTACTGTCAGCTGATCGTTTTCTAACATTTCAAAATCATCTTCACCTACACGTAGCAAATAAATATCAAGGCCCTCTTGGTATTTTTCTTCTACCCATTCAACACAGGCCCAATTTTCTTTCAAAATTGCAAGTTGCTTCTCCATTTTTTCTTCCTTTAGAGCTTGATCACTAATATCTTCAACTTCTCCAGCAAACTCATGCATACCAAGTTCCATAATATTTCGAAGTTTTTGCTTAGGGTTCTGTAAAGGATCCTCGAAGTCTTTTTTTGCCGCTGCCCTCATTTGATCCCAATGTCTGGGTCTCATAGAAGGGTGTAATATAGCAGCTACTAGGGGAACGACAGTCATGTAGTTCTTAGCAAGATCGGCAATGCCATCGAATGCATCGTGGCCTCTTACATCGCGAGGCATTTTCCTTACCGTTTTAACCATTCTTTTGGATTGTGCTTCCATGGTATCTGGATCTAACTCATCCCACATTACTTCACAAACTTCATCATACTCATTTCGAATATTATTTATGACACTCCAAAGATCTCGTATTGCTAATAATGTGTTATCAATAAAAGCCATAGCTTTCTTTGTTTGGGTCAACTGCGATTCCATGTCGAACACTACAGAGAGCTCATACCAGCGTGTAAATTCATTGGTCTTCATTTTGTGAGATGCTTCATACTTTTCGATAGCTTGACAAGCTTCCGCATACGTGATATCCCATCGCCAAAAATCTGGAGTGACACCAAAATTGTAACGATAATCCTTTGCTTCGCGTATGTATGTATCTAATTCGCCTTGGACGTGCTTTCCGGTCGCTTTTTCTGCAGTTTTGATTTCTTTAGCTTTCTCAGGGGCCCTAGACGTTAAAGTTTTCCATAGGGACTCTGATTGGGAGATGTACTTTGATTCACTCGCCATATCATTGCCCCGAGAATCTAAGTAATGCACAGCCATTTTGCACTGTTCAAACAACTTGAGCATCTCTGCTTGGCCTGTTTGGACGGCAAATATAGTAGATTTACAATCAAGGAGCGATTTTACATCGCCTTCTTCAACAGTGCGGCCCAAAATAATTTCATATCCCTTAATTTTCTGACTGAAACCTTTAATCATAGAATTCAAGACCTTCCTGTATGCCTCCCCGCCCATAAGCCCATACCCATCTTCAAACGAAGCTCCATCAATAACACGGACAGTAACCATATCACTTAATGGGCCTTCCTTACCACCAAAAGTGCCTAGGTAAGATGCAGTAATTCGGTACTCACCAGTGAGCTCAGGATTAAAAGAGACTGTATGACATCCATTTTCGTTATCTTCTATTGTAACAGGTATTTCTTGAGTCAGCTCAACTTCTTCCTCAGGTCCTTGACCTTTTGCATCTTCTTCTTCGTCTTCATCGTCACTTTCAGAATCACTATCATCATCATCTTCGTCATCTTCATTTTCTTCCCCTTCTTCCAAGGCTTCAGCTTCTAATTCAGCTTGAGGAATAACGCGTTCTACAAGAACTTTGAATTTATCTCCACCATACTTTCGAATTTCTCCAAATTTATCTCGCGTGAGTATCGTAAATTCAGACCGTTGTCCTGTGGGAATTCCGTCCAATAATGCAGGGCCAAATACAACGGAGTGACTTGCACTTGTAACAGTAAAAAATTCAAACTCAACTGGATAAATCGTAAAAATTTTGCCATCTAAGGAAACTGAGATATTACAAACACGCCCATTCTTGTTGATGAAATTTTCCAAATTTGGCGTTTCACATTGTATTTGTGTTTCTGACACGTATGCACCAAATGTTTCCTCGTTTTGATATGCATCACCCGCATCAAACTGCACTTTGATATTTCTGGTATTTGGAAAATCGACCCCTGTCAATGTGATTTTCGTACCACCCTTGATGCTACCATAAGTTGGCTCAACACTTGTAATATTGTATGGGGGGCCGATAATACTATTCATATCAGCCTTCCACAAATCATTGTACCATTTATTAGACCAGCCGCCAAATACGTAAAAGTTACCACTGTTGCGGCGATACGCCAATGGAGTATCGCAGCGTCCCCTCAGCTTCTTCTGAAAAGGCAATTCTTGCCATGATTGGTTGTTGAGATTGTAGAGCCGCATGTCGTTCATGTATGTACCAGACGGTTTTTTGCCAGTGGTTAAAGCTCCTGTCAAGCCGCCCCAAATGTAAAGTTGGGGATCTGGAATTGCGTTTATTACTACAGCCCCATGACTCCACCTTGCTGGGCCTGATGGGGCTGCTTCTTCCCATACCAACTCTTCCCATCTTCTGGTTTGTACATCAAAAATCCATATGTCATTGAACTGTTCTTTATTTGACCAACCACCGTGGATAACAAGTTTTGAGTCACCTATTACGTCCATTTTATGGCCAGCTCGAGCTAGTGGTTCAGGATTCAATCCCTCTTCATCATCATCATCATCATCATCTTCGTCTAGTACGGCTTTTGCATACTCTATTCGCTCCCATGACCACGTTTCTGTATCGAGGGCGTACATATCGTTGAAGTCCCTTCTAGCAAAGCCTTGGCCACCATATCCCCCAAAAACGTATAACTTTTTACCAACTTTTGCAGCGGCGTGTTCACCTCGTGGCAGTGGACTTGGGCCAAGTCTATTCCTTAACGTCGTATCTGGCGATATTTCAGATTCACTTTTTAATTTGATCGGTTGAGACCACTTGTATGCCCTAGTATCTAGCACCCAAACGTCGTTAAGTCTTTTTGCATCGTCTTGAAAACCACCGAACACCACAAGTTTGTTATCGAATCGGGTACAACTGTGGTGCCAGCGTGGCGCTGGAAGTTCGCTGGAGCCAATTTTAGGTTGCTTCCATTCGTTTGTATCCAAGTTAAATGTAAAAAGGCTATTACTCGTCCTCGCTTTGCTTTCGCCCCTTTCGAAACCATCATCATATATACATCCACCGAATAAAAATAAATACTCTTCCGCGCTTGTGAGCGTGTGGCCCGATCGGCGCGGAGGCCTAAAACTAGTTTTTGGTGTAACCTTTTCCCACGTGATTGGAGGAAGGGTTGACATTTTTCAGTTTCACTGGATTATCTTTATCGAAGTAAAGAAATAAATATATTGATCCCTCTTTTCCAGCAACAATGTCGTGTTTGTATGTATAATCGCTCGTTCACACTTCGGTGTCTGGTCGTGGATGTACGTGTATATGATCACTAAGAAAAACAATGGTATG
>JACLAC010014457.1_pt1 | contig 14754 bp, 16 predicted proteins | sample 8027881 | NCBI WGS metagenome assembly JACLAC01 (sample SAMN15725517, study PRJNA655200) | protist metagenome | isolation source: fluorescence activated cell sorting (FACS) single amplified genomes of... | place: Spain: Blaines Bay Microbial Observatory, Mediterranean Sea | collected 2016-01-19 | reverse complement strand
TCTCCTTGGACACATATACTACTGCCATCGAGATGGACTTGTTTCATGCTGACCCCAAAACGTTTCACTGCTGCTAGGGCAATCTCCACAAACACAGAGGTTAATCCTTTCTGATAGAGCTGATCCAGGACTCGACCGATGCGACTATCATTAATATGTTCTGGTTTGACTCCTTGACCAATCAAGTGTTCGGTAGCTTTGCCGACGAAGAATTGGTTAAATAGATACAATGGTGCTGTCAGGAAGCCCAAGCAATTCAGAATCATGGCTTTGACTACATGCCCCGCACTAATTTTTTCTAGGGGGTGTGTTCCTAGCAAGCGGTTGATAATTTCCACAATTCCGATCTCATCTACGATGCCCGCAATCACCCCTAGGTGGTCGATGTCTTGAACATCAATTTCAATGGGTTGGTTCTGGTTCAATGGCTCAAATTGAAATACTTCCTATAAATATCTCATCTTTCAGCCAACCTGCTGAATGTAGGATACAGCGGTTTTCAGACACATTGGGGACACTCAAATTGACCAGAACGTTTAGCCTAGAAAACATCGGAAGTAAGGATCTGTCTAGCTGTACTTTATCTACCTGCAAACCGCTGTATGATGTAGCATCTAGTAATCTTTAATAAGTTGCAAAAAGAACTGTAAAGTGAAATATTAAAGCATCTTTGTAGCTTAGAATGCGTAGTGCTTACAAAAAAACAAAATTTTCTAAATAATTCGAACTATAACACCTTTTGTTTGAGTGCTTAACTTGTCCCCTTAGGTTATGATGTAACAAAAATACCTACTTCCGTATTTTTCTAGCGATCGCCATACTAGCTTTTGAACTTGTCAGGGACTCAAGGTAGTGTTTATTACTACCCTACCATTCTACCAAGATAGTCATAAGCTGCTTAAGTTCGCGACGAGGGCGGACGATGGGACTTGAACCCACGAATGGTGGTACCACAAACCACTGCCTTAACCACTTGGCTACGCCCGCCATGACGTGTATATTGCTTTGCTATTATAGCACTATCAAACTGCATTTCGATCGCGTAGTCTAAAATTAGGTCACAGATAGAAATTACCATGATAGATGACAAAGTTAAAAAACCTTGGTGCAGGAGTGATAATCTTGGGAATTGCGGCGATCGCTTGTTTAACCAATCCTGGAAAAACAGGATATCGTCAATACGCTAATAGCATGTTAAAAACTGAGTTTAAGGAAAGAATTTGCCCTCAGGTGGCTGAAGATTTAGGACAGTGGCTAGAAAGCCAATGTTATGTATTAGTCAATACAGCTAGCCCCTATTTGGCTGACGTTGTCGAGGGTCAAACAGAACGACAAAACTTTTTATTATTTAGTATTTATCAAGCGAATCTTCCACTACCATCTCCGCTGCCTACATATCAGATAGAGACTTTAGGCATATTAGGAAGCTTTTATACTTATCAAGCTAAAAAACTTTAAGTGGCTGTAAAGATTGGGTTTATTTAAACTGGAAAAAGCAATAACTATCTGGAGTTAATTATGAATCGAGAAAATAGCCAGGATCTTGGTAACACTACAACCAAATTAGAACAAAGAGATGTTGTTAGAAATCCTCCTTATGGTAAGGTAAAAAATTTGGAAAAGGGGGAAAAATATTGCATTAATAAGATTGAGATCGAGCCTGGAGAACATATGAGTACCCAAATGCACTATCATCGCAGCGAGCATTGGATTGTAGTTTCTGGCACGGCTAAAGTAATCTGTAATGGTGAAGAAACTTTAGTGATGCAAAATCAATCTACTTATGTTCCGATGAATACACCTCATAGAGTTGAGAATCCTGGAGTAATTCCATTGGTAATGATTGAAGTACAAAACGGTGAATATCTTGGCGATGACGACATTATTCGCTATGACGACTAAATCAAAATAACTTACAGATATGTTCGATAGCGATTTGTATTTTTAACTCAACAATCGCTAGTCTTGTTTAGAAACGGAGTAGATTATTTGTCTTCTCGACTCAAAAACACAAGTTTTAGTCAATTAAAAAACGTCTGTAAAAATGTTTCCAGCTATTGTAACTATACATTTTTATCGAGCCAACTCAGATAAGATTGAGAACCGGCAACAATAGGTAAGGCAATAATTTCAGGCACTTCATAGTCATGTAATTCCTGAATTTTTTCAGCTAGTCGAGCAAATTTATTGAGGTCGGTTTTAATTGTTAATTGATGCTCTGAGTCTTGATTAACCTTGTCCTGCCACATATATACAGAGCTAATTGGATATATATTGACGCAGGCTGCCAACTTTTCCCTAACCAAAGCATGGGCTATAGCCTTACCTTGTTCGAATGAGGCTACAGTAACTAATACTACTCCATATGCTGAGTCTAATTCCATGTTAGGTAATTAAATTATGCTATCTTAATTTGCGAAAAATTTTGCAAGTTAGCTGCTACCTGTAGGGGACAAAAGAGTTTGGTTTCGCTCGCATTAGCCTGAAGAACAGTATTATTAAAATTGACTCGTTTGAAAGAGGCTCCACGCAAATTAGCATTATTGAGATTACTATTACTCAGATTTGCTCTGGTAAGTTTGGCACCACTTAAATTAATCCCCGTCAAATCAGCATTACTAAGATCGACATCAATTAAAAACGTTTGACTGAGATTCACCTCTGTTGCAGAAACGTTTCGTAACTGAGCCCCTGTTAGTCTAGCTTCATGCAGATTTGCCCAATTAAGGTTTGCCCAATTGAGATTGGCTTGTCTTAAATTGACTTTTCTGAGTTTGGCAGCACAAATATTGGCACCTGATAAATTTGCCAACCTAAGGTTTGTGTTAGTCAGATTAGCACCACTAAGCTTTGCTTCGGTTAGTTGAGATTTAACCATAAAAGCACCGCCGAGATTTGCTCTGGTTAAATCTGCTTGCCGTAGATTAACCTCGCTCATTTTAGCAAAACTAAAATTCGCCCGATTGAGATTTGCTTGGCTGAGATTTGATTTGGTTAGAAAAGCACGGCTTAGGTTGGCTCCTACTAAACTCGCTCCCTCAAGGCTGACGGCAATCAGCATTACTCCTGATAGATCTACGCCGTCAAGATTGACTCCCATGAAGTCTCTATAGCCTTGTTCGTAAAATTTTAATAATTGCTCTTTGTTCATCGCCTTGGAAAGCTTCAAACCTACGCCAATATGTTTTACTCGCTATAAAATTAAGCCAGTTGTAATATTATCACTTGCAACCTTCTCATTTAGCCATACATAGAATAATAACTTTTGTATTAATACATTTAAATCTATTAAAAGGCTAGGAGCTAAAACCGTCCCAACCTTACAATTATCTCGTAAGGCAGGGTCAATTAATTAAAGAATAAATCTGTCCATCAATCAGCAACCTGGTAATTCCTTTATCCTGAAGATAACGAGAAGTTTTTTGCAGCATACGACCATCAGGAACTTTAATAATTCGTTCGCGACGATGAGAAAAGCGTTTGGCAATACGGTGGTTATCAAAGACGGGAAGAGTTTTTTGTCGGTTTTCTTCTTGCGGAATTGCTCCTAAATCGGCAAAATCTGAAAGGGGTTTAACTATTAATTCGGCACTGCGATCGATAACCAAATAGCAAGTTCTAGGAAAAGAGGCTTGAGACAACGGTAGAATCCGCACATCACTCAAACTAGTGCTTCTACCAGCTAGTGGTTCTTCATCTTCCCAATCGTCATCGTCTTCCTCATCATCGTCATCATCATTAAAATCTTCTAAATCTTCTCCCAACATTTCTTTGAGAGTAATAATATCTACATCATCGTCATCGTCATCGTCTTCAAGCTCAATTTCTGCACGGTCGGCTTTGAGAATTAGGCGTTGCGAAGCTGTGACACTATCTGAAACTGGCTCGCTGAAAACCTGCGGATCTGAGGAGAGCTTTGGTTTCGAGTCTTCTAGGTCGGGTTCTTCGCTTTTGGCAATATCATTGGCTTCGGCTATACTAGCAACTTTTTTATCGAGAATTAGTTTGTTTGGTGTTTTTTCCGTAGTGGTTTCTTCTAAAGGTTCGGCTTCAGCTTCTGATGTGGCGGCCGAACGTCGGCGACGACGGGGTAAAACAGTGGACTTAGATTCAGTTTCTGATTCCTCAGAAGCGATCGCTGTTGGTAATGCTTCTGAAGGTGTTTCTGTAGATACAGCAGCGTTATCTATAGCTACCGTATCCGCTTGTTTTTTGGGTTTGGCTTTAGATAATTTTTGTTTGCTTTTGACTTTAGTTTTAGTCTTTTTAGTATCGTCCTTGGTTTTAGGAGATTTTTCACCTCTAGGTGTACGTGCCAAACGTTTCTGTTGAATTAAATCCTCATATTCCGTAGAGGAAAGTTTGTTTTTGAGAAAGCGACTGATCGTAGAACTACTGACCTCGTAACTTTTTGCCAAAGTAGAGGTAGTTGCTTGAGAATTACGATATTGCTCGAGAATTTCTTGCTTATCGTTTTCGGTTAGTTTTCTAGGACTCATGCTTTCTTAGATCGATCTCGCGTATTTTATGGCTTTGCTATTAATAACAATATCAATTATGGCAACGATATAACTCGAACATACGATATAACTTATCGTTATGGTCAAAGATTGGGGCGAATTAACACCACTAACCTATTTGCACATTTTACGATCTTAAACACAACTTGGTAACGGCCACTACAGTTTAGACGCTCGCTTTTTACTAATTTCTTAAATAAATAATTAGTCTTATTTCAGCCAATAGCTGATAAATTGTTTTTTGATTGAATTAATTTAGTCAGGTTCGAAAACCTAATGGTAAATATGCTCAAATCCAATACCAAACCAGCCTTACTTGTTTTAGCCGATGGGACTACATATCGCGGTTGGTCTTTTGGCGCAGGGGTAACTGCGGTAGGAGAAGTAGTATTTAATACGGGGATGACAGGATACCAAGAGGTTTTGACCGATCCGAGCTATTCTGGTCAAATTGTCACTTTTACCTATCCCGAATTGGGTAACACGGGAGTAAATTCAGCTGATGAAGAGTCGGAAACCATTCAGGCTAAAGCAGTCGTTGCTCGTAATATTACTTATCGTCCCAGCAACTGGCGGTCTACTCAATCATTACCAGAATATTTAAAACAAAACAAAATTCCGGGAATTTATGGCATCGATACCCGTTCTTTAACTCGTAAGTTGAGAGACTATGGCGCAATTAACGGCGGAGTTTCCAGCGAAATTCTCGATTCTGAAAAATTACTTCGCCTAGTCAGACAAGCACCTGATATGGCAGGATTAAATCTAGTCAAGGATGTAACTACCAAAGAGGTTTATCAGTGGTCGCAAGAAACCGAAAGTGAATGGGAATTTGGCAATAGCGACCGCGAAGCGTGGGCTGCGCCCAATCGCGCCAATCTTCTGACGGTAGTGGCGATCGATTTTGGAATCAAGCGTAATATACTGCGACGGTTAGCCAGCTATGGCTGTAAAGTAATTGTAGTTCCCGTTAATACTCCTAGCGAAGAAATATTAAAGCACAATCCTGACGGTATTTTTCTTTCTAATGGCCCCGGAGATCCCGCAGCCGTTACCGAAGGTATTGCCACTACTAAAGAGTTGCTCCAGGCTGGCAAACCGACTTTTGGCATCTGTATGGGTCATCAAATTTTAGGACTGTCTTTGGGTGCCGAAACATTTAAGCTTAAGTTCGGACATCGAGGTCTAAACCAACCCGCAGGTTTACAAAAACAAATTGAGATAACCAGCCAAAATCATGGATTTGCGATCGCCGAGGCATCTTTAGGTGCCGATGTAGAAATCACTCATCTTAATCTTAACGATCGCACTGTAGCTGGTTTACAACATAAAAACTTGCCTTTCTTTTCGGTTCAATATCATCCAGAAGCTAGCCCAGGACCTCACGATGCTGATTATTTATTTGAGAAGTTTGTCAAATTGATGCACGAGTCAAAAAAGGCGGGTATACAGTAAAAGCTAGGGCGACTATTGAAAGCCCTATGAATTATGACTGTAGCTGAGAATATCGAGCTAATGCCTGGAGAGGAAAATATTGTTGATAGAGATGGTATTTAAGATAGAAATGGCAGGGAAAGCCCGTACCCGTAAACTCAGCTTCGTTCCAGGTACCATCCGAACGTTGAGTGTTTAGCAAATACTCGATTCCTCTAGCAACTGTCTTACTTGCTGCAAACTGAGTTCCTTCCATTGCTGCCATAATGCCAATTAATGCCCAGGCTGTTTGAGAAGCGGTACTAGTTCCCATACCTTTTAAAGTAGGATTATCATAGCTAGCGCATGTTTCTCCCCAACCGCCATCGGCATTTTGACAGGCTACCAGCCAGGCCGCACCTCGTTGTATTCGATCGCGACAGCGTACGGGCGCAATTAAACTTAGGGCGGCAAGAACTCCACTCGTACCATAAATATAGTTTACGCCCCAGCGTCCGAACCAACTGCCATCGGCTTCTTGTTCTTCAATTAGATAAGCGATCGCTTTTTGCACCCGCAGATCGTTCATCGACAGGTGACACTCTCCCAACATTTCTAATACTCTAGCGGTAACGTCAGCAGTATTAGGATCGATCGTAGCCTTAAGATCGCTATAAGGAAGTAAATTAATCCACTCTTGGTCGTTATCGCGGTCGAAAGCTGCCCAACCACCCGGTTTACACTGCATCGATGCCATCCAGTTGAGACAACGGGCAATCGCCTGTTGTTTTTGTGCTTCGTTTGGTAGTTTTAATCTCCCCAAAGCCATGACGACTACTGCCGAATCATCGAGATCGGGATAAAAACGATTGTCAAATTCAAATGCCCACCCTCCAGGAGTTATACCCTGGTTTTTTACCGCCCAATCACCATAGTCGAGAATTTGCTTGTCTAATAGCCATTTTCCAGCTTTAACTAAGGCAGGATGGTCTGAGGCTATACCCGACTCGGTTAACGCCCGCAAACACCAGGCTGTGTCCCATACAGGAGAAATACAGGGCTGAATGCGATAGCTAGATTCGGTTTCGATAGCAAAATTATCAACGGCAGTCAAACCCCGCTGGATAATCGGATCGTTGACATTATAATTTAGGGTACGCAAAGCTAATAAAGAATTGAGCATGGCAGGGATAATTCCGCCCCAGTCACCCGTAGCCTCTTGTCTTTCTAAGACCCATTTTTCCGCAGCAGCTATGCCTTCTTCTCTAAATGGCATCAAGTTGAAATCTTCTGCCAGCTTGAAAGCAGCATCCAAAGCAATAAATACATCCGTCCAGTCATTGCTACGAGGTAACTCATAACGGACGTTAGCAATTCCTTCGGCGTATAGTTCGTCTAGATTTATTGGTGTCGCTAGTTGAAATACTGGTTTGCGGTCGAAGACAATTAATAGGGGTACGGTACTTCCTCTCGCCCAACTAGACATCTCATAGATCGTAAAGGGAGAATTATCTGGCAACAGCATAATTGACGGTGGAATAAAAGGTAAACCCCGCCAGTCATAACAGCCAATCAAGGCTAAATGTAGCTTGGTAAAGATGCGCGTCTTGCTAATGCCACCATGCTGCAAAATAAACTTTTTGGCTTTAACCAAAACCGGATCGACTGCGGGTACACCCAATAAGCGTAATGCCAGATATGCTTCTACGGTAGTAGAAAGTTCTCCACCATCACCATAATAAAGTTCCCAACCTCCATGTTCGCGCTGTTGCGATCGCAAATAAGCTTCGGCTTTATCTAATGGTCTGGATGTATCGGTCTGCCAAATTTTATGTAATAGAACAACTTCTGCGGTAATAGTAACGTTAGATTCTAACTCCGCACACCAGTAACCCTCGGGATCTTGAATTGAAAATAAATAATTTTGACTGCGTGCGATCGCCTGTTCTACAGTCTGTTTAGTTTCGGTTACAAATGTCACTCCAATTCACCCTTTAATATCTATGGCAATACCGATAATAATACACATTTAATTTATTGCCGTTGCTGCAAATTTTTCTGTCAGGCTAAGAGAACAGATCGATTTGTTCCATGGGGGGAAACAGTTTCAATTTGGCTAATTGCTTCTATTCTTGACCCACTTCCACGGCTATAAGCCGATGGGATTCGGGGGTTAAGCAACAGTAGCAGTCTGAGACTGTCTTACACCATCTAACCCCAAGGACAGAGATCCTGCCCTTTTGATGTTACGGCTTGCGTTATCATCACGCCCGTGTCTGGCATTACAGCTAGGATTGGGACATATCCAGTAGCGAACATCTAGCAGTAGTTTATCTAAAACGTGATGACACTCGCTGCACTCTTTTGTGCTGGGATACCACTGGTCTATGTAGCTAACTATTTTCCCTTTTTTGGTTGCTACAAAGTTGATTATTTTGAGAAATTCAGCTAAAGCTAAATCGCTAATTTTACGACCCCACAACCGCTTCATTCCTTTGAGATTTAACGTCTCGAAAAATAGATAATCGAACTTATCTGTTAGTTGGTGAGCTAGTTTCCAAAACCAATCATGACGACGATTAACTACTTTTTCGTGTACTCGAACCAAATGGTTTCTAGCTTTTTCTCTACTATTAGACCCCTTTTTTTCCGAGAATGGCTACGACTAGCTAATTTTAAGTCTTTGAGAGATTGTTTGAGAAATAGCGGAGATTCGATTTCCAACCCCTCTGAGCAAGTTAGCGGTACTTAAACAATCGACAAATTTAAAATAGACTATAATACTTGCTAAACATAGATTTCACGTCGGAGAAATTACCGATGAGAGAAACCACTCCCTCAGCCATGCCTCCATGTTTTGATAAATGGTGCAAACGCTTTGATGATTTGCTAAAAACCAAGGCACAAAAAAGAGAGTTTAGGCAGTATTTGGGAGGATTATTGGGAGAAAGCGAGCGTAAAAACATATATCAAATGGCTTCTGACTCGGTTGGAATAACTTACCACAAATTACACCATTGTCTTGATGCAGTCGCTCATGGGGGAAACCCCCAAGACCGCGCTGCATCGCTTTTTGACTGAAGCAACTTGGTCTGCTGAAAAGATAAATGAGCGTCGCTTAGAGGTAATGAATAAGTGTAGCCAGACCAGAATCAGCAGAGGTTTTAGTCTAATTGTTGATGATTCGGGACATAGAAAGAGTGGTAACTTTACCGCAGGAGTGGGACGGCAATATATAGGAGAAATTGGCAAAACCGATAATGGGAACGTAGTCGTAACAACTCATCGTCTTGGTGCGCGTTCCTTGGCGGATTTTCAATCCGCAGGGTCGCACCGCTTTATGATGGAAAAAAAAGCCTACCTTTAGACATAGAATTATATCAACACAGTAATTCATTAGCTGAAGGAAAGAAAGATCCAGAGTTTAAGAAAAAACCAATCTTAGCCTTAGAATTAATTGATCAAAGCAGATCGAGAGGATATCAACCAGAAATAGTCTTAATCGATGCAGGGTACGGAAACAATACAAACTTTCTGTTGGAATTAGAAAAAAGAGAACTGAAATACTTAGGAGGACTGGCTAAAAACAGAAAGGTACAAGTTGCCAACTCGACCAAACTAACACAAGAGATAAGATTAGATAAGCTAGCTGAATCATTATCAGCAGATGCTTATACTAAAACTACAATCAACCTAGAAAAACCTAGGACTGTTTGGGTAGCAACTATTGAAGTAAAAATATCGCGTCTAATTGGTCAGAGAAAAATAGCTATCGTGATGAATGCACCGACTTTTTGCGATGCAGATGATATAGATTACTTCATTACTAATGTCGAACCATCTAAAGTAACATCTCAATGGATAGTTGATACTTATTCCCAGAGAAATTGGGTGGAAGTATTTTACCGAGAAGCAAAGGGATGGTTAGGACTAAAAGAATATCAAACTAGAGGAATTAAAGCTTTAAAAAGGCATTTTATTCTGGTATTTTGTGCTTATACTTTTATCTTATGGCATAAGCTTACTGGAGGTTTAAGACGGCGTTGGGCTAACAAACCAATCACCACTTTTCCTGAAGCTTTAGAGGCGTTTCGTACAGCTATGTCTTATCGTTTTGTTCAATGGCTAAACTATAATCAAGACGTGTTTGCTGCTTATAAAGCAAGTTTGGGGTTTGTTTGGGCTTAGTTTTTGTCTAAGTACCGTTAGGAAAACCTTACAGCCAAAGTCAAACCCTGCACTATTACCTGTCATCGGTACGACTTGGTTGTCCTGAAAACCTGTCACTACAAACACAAATAATTCCCCTAAAGGATTACGTTTAATAGTGATAGTTTTGATTTTTCCTTCTATTTCTCTACTGATACTGCTGACGAACTTAACAATAGCCCGCTTAGGCGATCGCCAAAAACTCGAACAATTAAAACTAATCAGGAGCTAACCTGGCAAAAGAAGATATACGAGTTTTAGCCAAAGGAACACCCTCAAACCACGCAAACAAACGAATTGCATTCATCGCGGTAGCAGTGAGAATATGTTGTAAATGAACTTTATCCAACCCCACATAGCGGCATTGGCGCAGATCAAAACCGCGAATGCCTTGAGAGATTGTCCCTTCAACTCCCGCACGCTGATTATATTTTTTTGACCATGTTTTAGTTTTTTGTTGCTTTCGTCTTTTGACAATTGAGATCGTAAGCATCAGGATTTTTTGACTGCCAACTCACATTGTCACGGACTGGTCCAATTAATTCGACATTATGTTGTTGTTTACTCTCAACTAACAAAGTGCCATCAACATAACCTGCATCGACTATGTGTTCAGATGGTAATAATTCTTTGTCCGCTAAAGATTGATGAATGAATTCTTAATCCAATATTGGTGTACCCAAGCTATTCTCAAAGTCTCTAATGCAGGAATCTTTCTGAGCCATTGAGGTGTAATCTGCTCATTATAAATAGCCTCTAAAATTTTCATTCCATCTTGTCCGATTATTGCTGCATAATCATTTCGGGCTTCTGTTCCTCTGGGTAGTCGAGATTCTTCAACAGGTTTGCTATAACGATCAAACCAATCAGGAGTAACTACCGACGATAACCAATTTGGATGGGCTACTGCTAAGGCATTTAAAGCTGCTCTCAAAGTTTCACCAACATATTCCAGACGATTGAGATTACGAATCGCAGCCAAGATATGAGTGGAATCGGTTCGAGCTTTTCCTTTGACTTTAATTAGATTGAGTTCAGTACAGCGTTTTAAAAGCTTATCCAGTAGAAGCTGTTCTTTTCCACCATTTAATAATCGAGAACGAAACAAACTCAAGACTGAAGAATCGAAACTGGAAACAGTCAATTCTAGTCCTAGAGCATATTTCCAGTCGATACGAGCAGCAACAGCTTCAACTGCACCTCTGTCAGATAAATTAGCCATGTACTGCATCACACATATCAAAGCTAAATTTCCAGGGCGTAATGCTGGCTGACCTTCTATTGAGTAGAGTTCGGCAAAATCTTCATCATCATAAAATTTACCTAATTCATCTCTCAGGGTCATGTATGGATTTCCTTTTGGGAAGGCTTTTTGGGCTATTTCTTTAGTGAGAGATGGGATGGGTTTGATTAATTGGCGATGTAGAACCATAATTAATGACTCTCCAAAACTTTTCTTGTTTTCTATAAGCTCAATTTAGGTTATTTTGAGCGTGGATTAGCCATTAAATTTTTGGCCTTAGCGATCGCCTTTCATCTCAATGTTAAGTTCGTCAGCGGTATCAGCAGTCTGTGAGGTCGTGGGGCAAAATGAAAGTTTACCTCGTCTTCAAAACTTAAGATGCTTTGAGTCTTGCGTCCGTCTTTTTTGAAGCAGCTCTCAAACGATTGTTGGTCGCCTCGACATGTTCTGAAGATAAAGAATGTGGCTGGTAAATTTCAAATTCATCGCTTAAGAAAGGATTGACCTTACCAGGTTTATCAGCATGAACGTATTTTTCAAAAGCCACAGCCAGTATAGATAGATCCAACTGCTCTTGTCCCTGCTGAAGAGCTAAATAAGTCCCATAGCGAATCAGTTTCATTGTGTATGCAATAACTCCATCAGAAGCATAATAGAATCTTCTGGCTAGATCTGATTCAGATAGATTTGAGTCAGATTCTAATGGTAGCTGAGACTCTATCAAATGCAAAAAAGTCCGAAACTCTTCTCCGCTATCGGAATGCCAATTAAATGGACTCAGACGACATCTGTTAGCAAATCTGCGACTTAGTTGAGAATGGTCTTTCAATTTCAGAATCTGTTCGGCTTCAGGCAAACCAATTAGAACAATTGGGAGATTGGTATCCAGAATCAAAGTTTTAAGCCAGTCTGATACCGTCTTGAGTACTTTGGCTGAATCTCGGTCGATGAAATGCTGAAACTCATCTAAGATTATTAGCTGAACTCCGCAATCTCTAATCAAACCTATTAAGCGAATGGTTTGCTTACCAATCGAGCCTTTATCGTAGGCAGGATCGCCAAGCTGCCATAGAAGTTTAGAGACAACTGCTTTGACTGTAGCAGGAGAGGGGATAGTTACAGCCAGAATCGGAATTACTGTTCGATCGGCGGTAATATATCGAGGATATTTACTGGCATAGGCGTGATAAATGGTAGTTTTTCCTACTCCTGTGTGTCCAGATAGAAACAGACATTCTGGCTCGTCTTTGCAGCTTGAGAAGTAATAACAGTATTCAATCGCATCGAGAACCTCATCAAATCGGGGATAGGAAATATATGTATTATTGACAACCTTTAGTCGTTGAGCCAAAGTCATAGACCTAAACTTCGATTTAGTTGATGACATAATATTGCTCCCAATTTTACTTCGGTAAACCTTTAAAAACGCTCCACCCCGATAAATCTGGCTGCCAATTGTCTTCTGCTTCCACCTCTGTCTGTTTTATCTTTTCTGCCGACTCTATTTCTGCTATCTGGGTTACTTCTACCTCATCTACAAATTCTAATTCGCTGTCTTTTTGCTGTAGTTCGAGGTTCAAATCAGTTCTGCTTTTAATTACTTTCACGCAATGAGCTTCTAATTTTGGTGAAATAGAAGGCATAGCGATCGCATTTTCATAATTTGAGATTCCGTTAAGGGAAGTTGGTTCACTGACAATCGCTTCTTCAGCAGTTGTTTTAGTAAAATTGTTCTGTTTTGATTCCAATTTGGACAACAACGTTTCTTTATTGGTCTTATTGGCAGGCTTAGGACTTTCAATACCAAGCCATCTAGCCATTGACTGACGAGTCTTGCCTCTCTTGGTTTTTTTCCACTCTCCTTCAACGATAGTTTGAATCTTTTCCTTAGCTAAAGCTAAAGCTACAATGTCAATCTTGTCTGCTTCAATACGAGCTAATTGTTTGATTACTTTGTGTTGCCAAAGAGTTAATCGCTGAGTATACTCTTGGTGCAGTGCGGGTACTTCAATAAACTGACAGTTAACTAAGTCCAAGACATGTACCTTCGATAAATCAGTTGGATCGTATTTAACCTTAGTTTTAGTAGTTTTTCTCAGTTCTGAACGTAAACGGGCTAATTCACTGCTGTTATAGATTAAACCTTCAAATTCTATTCCTCTTCTAGTTAAGGTACGCTCGACTGTCGCTCCAATCAAAACTTTGAGTTCGTTCTTCGATGATGGCAAAGCTGGTGGAAAAGAAGCTATTGCTTTCGACCATACTTGGGAGCGAGGTGATTTTAGCTGTGGATGTCCACTTTGGTTATAAATATCAACTATGAATATATGCAGAATTTCTTGCAGGGCATCGAAGGAAACGACGGCATTCTTTTTTGAGTCATAATCGTTTTGCTGCATAAACTTGGCAAAAGTTTTTCCAGGCTGATGAGAAAGCAGTTTAGTGTTTAAAGCACCAAAGTATCTTTCAATTGCACTCTTGTACCAAGGCATCTTGGGCGGACAATACTGAATGACTATTCCCAGGCTCAAACAGGCATCTTCAAAGGCAGAAATGTTGAATGATCAGAAAAAAGGTAATAAACAGGCAAAAATAATAGTAAAATCAGCCTAATTTATTACCTCCAAATATCTATTAATGTTTGTATCAAATTTTCCTAAAATAATAAAGAGTTTGTTAAAAAACTTACCAAAAAATGATTATCCAGTCCTCAACACGTTTTTATTTGCATCTTGCTGGATTGGATTTGGGATGGATAAAAGTTTAGTCAGTATGAGAGATTTAATTGCAAGAGTAAACAGCCGAGGCAAAAAGTTAGATTGATCGACATTTTCTAAAGCCAGCAAAAGTAGAAATCCAGAAATATTTGAAGAAATTTTAAACCAAGGACTAAAAAAACTTAAAAATCAAAAAGGTTTAGCCAAAGATAAAATTTATTTTCCTTGGGATTCAACGGTAATTACTCTGACAAGTAAATTGTTATGGAGAGAAAAATATCATCAAGTGAAACTGTTTGCTGGGGTGAATAGCTTTACTTCAGAGTTGGGTGGAGTCAAAATTCATTTTGGACAAGGACATGATAGCAAAGAAGGAATTAAGACTATAGAAAATATCCCTGAAAATGATGTGGCAATCATGGATAGGGGATTTTGCTCAAAAGAAAGAATCAGGAATTTATCGAAGATAAAAGATAAATTTTTTGTCCTGAGAGTCAAGAATGATATGAAGCTAAAAATGCTCGAAAATGGCAATTGTTTATTAGGAGGAAAAAAAGACAATGTGGAAATAAGAGTGGCTAACTTTTGTAGCTTAGAAAATAAAGTGGAATATAGGCTAGCAACGAATTTAAGTGAATCGGAGTTCAACCAT
>JACLAC010016708.1_pt1 | contig 14755 bp, 7 predicted proteins | sample 8027881 | NCBI WGS metagenome assembly JACLAC01 (sample SAMN15725517, study PRJNA655200) | protist metagenome | isolation source: fluorescence activated cell sorting (FACS) single amplified genomes of... | place: Spain: Blaines Bay Microbial Observatory, Mediterranean Sea | collected 2016-01-19 | reverse complement strand
TTTAGGTAAAAATTCAAACAATTTACCCACTAAACAGCAGAGCATTAACTTGCTACACTTTGGCTGTTCAACGGGGTTTATTGTTCAGGTTAACAATTTAAATTGTTTACGTTTTTCTTTTCGAATTACTTTTGTTGCTCGTATTCCTCACTTTCAACCTCTAGCTTCATTGTGGCATTGCTGAAGTCAGGCAGATTTTTTACATGTATTTTTAAGCTATCAAATTGTCGAATACTTTCTTCGCTTGCCAACCCAATCCTGATAAGATCTTCGGGCGATAACAATAGTAAATCAGACCTATCTACGCAGCCATAGTCTTCAAAGGCTTCACAATATTTACCCAAGTTGTACTCCTGTAAAAGTGTCATAACTGATAAAGCATCTATGTTCTGAGCTGCATCAGATATAACAGACGATGCTGGGGTAGGGGGTGGTGAAGGCAATGGCTGAGGGCTTTCCCCAACTAAGTTTTTTATCGCAAGCTGTAGTTTTCTTTGATGACCTGTAAGCATTGGTAATTTTTTTATTTCGTTCGGCTGCAACTGGATCAATTTACATGTTGTCATTTTGAGTTTTGCAAACATTTGGTTGTATTGTTGAAGGTTGTGGTATGACAACACAGCATCAAGTGTAGGCAACGCGTTATGGGATGCGATCTGAAGGGTTCTCTTTTTTTTTCTCTCCGCGGCATACACCCGTAGGATCTTATTTATTTTCTGCTTCTTTGATTCCAGTAATCTGACGCGTTTATCTTCTGATTGAACAGCTCGACTCATTTCGCCCAGATAATGACTAGCTTCACTGTGGGTAGCTTCTATTTCATTGACGACACGTGATAAAAGACTGGCATCCGAATTTTCCCGCAGATTGTATTTATTAGTTTGCGGTGAATCTTTTGCCATTTGATGACGTTCAATCCGTTTTTCTTCGTATTTTTTTAAAAGACTATCCAGTTCAGACACCTCGGCGGATGATGTGCGTACAACTTCCAGTAGTTCCAGGTTTTCTAGTAGCAACTCTTTGTTTTTCCGGAGAACACGTGGGTCAATCGATGACTCATCTTCTGTAGGAAATATTTGCCGCATTTTATTATTTTCTATTACCTGTTGCTGAAACAGTTTTCCTGGGAAAATTATATTTTCTTCTGGGTTGATATATATTGATTGATACTTCGGAAATATAATAATGTAAAGTCCAACAACTGCGCAAATTGGAGTCACTATTGATATCAGGATCCATTTTGCAATAAGTGCTACAGGAAATGTGCTAGCTAACATGTCCGTCACGGACCCACCAACAACTCCACAGGCTCCGGCTAAAACGACGATAAACAAAGCATCAGACATATGTTTTGAATCATCGTGGTACAATGGATCTTGTCCAGACGTACGAACAATGTACAACAGGTACACAGACCACAATGTCAATCCCAGAATGTAGGCAAGCGCAACACCCGCAAAAACATTTCCCATTTCACCATATGCACAGGAAGAAAATCGTTCCCAAGGTCGCCCAGATAGTCTGTCAACTTTTACCCAAGGGCGCTCAACCAGCATCCATAATAAGCAAATAATTACCTGAGGAACCAAAACCTTTGAAACTATATTTTTAATTGACTCTCCATCGGTTACGATCTTATTAGGAGGAGTTTTTCCCCACATTATTTGTGTGGTTCTGTAAACTCGGGCAAAAATGGTACCTACAAAAGTCAAGTATGGAAATATTACCAGCAGCGGTCGTACAGCACACGTTACCGGTGTCACTTCGCCTATCCAAAAGTACAAATGAATAAAGCCCAGAAATGAAGAATAGACTAGGGACTTCACATAAATGTAAGAGCAATAGAATATAACTGGTTCGTTTCTATTTGAGGCAACAAATGCCCACGCGATTACGATTGTTAATAGCGAAAATCCGTCAATCACAATCATCACAAGAACACTTGGGTTGTCTAAACTCACATCAATCGACTTCCCATTTCCCAATGTTCCACAATCAAGACCTTCGTAACCTCTATCGCAAATACATTTGCCAGCCCATGAGTTAGGAAGCCCACGAGAAGAATCAATACTACAAGTGCCATGACCATTGCACATTTTGCCAGGTATATAATTACCCCCAGACAAAGTGTAATTAATCTCTCCCAAACAACGAACAGTAGACGCACTTGATGATTGTGGTAACCATTTCCTCCAACGTTCTTCATTCTTTATCACCCATGAACACACAGCGTGCCGTTGGGCATAATTTTGGTTCTCTGCTGCCGTAAATGTTGTGTCATACCCTGCTGACGCCAGCATATATTCTAGATCATTAATATTAAGTTTCATTTGCCGTAAAAAATAATGTACTTCGGGCATGAATTCATGCAGCCGTGAGGATATTATTTTCATAGGGTTGTGTCTTTTATACCCGCAGTGATCATAAACTGGAGAACAAACTGATATATTACTATTTGTGCAAGAGTAGGAATTCTTCTGTTTTCGGGACAGGATATTCTGGACCAGAAGAGTATCGTTATGTGGGCAGTGCCCTGCGTATAATTCGTGGCGCCGCTGTTCACAGCCTTTATTCCACTCCGCTAATTTTAGCTCCTGCAACTTAAATGCATTGCCTCCTCGCACTAATTCAGGTTCTCGTTTATTATATGTGAACGGTGTTCGAACATTAGATGAAAATTTATGCCTTTGCATTTGAGGGCTGGGCCTCCCAAGAAATAATAATTGCGGTTGATAAATATTTTCATCGGTAGCTTTTCTCGCAGCAATATCATGTACGTCATACAGAAATGCTCCGTAATCTACTATTTCAAGCTGCATGCCATCTTGAGTTACCATTTCAAAGTAGTCATGGGTCCATGTTGCGCCAGCTGGTCGGCCTGGGTTCTTCCAGTTGCATCCCCCGACGGCCAACGTCCCTATCGGTCTGTTGTTATTATCACGAACATTATGAAAATACCCAGAATATAACGGATTAATGCCAGAAAAGCGAGAACTGCTTAATTCTGCTGCCAAAGGGGACAGTAAGCTGAATATGTCTTGCACTGTTAGTACATACTTAGAGCACAACAAGTGGATGTTGTCTACTGGGCTGCCAGGTTTAGCGCCCTTGCAACTTTCTTCTGTCATTTCTGTGCCACCAGCGATCGATGCCGGTTTGCCATACATGTAAAAAAGCTCGCAGAAAGAGTCATCTCTAGGGGCACCTTCGACCCAACTTCCAACATTACAAGTGTTAGCGGAATCTATGTCCGCCTGCGCGCATCTTCTGCGACGCCCATTTGAATTGAGTTCATCCGGTGGGTCATTTGGTATTTCACCTTTCCATACTTTATAGCAATATTCTCCCCATGTTAACAGTCTTCCAAATTTTTCAGCAACACCTGAATCTCTTAAATTACGAAATGTAGATATGTTTAATTTTTCAACCCCAGATTTTGGAAAATACCACCCGAGTCCTCCCGTATACCCCAAAGGTCCTGCCATTTCTGCAACCCGATCGACATAAATATACTTGGAAATTTCAGCATCTTGGTTCTCCCATACATCTAACATGGCATGGGTACAAGGTTTACAGTGCAAAGGGATTTCACCTTTCCTTATTTCCGGTAGAATAGTTTCTGTGGAAACTGCACAGTCCGGGTGCCCTTGAACATCAGGAGGAAAAGGGAGACTTTTTCTATAAGCAGTGGAACACGTCATATCTTCATATGCATTTGAGAGTCCTTCCCAATTGTAGGACTTGCTATTCATTGTGGTTTTCGATTTTTTCCCGTAAAAATCGTGGTTACCACCAACGTTTCCAGAGATTAGTACTGGATAATGTAGCCGTTCGGAAATTATGATTTCTGCTACCCATGTCGCAAAAATCGATGACTTCCAAGGACTTGTTGAAAGATAGAGAGTAGGGCGCTCCAAGTAGTTGGGATCGCAAGAAAAAGCGTCTGGATCTCCGTTCTCAAACTCTCTGCAGACGCGCGAGCCTGCACTCAAACCATTTGACTTCCCTAAACATTTTGCCAAGTACTGGTTCGTAGGATACGTTTCCTGGTCAACAGTATATTGGCAGTCTACTGTGGCTACAATCGCTAACACAAGAACCACAGCTTGCCGCTGGCATACTAGCATGGTCGTATGGATAATTTGAAACGTTTTACGCAGCCAAGAATGTGATCGTTGTTGCTGATTTAGTCATGAAAACATGACACCGATAACCTCAGCATTCGATGAGTAACAACACCTCTCCGCTTCCTCTCTTTTTCATACAATAATTCCAACAATTTCAAAATAAGCAGTCAAAAATTAAACAGCCTCCCGTGTTCTCCCGCTCGGGCGAGAACCCCGATAAGTTGTTTTAAGGGTGTGGTTAATATTTTACTTAACCCACATTACAAATAGTCATAGAGTAGAAACAATTAAATTAATTTAAAACCTTAACAATTCTTGATTTTCGCTGCAAGTGGGAACGAACTGCAACGACTTCCGAACTATAACCGTATAAACACCTCACCTCGTGGAATAAGACCGTATTTTACCGATTAAACTACCAGGCAAGGGATTTTTTTCTGTGCTGTGACATTTGAAATTGAAAAATATTTTCACAGTTATTTTATGTAGTATAAATTAATTAAGATAAAACAAAAACCGAGCTATATTTACATATGCACCATTTTTTCTTTTAAATACAATTGCAATATTTTGTAGTTAAATTCCTTAACATTATTCTTCAATCTACACTCAGGCCAAACTAATGTAATGTATTGAATACATTAACCTATCAAAACAATGGCCTGAGTGGGTGTGTCCATACGAAGCCTTAGCAGCATCCACGAGCGGCTCCTCCCATTTTATCGAGAATTAGGTAAATTATAGAAATAGGCCCCTGCCAGGCATCTCGAAGGGTCATATTGTGATAGGATATCATTGTACTTGAAGAATAATGTTAAGGAATACTACAAAATATTGCAATTTTATAATTCGAAAATGTAGCCCTCTCCGGGTGATATATAACTAATAACTAACTCGAAACTATTATTATTATTTCTCCTAGATTAGGCGAGTTGCTGTGTTTTCAGATTTCTGGTGTTTTCTTTTGTTTTCTTTTCTTTTTCTTTTTGCTATGCCTGTCAACTTCGTTCTCAGCAATGACTTCAATTTGTTTTCTCTTCTTTTTCTTTTTGCTGTGCCTGTCAACTTCACGGTTTTCAGCAATGACTTCAAATTGTTTTCCTTTTAATTTGGTTATCATTGAACTGTCTTTATTAATCACCTTTTTGGGTGTTGGTTTTGCATACTTTTTATCATTGCCAAGAAGAGAGACTTTTTCAGTGAATTTTCCATCAGTTTCATTTAACGCTTTCCCTCTCAACTGACGTGTTAAAAACTCGGCTTCACCCAAATATGAAACAAACTTTCTTATACTTTTGTTGAACATAGCTAAAAGCTGGGAACTCGGGAGACGCAGCAATAACGCAATGTCGCCAATACTTCTCCTTTGAATCCCGACCCCTAGAAACAACATGGTTTGTAACGTTGACAATTTAAAAGACTCTTTCAACTGTTGTTGAAAATACATCATTGCAATTGCTGGCAGCAAATCAGCAACTATATGATAATCTGCCATGTTGCGCGAGTATGCTCGCAAACGCTGAAAATCCACCTGGGAAAAAAATGAACCCATTTCAGTCTGAGTCACAATTTTGTTCTTCTTTTTGAAAGACAAACAACATTTTGAGACGATAGCTATTGCTAAATGCATGTCCAATTTGCGAAAAACAGACCCTGACAGTTTTAAAAACCGCCTTCCAAAGTCACTAGTAAAGCTGTCAATCCAACCACTTTCTAATCCCGATACGTCAAATGGATGGATCATTATGCATGTATGTTCGCCCGTTAGACTATTAACGGTCTGGCGGATGTATACAGGGGAAAAATCGTTTTTTCGCCAAAAATTAAACAATTTTGCAGTCACTCCATAACTGACACCTAAATAATGTAATCTCTCGTTAGATCGATGCGTTAAGGGGGTCAACAGTGATGGCATTCTGGGATTTTTGTCTCTGCTTGTTACTCCATTGCCAGTTGAAGATGTTGGGGATTTTGTAGAGCTGGCGTTTAATTGAGTAATTTTGCCCCCAAAATATCGAACCAGCAGATCAATTGCACGCGTTCCGTAACCCATTCCTATAACATCCGGATGTGTTGCAATGCGCACGATACGAGCACCAGATAGCGATGCGAAGTTCTCATCCAAAAATTGTTGACTTACACACCATGGGATTAGATCCCCGGGTGAACTCTTACCTCGTGCTAAAGAAGCCTGGGCAGAACTTTCAGAGATTTTTCCTTCTTTGCAGATTTGTACAGCACACAGTATGTCAGGTAAAGCGCCATCACGCCCAGGGTTGGGTCCCAACAGAACAAAAATCTCGTGAGCGGGCGCGTCACAAAGCATTTGCAAATCATTAGGGGAATTTTTGTAATGAGATGAAACAAAAAGGGACATGATGCGTTGCAGAAATGTTTCTGATACTTTATGGTATGAAAACAACGCATTTCGGTTGACATGAAACAGTTCGCACTTGCTTGGATGGGGACTTCCACATACTAAACGATTAGATGAATTTGATGTATCAAGGCATAATATTCTATTTAACCAGGATTCTATTGGATCATTCAAAGAATAGCGTATAGGAGTTTTCAAAGTTATTTCAACCAACCGACGCCCTGTTGGGGCTTTAGTGTTATCGGCGGATAGTGCGGACGAGTGCTGATGTTTTCTCAGTTGGGCTATTAATTTATGAGATAACGACCTACCAGTGCCCTCATAACCATTGGTTGTACTGGACATAAACACCAAGTAATCCCCAAGCAGATTTTTTACAATCGGCAAAGGAATAGCGGCAGCCTCATCAATTACCAAAAGCTCTGCTTGCGAAAGCATTTTGGAGTCATGAGGATCAATATACTGAATTGTCTGCCGATGGTTTCTGAAAACATTCAATCTCACAATAGTATCGCCTAACTTTGAGTTTGAATTGCGAATAACTTCATAGTCTAAATGTTCCTTTAGTTTCAAAGCATCGAACCCTTTAAGGATAAATTGAAATAATGTAATTAGATTTTCTGGCGACGGAGAAGTTATGAAAATATTTGAGTAATCGTAAGCTATCGCTGCTGCAATTGCTATTCCAAGGGCAGCAGATTTCCCTCTTCCACGATCTGCGGTAAGGGAGACTGTTGTTCGTAACCCCTTTTCCGATATCGCAGATACAAATTTCACAATCGACTTAGCTTGGTCTATCGTCTTTGCAGCATCAACTAGGCATCCAATAGGTTGGCGTTCACATAAATTGGCTTTTAAATGTCGTAGCTCGTCGGATTCATCCGATCTACCATTTGGCATCTCTACCTTCTTCCTGTGCCGAGAAATAGGAAGGATATTCAGCTGATCATCAACGACTAGACAGTTATTCAGTTCCCCTAACGATAGGAGAAAACGCTCGTTAAAACGAGGAATTATGTCACCGAATGCTTCGGTGCGAAAGCGGGCATGAATGTCCATTGTCATTGTGTAGAGTTTCTTAAGCGATTCCATAGTGCGCAACAATAAAATGATCACGCCACCTCCTTCGACCGTTTCAATAGTTCGCGCCAACAAATTTGGGGTTAATGCTTCGAAATCCTGCAATATTAGCATGCCATATGTGCTCCCTAATACATTTTGTGTATCCTTATAATAACACCATCGAATATGGGTAGAGGATATGAAAAGTTCAAAGGGGTCTTCTGTATCTGGATTATATAGTCCTCGTTGCAATTGTTTTTTTACCTGTTTTATTCTCTTCTTTCTGTGCGTGGAGAAGCCTAGGCTTTTTTTGTAACACCAAAGAGCGGAGGGCTTACTTTTGAACTGTGCCTTTGATAGGATATAATGAAGATTAACGACCTGATCTTTTCCATGATCCCCTACGATAACAAAAAATGATCTATGGTGTGCTTTAACTGAAGTTTCAATCAGAGCTCGCACTCGACCGTCCACCTTTCTCTTTAACATGCCACAGAAGTAGCGTTGGCAGTAAACTAAGATTCTCCTTTCATTGGGAGGCGTAAACAGGAAATGAGAACTACTTTGCGGTGAAATCTTGGTGTCTACTTCGAGATGCAAGCCTAGTACGTACTAGGACCGATATGGAAGAATGAGTACGTTTCCAGGCAGTTTGTGGTTGTGAGCGATCTAATAACCATTATTTTATTATTTTATTATGATGTGTTCGTTGTTGTGGTGGTGGTGTTTTCATCATTTTATTTATTATAGACGACTACCAGTTTTAACTACTGTACAACGAATGAATTCTTTATTTTGTAATTATTGTCAGTTGTAATTTTAAAAAAATCAAATACAGGTATAAATATCCTATCAAACAATTAAGTCAGCTGCTGCATGGCCTTGTAAAGTTTACCACCTGTCTTTCCTTGTTCTCTGTAGTTGTAGTGTGGTGATTTTCGACAACCAACTAGGAAGACATATTTAGAAAAGGACCAACGCCAGAGATGCCTCGCCCCTAACAACCATTCAATTTGTGTAATCCACGGAATACAAAAATACCGGTAGTGTTCGGCCTAGTAAGGAGCAACCAAGGTACAAATAGGTGAATTATTAGAATATAGAAAAATGACCTTGTTATTATCCCCCCCGTGAGGGTCATATTTGGTTGGTTAAAAAATGTCTTGCAGTACCGTTCCTACTGTGTTCCAAGGTCATTGAACTATGAATAATGTACTGTGTTAAAGACTGCCGGGAGAGGTGGGACCGGGTTAAAAGTGCCTTATTTTCAATTTTGCATAGGTAAATAATATTGACTTTGGTACGAATTATTATGTTTAAGAAAATCAGTAAATATAACATATGGCCAGGGTCTTTAAAAAAAAAACTTTTTCACTTTTTTTTAACATAAAATAGCATTGATTAATATATGTTAGCATATACATACGATGGAAATTAGAGTTAAGGACAATTGTGCATATTGTGGGCGGAAAAATGTATTATTTATTGACAAGAAGAAGAAGAAAAGTACCATTTACCCAACCATCAATATCAGCAGCTGGATAAGCGATAAGCGAGAACGTAAAATCGGTTTTCCCAAGGAAAAATTCCAGTACCTTCGCGTCAGATCCACAAATTGCCCACCCTCTCTGTCGCTTTGAGGTTCCAACCTGTTTTTGGGTCTCATCCGGATTGTAACAGAAACAATCGGAAGCTCCAATTCGGGTAGACGATGTCGGATTTCGTCTAGGTAAAACATCGGGTTGCCCAGAACAAACCGCCTCAATGCTTCCAGCTGTTCTGTTGTCAAATACGTTGCCCCGTTATTCAAATTCACAAGTTTTTGATTGTGGGCCGGTGGGCAGTCCTACGTGGGGGACCACTGAATCCAGCGCGAGGGTGTTCGCCGTTTAACTTTGTGGGGCGCACAATTCCTCCCATCGGCAATGCCACTAATGGTATAACCTCCATGTACAAAATAGTACTCAAACATTTCCCTTTGTTGAACAGTTACGGCATCAATTTTCCTTGGACGGTTTTTTCCTCCCTTAACTCTAAATTCTATCGTATGCATATGCTAACGATATTAATCAATGCTATTTTAATGTTAAAAAAAGTTAAAATATATATTTTTAAAAGACCCTCCTGGCCACTGGCCATTTACCGCGGTTTCTACTGTATACGTTGTATATATTTATCCTTAAGACCAGTTTCAGCGCCTAAGGACTGTAAAATAAATACATCCGCACATCAACAGAAAGACTCAGGGCCAATCAATTTTTTGTAATGAATTATTATTTTTTTATTTTACTGTATTTATATTATATCTAATTATTATTTTTTTATTATTATTATATTACTGTATCATTAAATATTTTGAGATTTTGGTTTTCATACCACGGCAGCGCGGACAGTGCTTGCGAGTGTATACATTGGATGGGATGCCGCGTTTACATTTGTGGAAAATGCAGACGCTTTTCAGTTGCCCAATTATACTAATCACAGAAAAAAGTTGAAAAGAAATACTAACGCATAATTTCACGAATATCCTGAGGTAACGGGGAGCGGCCTTATAGCAAAAACCTAATCTAACGAAATCATGCCACCTAAAATGGACCCGACAGAGGAGAAAATCCTCATGATGCGTGTCGTTGGCGGAGAAATGGGGTCAGCTGCATCACTTGCACCAAAAGTTGGCCCGCTCGGTCTATCGCCGAAAGTGATTGGGGAAGATATTCAAAAGAACACAATGGACTGGAAAGGTTTGCGTGTCACTGTTCGCTTGAGGATATTAAACCGTAAAGCGACAGTCGAAGTCGTACCAAGTGCATCTTCGCTGATTATCAAGGAGCTGAACGAACCATATTGCGCTCGAAAAGACCGCGACGGACCAGCTGAGCACGATGGAAATATTTCATTTGAACAAGTTATTGGTATTGCACGCCAAATGCGCGAACGAAGTATGGCAAAAGAATTGAAAGGCACTGTATTGGAAATGCTTGGAACCTGTCGATCTGTTGGTTGTACTGTCGACGGCGAACACCCAGAGGATATCACTGAGCGTGTCCAAAGTGGGGACTTGAGTGTCCCTGACGAATAATTCAATGTTTTTGGGCAAAAGTAGAACATCGCACAGAGAGAAGTTATGGTGCATGGTTTTCTTTCAGAGATTTTTTAGCAGCAGAAAACAACTGAGGAGTTCTTCTGCAATTATTGCAGAAGAACAAGTTTGTTGTCCAATTATTTTTTATTGTTTGACACCAATTTTAATGCACCCGAGTAAGTGCTCTGTGTATGTTTTTGATAAATTTGAGCAAGTGATTTTTCATTTCTTTATAGTACCTTGGTACGAAATAATTCGCTGTGTATAGAACCTCTATCATATTGGGATACTCACAAAGTTACCACCTTAAAAACTTGTACAGATTAATATTTGACAGAAACTATTTTCCTACGCTGAGAGTTTCATTGCTTCTCAGAATCCATCATGCTGTGTGCTCATTATTCTTGATGCCGTAATTTTTGGTATTATATACGTATAACACCATCAGTTACTGAAAAAAAGAACGGAACAGTGATCATTGGCGGTTCCCACAGGTCTGAACCAATGCCTGAATCTATTTATACAGTGTTGTATCAAGAAATAAATAAAAATTCCAGTATCCTTAAACCTTTTTTTAACATCTCCTTCCTCCTTTTTTCATCATCATTGTTGTTGCTGAAGCAGATCGACCACGACGAACAATTCTGCAATACTCGATGCCGCTGACTTAAACTTCTTTCGCGTGTTCAACGCACCACACCTTGGGAAAAAGGAAGAATGAACAGACGCACGATGATGGAGCATATAAATTGCTGAATTATACAGAAGGAGGTAAGGAACGCAACTATTTCTAGCGTCCAGAGCTCAGAGTTGGCAATAAATACTTCTTGTTGAAGAGTCTAGTTTCTTTTTATTCAGGCGAATTGTCTAGATCTGAACAGGCTGCTAACGTTTAAAACTTCTGAAGAATATGGCACATCATTTTATTCGCAACAAAAGAGCCAATCCCGACCTACCAGCAAACACGTTTGGAATGCAAAAGAGCAGTAAACCGCCATCATTTAGTGCTGACATTGACGACTCCGCTTCGGCGAACTTGCGAAAGAAAGTTAAGGTACTTGAAGACGATATTAAACGCCGACAAGAAAGCTACGTTCAACGCGCTCGTGTCGATAAAGACCAAATAGATAACTTATCTCATAAGTTAAGAGAGGCTACTGCAGGAAACCGCGCTCTGATTGACGGGGACACAAGAATGAAGGTTGTCAAAGAAATGCATCAGCAGATCTTAAAGAACGTCGAAAATGTTCAGTCGACGACGTCCAGGATTCTACAGGAACAGGAAAGAGATTTACTCAGAGCTTTTAGGGCACGGCTATTCGGCGTCCAGAACGAGCTAGAGAAAGAAAAAAACAAAAGCGAAGAAGGCGCTTCTCTTTGGATCGAAAAAAACCGACAGTTGGAAAAAGATTTAGAATGGGCTAAGGAGATGGCTGATCGCCTTGAGCGTGTGAATCAGAAGTTGACAACTGATAACACAACTTTAAAACAACAATTTAAAGCACAAGAAGATGACAGAGAGTTTTTAATCAAAGAATTAGTTGCTGTACGGAAAGATAATGAAAGGCTGCGCCAAGAAGCTTGTCAATTTAAAACAGAAAATGAGGAACTTAATAGAAAAATAGCAAAAGATTTTTTGCCCTCAAATGTAGCACACGCACCATGTACAATCAAACCTGAGAAAATTCAAAATCCCGCAAGTGTGCCGAATGGCGTAAAGTATAAGAACATTATCAACCGTATGAAATCATTATTAGAACGCGAGCGAAAAAACCTTCGACGGGCCCGTGCTGCCTATGAACGCGAAGTTCAGGATCGTTCGGAGTTAGAGTATTTTTTGCGTCGTTGTGTAAATGATGTGAGAAATGAAATCTCTAGACGAAGAGGTGAGCTAGTTGAGTATTCTCGTACTCAATTACGTAGTGATGATCATAATCTAACCAATGCTCACTCGATAGATAGTAATCCGCAGAAAGATGAAGAGTCAACAAAGGAATTTTCTTGTGCTGATCGTGAACGGGTAATGGAACTGTTGCTTTCACAAGAGCGAGTAATAAGTCTTTTGTATTCTAAAACATTTCCCATTAAGGAAAGTATTCCAGTAGCCAACTCAACTGGGCAAGCAGCAACACGTTTCCCATCAGTGCAAACGAATTAAACACTCTGGACAAAACAATTAAAGCGCAAGCCTGCCAGAAATTCCCGGGCGCCAAAGACTCGATCCATTAAAAACAAAAATTGGCTCTGTTATCATATTAAAAACAAGAAAATTGGCTGTTATTTAAGTAATTAAAATTAGTGTAATCTAAAAAAAAAAACTGATTATATAGTATGTTTTAAGACTCTCAAGATTATCTCAATTGTAGGATCAATTCGTAACTATGACTAATAAAAATCATAAAAATCAAAATCGGTCCAGACCATCATTATCATTCCTACGATATTGTACCATACGATCCTGAGCCCAATCATAATCCTCATAACTACGTATCTCCGCATCTGGCTGTGTTCCGTAATCTACAGGTTCGCTTGACTGAGAACTAGACTGAGGCTCGAATTTCTCTAAGTCCTGGCGATTGGTGAATTCAGTAGGGGGGCAGCGACTGTATTTGTTTTTAGGTTGTCCGGATCTGCCGTCCTGTACTGTGATTTCACTATTGCCATGACCGTCGAGAAGATTGAGCTTCCGTCGGTGTTCGTATTTAATTGGTGTATCAGTTACACCCAATTGCCGTGCTGCACGCGATAGTGCTTTTCCTATCGCTTTTAAATTACGACGTAATCTATATGTTCATTCAAGATATGCTTGTGAATCCATTCCTTTTCTTACCCCCCTGCTGCTGTTGTTGATAATTTAGTTTGTTTGCATAGAAGTGCATGGTTTGATATCTCTGTCTTGTTTGGATTTGTGAATACGAAAACAGTTCAGTGTTGCTGTGTGTGTGTGTGTGCGTGTGTGTGTCGCAGCGTCCGTGGATTTATAGGGGGTTATTTTGGGAAAGATGGGACAAATGTGTGCTGGTGGGAGAAAGCTGGAGTTCTCTCCGGCATTGCCCACGGGTAGTTATTACAGTACTGAGGCAGAGATTGGGCTTAACCCGTGGCCAACGCAGTTCTATCTTTAGGGACGCACTGGCCGACCTCGAACATGCACGCGAGGTTGTTGATCGCTGCGGGGTGGTTGTGGTCAAATGCCGCACGCCGATAGCACCTAAGGGCGGTCTGGTGGTCGCCATTCAGTGACGCCGACAAAACGCCACAGTTGAACAGCGCATCCGCCAGGTCGGCTTCGGCGGCGATGGTGTAGTACTCCAGTGCCATGTGCCGGTCTTTCGGGACGGAACGAATGCCCATGGCACCCCCTCCGTTTTCCAAAAGGATCCCCAGCCGATAGCATGCGATAGGGTGCCGTTTCTCTGCGGCCTTGGCATACCACAGACTGGCCCGCCACGGATCACGCGGTCCGCCCCTCCCGTCTTCGTACATTTCCCCAAGTGCGCACTGGGCCTTGGCGTTCCCAATATTTGATGCCGCGAGAAAGAGTTTTTTTGCATGTTTGTCGTCTTGTTTTACGGTATCCCCAAGCGCGTAGAGGATACCAAGCCTGTAGCTGGGGTCGCCCGTGTCCGTCAGCTTTAGCGGCGTATGCATTCGCCTCAATTCCGCCTTCCACGCGGCTTTTGTTCTAATCCTCATGTTTTCCGTTCCATTCTGAACAAGTTCTACCAAATACTTTTGGCCATATCCAAAATTTTGGGAATTGCTATACATGTCGACGGTCCTGAGGTTTTGCTCTTCCTTCGAGTATTTCTTTAAATTGTTTACATCACCGCGGTGCCTGCGGTACTGTTCTTTTTTCCGGACCCGCGATATCTGCATCAACGACACCCAGAACTTTTTTTTGTGATCTTCTGTTTTTTCCCGAAGGAATCCAAGCACGGGATCAGACATTTTTTGAACTTTGAACCCCTCTCCCCCCTCTCCGGTCCAACCCCCTAACCCTCTCTAACACAGAGAGACGCCACTCTTTTCAATACGAGCAGAGACCCAACCCCTCTTCTTGTTCTAGATCTACATATGATATATTATCATTAAACCAATCTTACA
>JACLAC010004144.1_pt1 | contig 14755 bp, 11 predicted proteins | sample 8027881 | NCBI WGS metagenome assembly JACLAC01 (sample SAMN15725517, study PRJNA655200) | protist metagenome | isolation source: fluorescence activated cell sorting (FACS) single amplified genomes of... | place: Spain: Blaines Bay Microbial Observatory, Mediterranean Sea | collected 2016-01-19 | reverse complement strand
AGAAGAATCTATTATCATGGATTATGATATTAACGATTACAAAGCTAAAACCGAGCTGACAACTCAAAAACTTTTCACAACTGTGATAGCAGCTTTGCGGTCTTACCGTGATATACAAAAATTGGAGGAGCAACGTCGAGAAATCGAGAATATTGCCGTAGCTGCGGCACGCTTTGTACCCACAGATATTCTTCGGTTTCTGCAAAAAGATAGCATCGTCGACGTTGGACTAGGAGACCAAACCCAGTGTGAAATGACAGTGCTTTTTTCCGACGTACGGAATTTCACACTCCTATCCGAAAACATGACACCCTATGAAAGCTTTAATTTTATTAATGAACTACTGAACAGGTTCGGTCCCATTGTCCGACAACATCACGGTTTCATCGATAAATATATTGGGGATTCGGTTATGGCTCTCTTTCCAAATGAAGCCAATCATGCTATTAAAGCAGGAATAGAGATGCAAAATGAGTTGAAAGAGATCAATGCCAATCGTCATAAAAAGGATCAACCTCTGGTACAAATTGGCATTGGTATTCACACAGGTAAATTAATTCTTGGTATGATAGGAGAAAAAGAGAGGTTAGAAGGAACCGTGATTTCAGATGTAGTAAATACAGCCTCTCGCATGGAAGGATTAACGAAACGGTATAAATCTCCCATACTAATTAGTGAACAGACACTAAAAGAACTTGATCAACCAATTAAACATAACTATCGGTTCATGGAACATGTAAAAGTTAAAGGCAAAATACAGTCAACCAGCGTCTATGAAATCTACGATTCCGAACCACAAGAAATTATAAAACTTAAGAACGGTACACAAGAAATATTAGATCAAGGAATCCACGCCTATTATAAACAAAAATTTGCAGTGGCTGCTGAACATTTCCAACAGTCTTTATCCAACTATCCCAACGATCGAATTGCTCAAATATATCTGGAATTAGCAGAGATATATGAGAGAAACGGGATACCAGACGAATGGAACGGCGAAATCGAGATGACCGAAAAGTAACATTCCTTTAAACTGAATTGTGTCCGATTAATTATTCTACTGGTGAATCAACAAACTTGAGTCTATAAAACTGTTTCCAAGAAGTCTTAAATGGTACTCCAAATTTATGGATTGGGCCATGTCTAACAAAAAAAACAACGGATTGAACCACTTGCCAATTGAGCTGTTTGAGCAAATAATCGAAAATCTACCAACTGCAGTGTTTGCCAAAGAAACAGAAAGTTTTAGATTTGTGTTTTGGAATCGTTTTAGCGAAAAATTGTTCGGTTATTCTAAAGATGAAGTTCTTAGTAAAACAGATTATGATATTTTCCCAGCTGAATTAGCAGATAAATACAGACAAAACGATATAAAGGTTTTAGAAACGAAAGAGTTGCTTGATATCCCCGAGGAAATATCCCATTCGGCTTCTGGCGAAAGTATTATCTTGCACAGACGAGAAATCCCTATTTATGATGAAGAAAGTTCCACTTGTTACCTATTAGTGATTTCTGAAGATATTACCGAGCAGAAGAATGCCCATGACAGCCTCACAATAGCTAACGAAGCATGGCAAGATACACTGGGAATCCTTCGAGAGAGCCAAAATAAGTTGATTGAAGCACAAAAAATGGCTTCGCTAGGAGGACTAGTAGCCGGAATAGCACATGAAATAAACACTCCAATTGGAATTGGCGTTACTGCAGCGTCATTACTCGATCAAAAGATCTCTGAATTTCAACAATTATATACTTCCGCTAAGATGAAACGATCCGATTTAGAGAAATTTTTGGACACAGTGGCACAAAGCGGTTCAATAATCTCTTCTAACTTAGATCGTGCAGCTGATCTAGTACGAGGATTTAAACAAGTAGCAGTTGACCAAAGCAGTGAAGAGAAACGTATTTTTGCTCTGGCACCATATTTAGAAGATGTTATTCTAAGCCTTAGACCAAAACTTAAACGATTGAAACACAACACCTCGATTTTAGGCGACCAAACGGTCGAGGTCGAATCCTATCCAGGTGCATTTTCCCAAATCGCAACTAATTTCATTATGAACTCGATTATGCATGCATATGATGATGATGATGAAGGCAATATGGTCTTTGAAATCCGTCTGGATGGGCGAGAAGTAACAGTTGAATATACTGATGATGGTCGAGGAATACCAGAAGAAAACTTGGCTAAAATATTCGAGCCTTTTTTCACTACCAAACGAGGCGAAGGAGGAAGCGGACTAGGAATGCATATTGTATACAACCTAGTAACTCAAAAACTAGGAGGAAGCATCAACTGTGAAAGTAGAGTTGGAACAGGTACAAAATTCACGCTAAAATTGCCAATTGCCAATCTCAAATAATCTGCCTTTCCTCTTTACAGACTATCCCAAAAGAGAAAACTAACTCCATCCAAAATACTTGCCAATGGACACCCACGCTATTGATTACCTATATCTCTCCCAAACAGGAACTACCTCATTTAAAATTCCTCTCGATCAGAAAAATTTCATTGTTAAACGTTCATTGAAAATAACTGATAGTAACGCAGTTGACACTAATAAAAGAGGTTGTTATAATCCTTAGCATACCCTTCTAAGCAGATCCAAAATGCGCATACTTTTTCTTTGTCTAGGAAATATCTGCCGTTCACCAATGGCGGAAGCAATATTCCAAAATTTGATCAACAATAGCGGGCTGGAAAACTCTATATCAGTTGATTCAGCAGGAACTGCAAACTGGAACGTTGGGAAAACGGCACATTTCGGCACGTTAGAAATTCTAAAGAGTTACGGAATTAAATATCATGGTTATGCGCGCCAAATTAATGCCCAAGATATAGCCGATCATCTAACCCATATTGTCGCTATGGACAACAACAATCTCAGAACCTTACGTCATCGTTTTGGTCACCGGCAAAACACATATCTACTATTAGATTTTGCCAAAGATACCAACGTAACCGAAGTCCCCGATCCCTTTTACTCAAACAACTTCGATTTTGTCTACAACCTAATTGCAGATGGTTGCCTCGGATTACTGTCCCACTTGGAACAAAAGTTAGAAAAAACTAATCTCGACAACTAGAAAAACACGAATGGGCCATTACGCTTACAAAATACTGATATGCGTATTATTATTCACATGTGGTTGTGATGATTACGGAATTATTCATCTTGTTGATCAAGTTGACGAGGTAGTTATTGACCAAACCTTAGGCTTACCCAAAACAATCATCGACAGAAACGGATCAGCAATGGCTCTAATCCCAAATGGTGTCTTTGAAATGGGAGACCATTTTTCGGAAGGCGAACAGAACGAACAACCAGTCCACCAAGTCGAACTTGACGCTTTTTACATGGACATACATGAAGTAACAATCGGAAAATACAGAACATTTATTGAAGCGACAGGCCACCAATCTCCAAACTGGAAAAAGGTTCTGCAAGTTTCACCAACAGAAAACCATCCGATGATACATGTCAGCTGGTTTGATGCTATGAGCTACGCCAAATGGGTGCAGAAGAGGCTACCAACAGAAGCCGAATGGGAATATGCTGCGCGCGGTGGATTAGCGGGAAAAAGATACGCCCACATAGGAAACATTCACCCATCAAAAGCAAATTACAATCGAAATATCGGAAAAACGACTGCCGCAGGAACATACCCTCCCAACAACTATGGATTGTACGATATAGCTGGTAATGTTTGGGAGTGGTGTCTTGATAGATACGATCCAAATTTCTATAGCATTAGTCCACGAAAAAACCCAATTGCAGAAAAAGATGTTTTTCGTCTAGTTCAGAATTTTGGAGATAACAACAAACCCCATGTTCTCAGAGGAGGATCATGGGGATCTTTTGGAAACCAAGTTCTTCGTGTTTCCGTCCGTCATTATTATGGGTCAAAGAACCTGAAAACAGATAGCAACTGTGGATTCCGCTGTGTAAAATCGGTTCAGCCAGACACCCAAATACTATGGAATAGCCAATAAAAACTAAGGACATACGGATCGAAAGTACCAGCAGAGGCGACACTATAACCTTCAAGTGGCGCTATAAAGCTGTTATAAGACCAACAACCAAAATCCGATTAAGCCTTCTCTCTAACAAATATTTCTCATCAGGCCGCCAACAGCTGAATCCTTTGAACCAAGCTACCTACCCCATTCTGCCGACCAGGTGTTAATAGCCCCTTGATACCCAATTCTTTAAGTAAATCAGCATCGAATTCTCGTATTTCTTCTGGGGTACGGTCGTTTAATATCTGCAACATCAGCGCGACAAGTCCCTTAACAATAACGGCATCACTCGTAGCTCGATAGTGGACGACGTCATCTTTGCGTTCCACCATCAACCACAAATCACTCTGGCAACCAGGCACTTTCAATTCATCTAACTTAAACTCTTCTGGATACGGTTCCAATTCATCGCCCATCTCTATAATAGTGCTATATTTGGCAAAATCATCCGGTATATCATCCAACATTTCCTTAATATCTTGAATTTCTGCTTCAATTGTCATAATATGGCCATTACTTTATTTAAAGCACCTATCAACCGATCAATGTCATCTCGGGTAGTGTAGATACCAAAACTTGCACGCAACACACCACGTCCTACCTGACTGACCAATATTGGTTCAGCACAAAGATAGCCACTACGAACCGCAACACCTTGAGTATTCAGCAATGTTGCGACGTCAACACTCTGAGCCTCGTTAACCGTAAACACAACCAACCCTAGCTTTTCTGCCTCAGGATACAGCACGGAAACCCTATCCAGCCCATTCAATTGCTTTTGAGCATAGTCCGAAATCTCTTTCTCATGCTGGTATATTTCCTCAATACCAATATCTTCCACCCAGTTTAAAGCTGCCCCAAGACCAATTACTCCAGCAATATTTGTGGTTCCAGCCTCATACCGCCACGGCATATCATTATAAGTAGTTCGCTCAAAACGCACACTCTTGATCATATCCCCACCTCCCATATAAGGAGGCATTTCATCTAAGAGTCCATCCCCAGCATACAAAATCCCAACTCCAGTCGGCCCATATATTTTGTGCCCGCTAAAAACCAAAAAATCACAATAACTAACATCAGACTTAACACGAGGTACACTTTGTGCCCCATCAAACAATACAGCAGCATCATGATCTTCGGCCATCTGACTAACCCGTTGATAATCAAGCATAACGCCAGTTGCATTTGGCAAAATACTCATTGAAACAATACAACGCCCTTTAACCTGTTGTATCACCATAGACAATCGGTTAAAATCCAAATGTCCATTCGGTAAAAGCGGGATAATTTCAATTGTCAGCCCTTGACGTGCTTTCAACTGCTGCCAAGGCACAATATTCGCATGATGCTCGGCTTCACTTAAAATAACGGTGTCTTTACTAGTCCAATCCGCACAAAAGCAGTTAGCAACTATGTTAATCCCATGTGTTGTCCCACTAGTAAATACGATCTCCTTGTCTTGATCGGCCCCAATAAACTCCTTTGCAATCGAGCGAACTCCTTCATATTCGCTCGTTGCTTGTTCCGCCCAATCATGAATCCCTCTATGAATGTTAGCATTATAACAATTATAGTACTCTCCGATCTTATCCGTTACAGATCTAGGAGTTAAGCTTGTAGCCGCACTATCTAGATAAACACAATCAGCATTCAAAGCTGAGAGGATCTGAAAATCGCATTTTTTATTCAATTAATGCCCCATATTAATTCACGAGAATACAAGATGTTCAACCATTGACAGAAAATGCTCATTGACTCAAGCGGGTAGATACCTCAGGCAAGGTATGGCCTAATTATACTGGAGCAAACCGATGTTTGCAAATATTAGTCTTACCCCCGTGCTTACATCAGAAAACCATTTTATAACCGATGGGAAAGACTAATAGACATTACAAAAACACTTTGCGTACCCTCAAACGAAAAGTTTTGAACTCCAAATACGGAAACTACTTTAGACCATTCCTTTAGACAATTGATTTTCTTGGAACACAGATACACATCCTTGCAACGGATAGTCTTACATTTAATTGACGAAAAAAATTCCGTGACACCAGTTTAGACCTAAACACAATTAAGATACTATCAAATGTGCCAAATATGAGACCGCACTTCACAAACCTCTATAAACCAGCATAAACATTCATGAATTGGCAGGAAATACATTCTCATATATTACGCTATTACCATGTGTCAAAACTAACACCGTAAACTAAGGACACTAGGTGAATGCGAACTGAAGATAGATGACTCAACTAATTCGAAAAGCAAAGGATTTATATATTTTCACGGATTGATTTACAATTAACAATAGCGATATTAGACATAAAACAAATACTTTGTCGGCACTCCCTCTCAATCGAAGATTCTTCTCATCTAAATTCCAACTATGTCTAGCAATATATTGGTATCCTACGAAATTCTATCAAACAGAACTAACTAATCTCGTACCATAATCATAATTGGTTTTACTTTCAGTAAAAGTTCAAGACTTTTAACCAAGGAACCCGCGTCTGCCTTTTGGGAAAAGCTACCCACTGTAACACGATACCGCGTTTCACCATACACTTCTACCTTCACAATTTTAGTTGAATGATCCAATTCAAGTAATTCTACAGAATCAGCGAAAGTCTCAGCATTACTACGATCTTTAAAGGAACCTACCAACAAAGTATAAGAATAAGTCAACTTCTTCTCAACCTCATCCAGCTGTTTTTGGTTAGTAGACAGAATAATCTCAACTCGCCGGTTTTTCTGTCGGTTTTCCGGAGTGTCATTTTCAGTTATTCCCCTCGTCTCACCATATCCAATAGCCGAAACTCGATTAGGGTCTATGTTAAAGTTAGCAATCAAATAATCCATGACTACATTTGCACGTTTCTCTGATAAAACCAGATTGTAATTGGTATCACCAACATCATCCGTATGCCCCTCAATAATTACCCGGGCCTCCGGGTAAGCAAGAATTGTGTCTGCAATCTGAATTAATGTGTCATGAAACTCACTTTTAACCTTAGCCGAATCTGTGTCAAATATGATTTCAGGTAAGGTTAAAACAAGCCCCCGCAGTTCCTGCCTCCCACGAACTGTTTTGTCACGCAAATCAATTAACTGTATTTCCGATAACCGAGTCGCACAATTGCCAGCGAGATCACAAAGAATCACTACACAACTATACTCGACATCTGCATTTACCACATACTGTTTCGGGAAATCTAGCATAAGAGGCATTGATGGATTTCCCTGACCTTCGACTTCATCAACAAGATCCTCGCCAGCAAAAGATTGTAACACCCAATGACCTACTTGAATTGGTTCTGAAATTTTAGCATGAACAACTAAAGCAGTTGGTACGTCCTGTTTATTATCCCCGGAACCAGTCAAAATGATAGGATCTGCTGCAATCTCGAAGCTTATAGGCTTAGTATCGATAACCACCTGTGCTTTACTACTTAACTGTTGTTTTATTTCCCCTTGATCAACACCCAGTAGATACACATCATACACCCCATCAACCACTACGTCCTGCGAAGCGTCTTTGCCCAACCAATTAATTGGAACACTGGAAGTTCCCTTTCCCGAAAATTGACGCACAATCTTATTTTGGCGATCTTGGATCTCCAGTTGCCATTCACGTTCCTCTCTTACAACGAAGTTAAACTGAGTTTGATCTCTAACTCCATCGCCATTAGGTGAGATTGCTTTCTCCGATACCATGACGCGAGATTCCAATTTATCGGGCATAACAATCACGGATGCCGAAACAAACTTATCCGATGACGTAGGAGTTAACCAACTCACTGCTATAGAAAACCAATGACTTCCAACATCAAATTCGTTATTCACATAAGCATAATCAATCTGAGTATTACCACGACGGAAACCAACACCATGTGTCCATGTCCCTCCAGTGAATTTTTCATAGCTCATTAAACCAGAATAACCCATCCGGAACAAAAGATTATAGAAAAAAGACCTTTCAATTCCAAGGTGGAAACGCAATCTATCACTAGGTTCATACGCGCGATCATCATGCCAAGCTAAATCAACAGAAAAAGGCGTATTAGCATCAATATAATAAGTCGAACCTAACCTAAGAATCAGCGGCATTTTCTCATCTTTAACCAATTTCCCTTCCTGCCAAAAACGCCCACCAATATCACTGAACGCTAAACCGAATAAGACACGATCTCCAAGCCGAGGAAGTATACTCGTATAAGTCGCTCCCAAATCTAATCCCCAACCTATCTTGGTTATAGTTTTGAAACTTCGGCGGTGATGCCGAATACTCATACCAGCTGAAAACCCATTTTTCAAATCGAGGCCATAGCCAATCAGCATCATCCGACTTTTAGAATCATCGACGCCCCAACCATCAACCCAAGAGGATATAGAAATATTGCCAACATCAGTTGACGACACTTGAAGTTGTGTCAGATTCATCGCGAGAGAAACTGCCCCTTCTCTATCCCCAGATTCTTTAGTAAACGGCAACGAGGTCAGGGTAAATTCAGTCTTGTCTAAAATACCAATAAGCCCAGGATTCCAAAGCTCACTGCCTGCACCAGTTGGCCCAGCAGTACGAGTACTCCCCATGCCAATAGCCCGGACATCAGTGCCAATAAGAATCCGTCGATCCTGTAAGAACAATTGTGGGTCTCTTAAAAACTGGGAAGACACAGGTTCAGAAAGGACAAAAGTAAACGCCAAAACTATCCGGGTAATGTGACGCCAACTACTACCAAAAGAGGTGGTATTCAATAACATACTAACCTGAAGTCAGTGCAAATTTCACACTAATCTGGACTAGGTCTGATTTTGGATCTTTAAGCTTGATTTGGTATATGGGTGAATCCCAACTAAAACTATAATCCGACTCATAACAAGCTGTATCAACAGGCAGATAATCCTTAGGCACATGAATAGACAACATACTATATGGACGTTGCTTCGTATCACAAACGACAAGGAAGCTTCGACTGCGTGAATCCCATCCGGCAGATAGAATTTCGCTACCGCCTTGTGTGAAGTGTAAATCTGTTGCTAATAATTGAGGGTTTTTCTGTGCCTCACGAATACAAAGCAATCTCGCACACCTTGGAGGTACATCTACTAAGGTTACACTTCCGCTGACCAGCCCAAGATATCTTTGATTCCAAAACTCATAGACAAGATAGTACTTCGATCTATCCAAGCCAAGTGAGGAAAGGTCAAACTGTATCTCTTCAGGCTGATCCTTCCAATTGAAGATACCCACAATATTCCAAGACTCAAAAGCACCTTGAATAGTTTTCCCCCAAATACGTGGATGTATCTTCTCAAAAAGATCTATTGGCTTCGCTGATTCCCCCGTCAACGGAAGCAACTTCTTCAATAATTCCAACCGGGGTTCAGAAATTTTGGTTAAATCATCACTGAGCTCAATAACCCTGCTACTCAAAGCCATCAAAGTCGCAACGATAATGGCTTCATTGAGCGGCTGGTATTGCTCATCTATGATTAGCGGTCCAAGCTCACCAGTTCCCGTAATACCATCAAATATAGAATTTGTAATAGCGCCATTAATTAGCTGTTTGATTTCAGTCCAATCTTCCCAAACATACTGAGGAGTTTGTTTTTGCTGATTTAATAAAACCTGACTTTGCTTGACAACTCCAATGCTGGGCATATACGGTACATTACAGACAGTCAACTCGATACTATCAACACTTTGTGAAACCCAATGTTCGATCAACTCAATCCCAAGCCGGTACAACTCGATACTGGTCAAGGTTTTATCGTGCCAGACAAAACCATCCGAATTTCCAACCGGACCAATTAAGTATGCCAACATATCCACCTTGAGGATGTCGATATTCCATTCCTTTATGATTGTCTTTACACTTTGCTCAATCTCCTTTTGAGCATCTGGATGTGAAACATCAAACAATACAACTCTTGTATCAATATCATCCAGATGAATCTCTGCTAAACGGCCCTGGTCATTACGAAGGAAATACTCAGGATGGGCTTCGACCATCTCAGAATCAACAGAGACACAAAACGGCATAACCCCAAGCCCAAACTTTAATCCTGCATTATGAACATAATCAATCGAATGCTGTATTCCTTTAGGAAACTGGTCACCATCAAATTGATATTCCCCAATTTTCTTTTGCCATCCGTTTTCCAACTGAATAGCTTGGACACCTCCACCAGACGTCGCTCGGAAAAAATTGTTTCTCACAATCAGGTCAGCGTGTTTCACAATAGAATTGGACAATGTCTGATCTTTAACCCGGTCCGGATATACTCCCCAAGCGGAGGAAACAACACCTTGTATCTCCAAGTCCATTCTCTGAGCAATCATCTCTACATAAGTTTGGTAAGAAGAGGTTGCTTCATCGATAAAATTAAGGTAAAACGGAGAAAAATCGATCTCCGTATTAGGTGCACACTCGTAGTTTTCACAATCATGGAACGCTGACCAACAATCAATACCCTGTTCTGCTCCTTGAGCTGTCTTATCTTTTTCGGCGTAACCAACTTCGATCGACGACCACCATTTTTTGGCATCCAGAAAACCAAACACAACAGACCGTTTACTCTCTACATCATAAATACTACCATCGTAACAAAGATGAATGGAGTCATCCTGATTTACACTAAATCCATCGTAAACTCTCTGTGCTCCATAAGACACTATGGAAGAGGTATTTAAATACACATGACAATTTTCGGGGTTACTTCCCAAATATAGCCCTCCTCCAGTCGAGTCGTTTGAAGACGAAACACTAATAACAAAAGCTTGCGCCAAATAAATTGAATCAGCCCCCAAATTCTCTATCGACATATCAATTAATATGTTTGGATGAGCCTGATAACATTTCACACGCAGGTGGATTCGAACTTCATGCAGGTCTGCTTGGCAAGAAAACGTGACCAACTGATACACACCAAAATCATCTTCCCCCACTGGCCCAGCACTGAACTCTCGCGTAGAAGCATTTCTAGAGGACAGAGTAACTCCATCCTGAAGTACAATGCCCATGTGAGCATTTCTGATTACTTTAAACATTTCCTGATTGGCATAGTCCCATGTCCCCTGTGATAGGTTAAACGAAACCTGACACAATCCATTTTGGATCTTTACAACATCCCCTTCTCTTACCAACACTAAGTTACTGTTTGATGAACCTCTCATATATGTTCCTTCTGTATACTTCTGCTAAGCAATTTTTACTGTATTTTTTCAGCAAAACATTCATCGAATAGCTGTAAAATCTAACGAATATGCTTGCAAACTCACATCACATCCCCAAAAAGCCCAACCCTCATCTACTTCTAACTTTGGAAAAAATCAAACGGTCACGCAATTCTCCAGAATTAGATCTGATATCATTTTTTAGTGTTGCTTCAAGGAAGAACCCAAGTTTGCGAGGGATTTTTTGACTTCTTACATTCTTTGAATCACAACAGATTTCAATTCGTTCGGCATTTAATCGATGAAAGCCAAATTCCGAAATTGCTGCCGTTGATTCAGTAATATAACCTTGGTTTTGGAACTTCTTTCGACACCAATATCCTATCTCGAACTTTGGAATTTTCCAATCTTTTGGATGTAAACCACTACTACCCACCAAAGCCTCAGTCCCTTTAAGAAAAAGCAAAAAAACAAGATCTTGCCTCTCCAAAAAAGCACCCCTTTTACTCTGCAAAAATTTTTTAATTTTGATTTCATCTGGCAATTCCTTCGCCCAAGGCAACCAGACATTGAGGTCGTCGAACGTTTCACAAATAGCTCTATGTAACTCTTCACCGTCACGAGATCTAGGCGATCTGATAATTAACCTTTCCGACTCCAAAGAATTAGGAAACTCAATTAAAGCAGGATTCATGAACCTCACCAATCAAACTAAAATTGGAAAAACTAATAGACACCACATAAAATATGTCCTCACTATTATCACTTTAAGACAAAACAACCTACAAAGATTAATTCCTAATATGAACGAGACGCAACTGTCTCCGCAGAACACAAAGGCACAACACCATCATAATCACCAAAATCGCCACAGACCAAACCCATATTTGGGATTCTGACGCAAGACCAAACAATTGCATACCAAGAACATCGAAATTCCCCCAGATCGAGATAATCTCTGTTTCCCGGCTACGCGTGACCTGCTCAATAATTTCTTGAAGTATCGGGGTTCCAACCAAGACAGAAATAAACCATACCGCAGCATAACGCGCGTCCGTCGTAAGCGATGAAAACGTCACAATTAACAAACTCAACGGGAAAACAACAACCAACGAATAAACCAGAATAGAACCCAAAATCCAATAATTCTGCATCAGAAATTTCAAATCATTACTAAGCAAGGAATGTTCAACAAAAAGTAACAAGCAAGGTACACCAGTAATCATTAGCAACAAAATAACCATGACAGAAGTCTTCCCAATAATATAATCAATCCAAGATATTGGCTTCGAAAGATAAATCGACAAAGCATTATACCTCAAGTCCTTCGATATTAAGTTTGCCCCGGCAAACACACTAATCAAAACGACAAAAAAACCAGGAAAGACTGGATCCCGAAAGAGAAATTGCTTAAAGAATTTCGGATCAATTTTCAGTAGAGCGGTCGATTCAGGAAAGTAGTTCACCAAATACACCAAAACGCCATGAACAACAAAATAAATTAAAGGTGGGATTGCCACAATAAAACGAACAAACTTCCGTTGAGCTAATATTTTCAACTCAGCCCTGACAATAATTATCCAACAACTGACACGACCTGATTTGAGGTGCCCATCCCAATGGTGATAACTTCGATCATGAATAAGCATTTAGAATAGAGCTTAAGGAAACAATTCCTGTAACTGTTTTAATAGCTCCACATTGTATTTTTCACCAAGCTCTTGGGTTTTGATTTTACAAGCACGCCAATTTTCAAAAGTCTGCCCATGTTCACACCTCAACAGCTCCGCCTGCATCTCCTTTAATGAATGCAAATTGATAATCTCAAGAGTGACATTGGGAAAAACAGCATGAACATCCTCTTCAAGATAACAATCAAACATGACCTCAGTCTGTTCCAAAAAAATTTTGCCCTCTTTTTGGTCGATTTCATCAACCGACACAATTTCCGGAGATTTCCCCATAGCTTGTACCCGTACACGTGTTGGAGGAGTGATGGTTAACATCTTGGATGAAGCCTGTTGCTGCAAATCGTAGCCCGAGAGGATCTCCTCAATTAACCGAGCCATCAACCGATACGACTCATGCATCACCTCTTCGGCTTGGTCTACCTTCCATTCGGCCTCCTGATATTTAATACAGCCTTCAATATTCCGAATCTCATCGTAGAAAACCTGAAGAAAATGATCAACGTCCAAAACGTAAACAGCAGGTTTTAAATTCAACGGATCAGAGAAATCAGGAAACCGAGTAAAAAACTGGTTATAACATGTAATCTCCTCAAGGTCCTGATCACTACTAGACGTCAGTCTAAAAGCTACATAAGCCTCCCCTCGCACTTTACAGAACTGATCAAATTGGCAATCGGATGCAATAACATAAGATAATGGCTTCTCGGGACGTTGAGGCTCGTAAGAAGTAAGTTTTGGAGGAAGGCTCTCCGGGAAGTTAACTTGCCCCCCAACCGCGCCAAAAGGCACGTGTACGGAAGCATTTTGTCCCCGCTTTCTCTGAACTTCAAGCAAGTTTAAACCTGCAACCATTAAGTCGATCTCCTTCTCCTCCAATTCAATCTTTTCCAAAACTTCACTGCACGTTTCGTTTATTATTTCCTTTATTTGCTGAGCCAATCCTTGCATTTCACAAACCAAGTCAAATCATAAAACCGAATTAATAGTACATTCTTATTCTCTGAAGCGTATCTGAGAAAGGCCCTTGTTTATCTGTCTCTATAGTCACAGTAATCTTACCAACATTAGTATCTCGAGTCGGATCCTCCTGAATAAGCCTAATTGGAATTTCACCCGCCATTAACCTAATATTTGAACCAATTGCATGAGACCAGCGAAGATTTTGCAGTTCACCACTATAAACCATTTGGTTAATTATATTTCCGCGATACGAATACAAATCCACTTGAGTTACAAATTTCGAAACAGGTAGCGCATTCGCCCCAATACCAGGTGACAAAATACTATCGTTCCATAACAAAGGGTTACCATGCAAATCCACCAAAATGATTCGTACTTCTATACGCGCCAAACGACGCTCTGTTTCTATACGAATGCCAGCAAAATTATCAATCTCACCAGCCCCACACCCCCACAAAGCTCCAGCACAAAGAATAAGGGACAACAAGCCACCACTAAACTTAGTCTTTTCTAGGTAAAGCCTCACGATATTCCTACGTTTTTGAACAGTACTCAAGGAATATTATCACTTTTGATTAATGATGTCAATGTCAAACAAAATCACGAAATTTCTGGTCATATAAAAATACAGATGATAACATTATGATACAAATCTGCACACCATAATGAAACAAGGAATCTTATGAGCTTTTACTTTCAAGATGGCTATCTGTACTGCGATCAGTTAAAAGTCAAAGACATTCAATCCCAAGTTCCTGAAAGCCCATTTTACCTATATAGTAAGCAACAAATTACCACTAATTATAATGCCTATTTAGAAGCTATCGAAGGCCTTGATGCAATCATTGGGTATGCTATCAAAGCCAACAACAACTTAGCCATCCTAAAGCATTTACAAGA
>JACLAC010013931.1_pt1 | contig 14756 bp, 6 predicted proteins | sample 8027881 | NCBI WGS metagenome assembly JACLAC01 (sample SAMN15725517, study PRJNA655200) | protist metagenome | isolation source: fluorescence activated cell sorting (FACS) single amplified genomes of... | place: Spain: Blaines Bay Microbial Observatory, Mediterranean Sea | collected 2016-01-19 | reverse complement strand
ACCTTCATTGGTATTTTCGATTATGAGAATATCAACACACTAGTGTGAGATTAGATTATTTCAGTTATTTTATTCTTTTGAAGAAGTAGGAATTATCATGAGTAAATTAAAAATAAATTATGCGTAAATTAAATTTTATTTATATAATGCACATTAAAAGAGAATATCATACCAAAGATGAAGGTAAATAGATGGTACAAACTGTTCGTATCAAACTTGCAGTTGATGAAAAAAATGGGTTCATTTTCGCTTGTTTTCCTAATTCAATTTTATATTTAATAAAATTCTTCTCTTCCATTGGTTGAGGTCGAAATTTCCATCCAAGAATAAAATCCATCGGGATAGCTATTAGGCCAATCCCAGCATACATCACGAAAAATACGGAACCTAAAAAGCTAAATGCTGCAATAACATAAATTGGAAATGACGTAGCCATTCGTAAATCTTTTCGTTCATATTCGTCTATACCTTTCCAATTTTCACCAACAACAGCTGCTTTTCCCATCGTATATTCGTTAAACTCAAACGTATCTACCATTTTATTCGTATTTTCATATAATGGTATTGCTGTTTTGTTTAAAAATGCATACATGATAAACATTATTGGTGCTAAAATGATAAAGGAAATCAGTTGCCATTTAAATGCACGACAAATTTTATCGCTACATGTCAATGTTTCATTACCATCTAAATCAACATCATATGCTTGGTAATAGGATATTGCAAATGGTATCAAGAATACAACAAATACAATGACACCAACAACAACAAATTGCCATACAATATCCAATCGCAAATTCCCGCATAAACCTTTTGAATCCAACCATGCACCGCATCCTACTGCACCACCGCCATTTGCAACATCTAATGGCAATAAAAAAATTGCAGCTTCAGCAAATGTCAATGCAAGTACGGCGATTGTTTTTGGAAAATATGCCTTCCAATTATCTTCTTTATCGTTATAATATCGTATAATCAAGATATTAAAGAATATCATCAGCAATGGTACGCCAACCATCAATGCAATTAACCAATATCCTAATGATGTTGGCTGTCCATCACCTTCATTTTGTGATAGAACTGTTTGTAAATTAATCATTAATATAAAACATATCGTAAATAGTATATTTATGATTTGAATCATTTTTGTTTGAATCATTTTTATTCTTAATCTTTCTCACTTATATAAATATATATATGTGTGTGTGTGTGTGTGTGTGTGTATGATTACCAATATTATCTGTCTATTTATAATTATATATGTATAGCATTAAGTTGTCGATCCATATATCTTGCACTCTTCAACTATTCATTATTTCTTTTATGATGTGCACATATATATATTTTATACATAGTACACACATGTGATATTGATGAGATGTGATGTTATGAGCGTGTGTTTATTCATTATTAATAATACCACCAGGTACACTGTAATATTTCCAGGATACTACATACAGTTTTCTCACGATATCCACCACGCCAAAACGCGGTGATGACGGCATCCACGAGGACAACTACGTAGCTGTATACTGTAGTGTAGTATACGAATGTACGTACTACAACAGTACAGTGATATACACTTAGCAACTGACTTTCCTTAAATTAAAATCTCTAAAGCCATCCATTATTATTTTCTTTCTTCTTTTTTTACACCACACTCCTCTCTGCTGTCTGGCCGGCTGTGCCACTAGTTGCACTACTATTTATTATTTTTATTATGATATTAATTTAATAATATACAATATATATATTATCTCTGGAATTGTTCTCTCTCTCTATCTCTATTTCTCTCTATCTATCTCTTTACCCATAACACACACTCTCTCTCATTCCCTTTCTATCTGTAATTCATTATATATATCCCTAGCCCTCATTCGATATCAACATGGCTCAATCACAAAAAAAAAATAACAAAGATGTTTGTAAATGGTTTTTAAATAATCGCTGTACAAGAGGTAATAACTGTAGATTCAGCCACTCGATAGAACATGTAGAAGAAGCAAAAGAAAAGAAAGTAGGGACAGGTAAAAGATTAGGGAAATGGAAACGTGATGGTTTACAAAGTAGATCCAGGAAGCGTGATTGGGAATTATATAATCAAGGAATCAAGCCGTCGTATGATTTAGGTGACCCAAAAATAGCCCCAAAATGTAAATGTGATTTAGTATGTATAAAACGAAAAGTAGGAAAAAAAAAAGCAAGAAACTATGGTAAAATATATTATAATTGTCCAAATTGGCAAGATAAAAAACGAAACTGTGCATTTTTCAAGTGGTATGAAAATCATGATGATATGAAGGAATCGAAGTTAAATGATAGTAATAAAACAACATCCAAGTCTGAAAATTATACTAATGTAAAAAAAAAGTTGAAAACAAATGATAATAGTAATAATGCCAGTAATAACAATAAAATACAAGTTGTAGACGATAGTAGTAGTAGCAGCAGCAGCAGTAGTAGTAGTAGTAGTGATTCCGATTCATCATCATCAGATGATTAAAAATTTGGTGGACACACAGGGGAAATTCTGAGTTTTGTGCACAATTTAACAGCACATGGCACATTTCTTGGATCAAGTCTTGAGCAAAGTATTCGCAGGAGATTTAAAATTATTTACTTCGTACGACGTTAATGATGATATATATATATATGTGTTTTTCTCTTACTCATATGTTATATAAAATTCTTTTACTCCCGTTTATTAACATCTCAAATCAAAAATGATTTATAAATTTTAGTAAAAATTATTTAGTATTCAAAAGATGTTTCCGCTGTCTGTGATTCAGAGCTAAATGAAAGAGGTCCTCCTTCATAAAGTTGTAAATCACATTCTTTAATCAATCTAAATGTTTTCTCATTGTCGTTATCCAATTTAACTTTCAATTTTCCATCCTTACGTGAGGGCGCCTCAATAACTGTCCCTCTACTTCCTTGTTTAAATGTTGCATTACCTGTTGTATAGATATATATATATTAAATATTATAGTTTACACATATTATATAATAATTTAATTTACGCATTTTAAATAAAATACGTATGCATACATCAAAATATAAAAATTATAAAAAAAATACGCCTCGTACACAATATAATGTATGTGTACGAATACGAAAAAAGAGAGATATGATACGGTTCGTATCATATATATAAATAAATTATGCATTAATTAAATATATATCATAATATGTATGATATATTAATATATCATTAGAGAAAAACACATATATTAATGATATATATATAAATGATATAATATTCGTGATCATATCATATGCATACTCTTTGCAGCACTTTATTTTTACACCCCACTTTTTTATTTTAAAGCGCTATTCTCTCTACGAAGTTAGTACTAAGATGTACGAACTCCGTATATTTAAAATATACAGGTTGCAAAGATTATTTTTCCAAAATTTTGATCCATGATTTTACAGTTTTATCAATTTTATATTTTCGTGTTGATGTTTTTGCATTCCAACGTAAAGTATTTAAAATAGTTTTGTGTTCTACAAGATACTTGATTGCCTCTATGTATGGTATTAATAAGCGTTGCGGAGACGCAGCAGGCGCTTCATCGTTTTCTTTTACCAAAACACCATTTAGATTATGCATCACGTAACTTGATAAACCTGATGTGTTTTGTATTATAGGAACTACGCCATTAGACATGCCTTCAAATGCAGTGAAGCCAAATGCCTGCCATAATGATAAATCTACAAAAATATCTATATTTTGAAAATAGTATGCCATTTCGGTTCTATTCAATATACCATGATGCTTCAAAAATGCTTCTGTATTATTTTCATAGAATACTGATGGGTATATATTATTAAAATTTGACATGGTACAACCGAAAGTATGAAATTCAAGATTTGATATGTTCAATCTAGCAAATCTATCTAATAAATTCAACGATCTTACCGTACCACGTCTAGGTGTGTATGGACGTAACATAATACCAACTCGTATATTATTATTTTTCGAGTCTATTAACTTGTTATATTTTAAATTATAATTACCTTGAAACAAGGATATTGGATGTGTATCGACAAGATGCGATTTTAAATTATGGTATTGATGTAACATATTTTTAATCCAAGAACTATATGTACAAACTCTGATATTAAAAGATTTTAATGCAACGTATGACAATTTTGCTGCATATTTATACGCAATTGGTAATGGAAACCATGCTTCATAATCCTGAACAAAATAGATCAACTTTGGATTGGTTGTTGCAACTTTATTTATATACTGTTGAATGGACTTTACCATCCAAATAGTAACAAAATATGTTGCTACTATATAATCATATTTTATTGGCAACTTTGAAGACATTGATTTGTTTTTATATGTTTCAATAAATTTTGTAAACATTTCGTATCCAACGAATATATTTAGATTTTTAATATCGGGATAAGCATCTTCAAAAATAGGTATTGCGCTATTAAGGCATGCAATTTTTACATTCATTTTTCCAATAGTTGCAAGTCCAAAGGCAACTTCCATAATAGCCTGAGTACCGCCATTCAGTACATGTTTTTTTTCTGGTGTTGCATCATGTAATAAAAATAATATAGATTTTCCCTGCAAAAGTCCCATATTGAAAATTGCACTTTCTTGCAATGTTTGTGGTTTAGATGAAGGAAGAATTACAGACTTGTCTTCTTTTACTTTTAAAAAATTATTTTCAACAATGTTGTGTCCGTGACGCTTTGCAAGTGCTTCCAGAAGTGCACCACCGACAAGCCATTCACATCTATGTTCTGGTATTGCTTTAAAAATAGTATATCGAAAATCACTACAGAAATTTCCAATATCACCTAGTAAATTGTTTAAGTTTTTTGGAGGCGATGCTGTTATAAGCTCACCAATACCATGCACGACAAATATTAAAGGTTTTTCAACATTTGTTATTTTGTCTTCACTAATTTCACTATTTACAAATAAAATCTGATAATGTGTAATAGTTTCTACAAATACTATTACAATTATCCTAAATAAGAGATAACGATGCATTATGCCATATTCGAAAAGGTGTGGTATAATCGTTCCAAATTAATACTTGTTGTATATATGAAGAAATCGCTTATTATTTTGTTGTTTTCCATACTATATGTTTAGCTATAAATACATGTTTTTTTAATATGTTTATGTTGTTAGTAAAAAAAACTTACTACTATAATACATACTAATACTGTACTTACTCTGGACACCAGAGATTTTCCTTGCCAGTACCCTGACAAGGAAAACACTGTACTACTATAAGCAGCAGCAGACGACACCTGTAAATATAACTATTATACTACATGTGTTAGTGCTGTATAGTGCTATACCATACAAAAAAAAAAAAAGGCTGTAGAAAAAATAAAAATCCACCACCTTAACCTTAACCTGGAACCTGGAGGAAATCAAATAATCAAATTCCTATTGCACTATTCCCTTAAAATCAACATTACCTGGTACAAGTAACAACTACAACTATACTGAAGCAGTAGTACATCCAGGTGTGCAGGTGGAAGATATAAGAAGCAGAATAGTAGAAAATTCATTCTTCAACAATTAAAAGGTGCAAAAGCACAAATAAAATATTATATATAATCAAAAATATTTTACTCCCCAACCAGATGAGTAATACATTTAATTCTATACATACTGTAGAACAACTTATATCCACCATTTGCCTAACTTCTTTCCTGTATAAGTAGTCGAAGGCGATAGAGCTTTTTCTTCTTTTTTTCTGTCACATTTTGCTGTGATATGTTCTTGCGGAAAATAATCATGCCAAAAAATAGTAAAAAGTTTTATGCTGTTGTTAGAGGTCTTCACCCCGGTATATTTCAAACCTGGGATGAATGTAAAAAAAGTGTACATGGTTACCCTGGGGCTAAATTCAAATCGTTTAAAACTGAAGCCTTAGCAAGTGAATATATTCGTTCATTTTCTACGACGTCATCATCATCATCTTCGACGCCGTTGCCCTGGCAGACTGAATTAAATAAAGATGCTGGTAATAAAAAGCGTAGTATAAGTGATGATGACAATAATACAAATGTTGGAGGAGTTGCAAAAAAATTGAAAAGGGATGATGATATTGTATTAGAGAAGACTTTGACCGTTGACGAGATTTTATCAAAAGAACTGCAGGAAGCTGAAAAAAAGGGGAAGGTTATAGATTTAAGTAAACATGCACAAAAATTTTCCATGGATGATTTATTCACAATTTTTTCATTAGTGAAAACTGAGGCTTTGGCACTCCCTAGTAACCATGTAAAACATATTTTAAACAATTCAACAAAGCGCAATAATGATGTATTTAACATGTGGTCTGATGGAGGTGCAAATCCAAATCCTGGTCCAGGCGGTGCAGGATTTATGATTTGTGGTCCATTAGGAAAAAAGCAGGTAATCTTAAAAGGCAGCTTATATCTGGGTGAAGATTGTACAAATAATATTGCAGAATACACGGGTTTCATATGCGGCTTAAAATTTGCTACTTCCATTGGGATAAAAAAACTGAAAACACATGTTGATTCGCAACTCGTCCAGAAACAAATTAATGGCCAATACAAAGTTAGAAACACGCATCTAATCCCATTTCAAAAAGCAGCTATGGATATAAAAAAAGAAGGGTTTGAAGAAGTAGAAGTTGATTGGATAGAGCGTGCTTTGAATTCAGAAGCGGATGCACTAGCAACTAAAGGTATGAATGAAAAGAAAATTTTATTTGTTCAAGCCTCGACTGGGTTTGAGTAAAATGTGTGCGTGGTGCGAAATTCGTACATATATTAATAATTGTATGTCATACGTACGCGTATGATATATATACGAGCGTATAAAATTCTCTTATTTATGATATATATATATATATAGTACTATATATATATATATGTATATATATATAATATATTATGAATATTTCCAATATTACATTATGCATACGAACCAATTCAGTTTCATTTGTCCTTTTTGTTCTACACTAATATATTAAATTTTTAATATAATAATTATGATATGAATATCCTCGCATCTCTCACACCTGTTTTTCAGTTTTTTCTAAATATCTATTTGATGCTTTTAAACACTCATAACTTTGTTGAAAACAATCTTCTTTCAAAAAAAAGTTCGCTGCTTCTAAAAATAATTGCGCAATCAATAATGCTTCTTCCCCATCTGCCATTGCAGTATATTTTATTTTATTTAATGCTTTATCTCGAAGTAATTCACCAATTTCACGATACATTTTGAATTGACGATATACAACTATCAAGCGTTCAATATTACGACTATTGTTAAAGCGTGTATATTTCTCTAATGCATATTTTAAACCAATATCATTTGAATTTTTGGTGCTCTCTTCGATAAATAAGGACATCAAGCTTTGTCCAGATATGATATCAAATATGTTTTCCAATCTTTGATATTCTTGTGTTCTTACCATTAATTGGACTAAGATCTCGTAATTTTTAGATCTTGCATAATTTTTCGTACGTTCAGCAATATGTTTGATTGCTGATTCAATTCCGTCAACATTGCACGCTTGTACGTGACAGTAATGTGCTATGATCAACAGCTCAGCTTCGCAATTTTGAGATAAAATATTTTTATCATTGGATAAAATATTGTTTCCATCCCTTTTTTTTTCTATTAAGCTTTGTAAAATTTCAGTTCCTAACTCCCGAGGTGCTTGTGCTGCTTCTACAATTAAATGTTCCAATTGCTCGAAATTCCATTGTTCCACTTTTGCGCCTGTAGTGCTAGCATTGTCATAAACTTTTACTACAGAATTGACAAGAAATGTAGCAAAAAGTTTTGCTGTATCTGCCGGATGAACTTTGTAATATTCAATATAGTCCCTGCATTTCGTACTCATCTCCGAAACTGACTTACTATCAGTAGCAGGATCAAGTGATAATAATACTTTTGATATTCTTTCATTAGGTGTAACAGCATTTTCTACCAACGAATCGGCCTCTTTATTAATTTCAGTGCCAATAGTTTCTTTCAAGATAGGCAAATCTTCAAAGAATACGGCGATTAATTCTTTTGGATATTTGTACATTTTAAATTTCTGCATGCAACGTTCCCAAAATAATTTTCTTTCCGATTCAATATTAAATAAAAAGGTATCCCGAAATTTATTTAACATTGCGTCTACTTCAGCGCCTGTTACTCTATGTTGGGCATCTTGATCAAGGTCATGCAACCCGCTGTTGGCATATTCTCTCGCTTCCTCAAACCATTGAATATTGATTAATAAATCAAGCACTCTTTTAGCTGACGTCCAAACGCCAAAATCTCTTAAAGAGACTACCTCACCTTCAATAATTACTTCCGAATCTTTCAACTCGAACGACAAACGCACTCGTTGTAAGGTAGCAAATGTATTATGTAATTGGACATACGTATCGCTGAACTTCGATTTTGATAAAATAGACAATAATTGCTCGCATTGAAAAGTATTTTCTTTTTCAATTATCACATCAAGCAAATATTTCAATTCATCCTCCGCTATTTGTTTCGCATTTAAAACATTACCAATGTTGTTCATGGTCATATTTGTGCTTTTAACGTGTTTGACAAATACTTCCATATGCGATGATGCAATTTCATATTGGTGTAATTCAAAAGTTTCATAGAATAGTAGAAAATCTACTAATACGTTAGAAGGGTCAAAAATACGGAAAGCGGTGCGTAATACAGAAAATTCTTGTTTCCGACATAGCCATGATGTAATAAACTGCAAATCGTCAAATGTACAATTATGTCTGCCAATAACAGTTGGTAGTTTTATTATTGGCTCTGGATTTGGTGAGGCGGTGTTGGATGGCAACGTTGTAGACCATGGTAGCCAATCCAGCGGAATGTCCTTGCAACACGTCTGCACTGCAAGCCACGTGACTAAGCAATCTAGCAATGGTGTGGTATCATGAAAGCATGTTGCGAGTACTGCCAACAAAGGTCGTTTCATACGAAGCCCGGTGTCTAATAAAGCAAATCCGGGTTCATCTTTCTTTGCGCATTCAAATAGAATATCAAATATATCTTCCATGTTTGATTGTCCTTCCAAAACAGCATCAGCTTCGTCAATCAACAAATTCGAACGATTTGATGGATGTGTTGCCATATTTTGGGCAACGATGTACACGTGATCTCGCAATTGCAAATCTGTAAAATTATTCAACACGATATCAACAATTTCATTCGGCATGAATCGTTCCCGTTGGGCTTCATGAAGAAATGTGATACAATCATTTCGGCGAGCTAACTCTTGCAATAATGCAATCGAAGTTTTCAAGCCATGCACACGGCAAAATACCGACACCAACTTCCAAGCTAACACTGCGCCACTATCTGTGTTTGTAACATCCCCAACCAAATCCCGTGTAGCTTCACCCAGCAAAGTTAAAGCTTTGTTCACCGCAAGATCTTCCGCATCTTTCTCTTCTGGAAACGAAATGAATAATTCTGCAACATTTTGCATTATATCATCTTCTAACACATCAACTTGCATCTCACGATCATTTGCGCCCTTTTCCAATGCAATTCTTAGACGAAATTCATAAATTCTTGTAGCAGCTTCAGCATCGACTCTAAGCGTCTCTCGGACGTTTTCTAAGCCACATAAATCCAAAAAGCACGATGAGGCCGCAAGTACAGATGGTTTACGCAAATTATATAACGTAGATTGACGCGATATTTTTCTGATCAATGATATATCTTCACGATCCAATTGGAGTCTGAGCCCACCATGTTTTTCATTATCGAATTTAAGAGCTGATTTCAAGTACTCCGCGGGCAACTCAGCAACACTAAAATCCTGTTTTTCCATTTTGTCGCCAATTTTTGCAAACATGTGATGAAATGCTTGCATGGGCCAACCTTTAGACAAATAATAACCCGCATCTCGTGTCTCCACATACGCTTCATTTTTAAATTTTTCACTGGAAAAATGTTTGTTTTTTGCAACAGTATTCTTATTGCTGTCTTGGCCAAACATAAATACTGATCCAACAGAAAACGATACAGTGTCACTTAGTAAGTCAAACAAAGAAACATCTCGTTTCCATGAGAAAATATCACCAGTCCTTGAATCATAATGTTTCGCAGGTGCGTTCTTATTTTTTTTGCGCTGTAAATGCACATGTCTTCGATTGCCCTCCGCAGCATCGCCAAAAACTGTTTTATGCAAAGATGGCCATGGCAACAGTGCCTGAGATATCTCGCTTTTATGCACTTTCCATGGCTTATCAAATTTTTCTAAAGATTCGTCATCGGCCATCAAAGCCTCTGCAAGAGAGGTAATTGGAGCATACATTAACGTCCCGATTGCCATTAAAGGGCGATTTGATCGAATCATTGCTTGGAGTGGAGTTTGATTCTCTGCCTCACTATTTGATTGTTCGTATTCATGGGTAGTCCACCCATGTACGCAGTACAGTCCGTTGTAAATAGCTGCTTCAAAGATTTCCCCTCGGCCCGCGCTACCAATGCGACCAGTCAATAACAACCTTGCCCATGGTCTATAAATATTGAGGTTCAATTCTTTTAATTTTAAAGAAGTCATACCAAGATTGTAATGATCAAGATATTCACGCAGTAAATGCAAAAAACCTTTGTCGATACAGAAATTTATGAAAAATTCATGAAACGGCGACGGTTGTCCTACAGGCAATAAGTTTTTCAATGAAAGTGGCATCTTTATGCTTGTTCCTTGCGCTCTAGTTTTGCCATGGTTCTTTTGATCATCGTTGTTTAACGTTTGAGCAAAAAGCATCCCACACTTACATAAAAGCCGCATTAAATCAACAAAATCTTGTAATTTGTTCAACCTCATGTTTTTATTATTTGGAGACATTGGTTGCGACGATAGCTGGTTTATATTCAATAAAAATATGCCACGCTTAGCAAATTCTGTTGTCATAATATCTTTCATAAAACGAGTTGAATGAACGAACACATTTTTTAATGTATCATATAAAGCAATGAAAACTGGTTCTGCTTCAGAATTATCTTTTATAAGTAGTTTACCAAATTCGTTTATGTAACCACCGCTTAAAGGGATAGTATGTATCCAACGAACAACATTTCTCCAATCATTGTGAGCAACAATGTATGGCAAGTGTGAAAACTGCGATTTACTCGGTAACGGTCTCCCCCTTTCAATTAAAATACGCTCCCGGGTTTCTTGATTCCATGAATGTGCCCATGCTAAAGTAATATACAAGTACCCGTCCTCTTCTGGATCTGCGCCATCATCGATCCATGGCATCCACAGTGGTGTAGACTCTTCAGTCTTTTTGCCATTTACACGTTTACCATATTGTTCCCGCAACCATGTCACGATTGGCGCCGCGGGGCGGTGCATCAAACATAATTGGCATCTCCGGTCCCTATAGGCTTTAAATCTGTCATTATGGTTATATTTTTCTTTTCTCATCATATTATTTCGACTGTTATCATTATTGATACCGTGTTTCCCTTTCCTGTCGTAGTAACCAGATCCCGTATGCGTCGGGGACGTATAATCACGAGCTACAATATGCTGTGCAGCTCCAGGTTGGTGACCCAATCTAGTTTTTTGCCCCAGATCATCTACATCACCACAAGAAATCCATTTTTCAAGTAGTTCTGCCACCTTGTTTTTCCCACGTATTGGCGGAGCTACTTTCATGTATTCCTCCTCGAGCAATGTTTCATCCTCAGACTCAGTATCATCTGTGTCATAAGCATTGTCTTCCACCAGTTCATCCATTTGATCTTGTGATAAATCAATTTTCACAATATAACCACAACCAACGCCTCGGGAAATTTCTCGAACTACACCTGAACGTGTTGGCTCATCTAATCCATCCTTCGGGGCTAATGGGTTCACATGTATTTCAGTTTTGCTAAAAATCTCCTCATTAATGTTGCCACTGCTACTTATGCCATCCAATAAATGGTCTGCTGTAGGTGGCCAGCGTTTTAAAATATCATCGTGGACAATTTTGTTTCTTTTTCCAACCCAATTGTAATCCCACAACGGCAGCATGCCATTTAATGTATTAGACCATTGACGCTGTTGTTCACTGGTGTAACAACCATTTGGATAAAGCGACTCTAATAGGCGGACAAAATGAATAGTTTTCATTTCTTCCTCTGCTATGCCACATGTGTGCGAAAGGTGACGTACTAAACGCCTTCGTAATTCTCTCCTGCTAGTTTGAAATGCTACATCTTTTAGAAACTCACTTACATTCTCTCCAAGATTACGTAACATCAACGTTGCTAGAAACAATTCACTATTGTCATTGACCAACTTTTCATAAATATGACGGCCACCAATATATCTGAACCAATCAAACCCAACACCATACATATATCGCGTTCTCGATTTTTTAATCGCAAATGGAAACAACCGTCGGTCCTCGTGAACTTCAAATTCTGTATGATTATTCTCTGACGCTTCTGCCGCCCCATCTACTACATGATACATATATTCCGATCGTGGTTGGCTGGAGACTGTATTTGAAATTGACTGTGCCATCGTTCGTCGTAGACGACGCGCGGCAAGAAAGGATAATGCAGCGGAAATCTCTCCACTTAATAGACAGCGACGAACGATTTCATCATCATGTAATTGGTTCCAAAGCTCGTCTCTCGCCTTGATACTTTCATTTTCCGATAGCAACGTAGCCCTTAAATTTGAAGCAGCTGGTAAACTTAGCGGGAACGGATGAATTGTGACGCGTTGGCGATGATTTAAATAAAATTCAATCTCTCGGACTTCGGTGAGGTTTGTCATTAGCTGTAAAATATCTACTGAAGCCTGTGTCGAAAGAAAATTTCTTTTGTCTTCCTCATTCATGCCATATAAGATATTTGTTGAAAATTTTGAAGACGCAGTCCTATCTGCAGCTAATGCATGGGTCTTACTATCAATTAGACGAGTTACGAAGTCTTGTGCTACATGCAGCAAACGATTGAATGAATTACGATCTTGAAACGTTGCCCAATTAGAACGTATATACTGCATCAACATACGATTGCCTTGCAAGCGCAAATCACCTTCTAAACTTTCTAAAGACTTTTCTACGACAGGCAATTCATGGTGTAACAATCCAATTTCAAGAGCATTGATGCTAATTCTCTTTTCTTGTTCCTTCCAAAAATTTATTTTACATAAATGTTGAGCCATCAAGTTCGAACTAAATACGATTAAACAATCAATAAGCGATCGTTGTTCTATTGTGGCTTCTAACGATGTCGTCAATGAGGAATAACTTTGTGCACTTTTATTATAATTTGGTAAAATAAATGCATACAATCCGTTTTTATCAATGTAAAACCATGTATGGTAATGTCGCAATATTGAATATTGTTTTGAAGGTAATTTCATTGAAAATGGTTTGCTGCTATCAGTCTGGTTTCCATTTCTAAGAAATCTCGACACAATCGTTTCACGGGTATCCTCATCCTTGCCGTCAGTAATTACAGATTCCACAACAAGCATCTGTTTTGTTATTGAAAATGAAATAATTTTTAATGAGTTTGATTCGTCACCATTTTCAGTATTGGTCAGATTATTTACGACGAAAATTTCACTGCATCGTGGTTTATTTAATGTTGCCGGGCGCCTTTTAGATTCCTTAGCCAGTGAGAATTTTGTTGACTTGTCTACTGCTTTCTTCTTCTTAAAGAGCTTTTTATCAGCATAAGTGGGCCGCTTCGCAGTTAAAGTGAAGCCATTTAAAGAAGCAAAGTTTGGCTTCATCATGCCGTTCAATTCAGTAACAGTTGGCTGCCTCCTTGCTAGATATGCACTTTTTTTTTGCCATCGTGGTAATATTTCCGGAAATGCTTTATTTTGATTATGTACACGTACACCAACACTAGAAGGTACACCGTAGACAACGTCCATTCCATGTCCACCATATCCATTTCCACTATTAATGCTTTGCAAAAGCTTATCTTTTTCTCCAAGTAATGGCATAGATGGGGATGCACTTATACTAGTAGCACTTAATGGATTCATTGCCACATTTAAGTGTGTACCACAAGGTTTAGTATCTGATTTTCGACGATTGTACCAGTGTAATGATCGAGGCGTTACACCTATACGATTTGTTTGTAAAAAGTACTTTGAGTATTTTACCTCATCGTCCATGATAACTACTTTTGGGGGCGCTTTCTCGCTACTGCTATTACTATTACTACTTTCATCCACCTCTAGATTATTTTCAATGCTATCCTCTGACATATTTAAATTATCATTATTCAACACTTCATCAGAATTTATGTGTTGTTGTTCTATAAAGGATTCTTGCTTTTGAAATGGCTTTAATATCGCCTTTTCACCTCTTTCAATTTATGTACAACTGTTGCATCATATGGTGCAACAAAATTCTCTAACATTTTTGAGCCAGCCGTCGTATTGTAACCTTTTATACAGAAATTATCTTTAACAGCTATCGTTAAACCTTCCAACCTCCTTGCTTTATTATTTTCTAAGTTATAATTGGATATTTTAACCATTTCTTCATTAATATGTTTTGGAATTGTTTCCACATAAGCATTGTTAATTGGGTTTTTTATTGAAATATTTTCCATACATGATTTAAACACTTGTGCAGGTGTTATCTTTTTACTTTTTAATTGCTTCAACATGATGATGATGGTATAATATGTAACTGATGATATGTAGTATAAATTATTTTATAAAAGAAATGAATGTGTGCTATATGTTTATTTTAATATTATATATTTAAATATA
>JACLAC010000986.1_pt1 | contig 14767 bp, 11 predicted proteins | sample 8027881 | NCBI WGS metagenome assembly JACLAC01 (sample SAMN15725517, study PRJNA655200) | protist metagenome | isolation source: fluorescence activated cell sorting (FACS) single amplified genomes of... | place: Spain: Blaines Bay Microbial Observatory, Mediterranean Sea | collected 2016-01-19 | reverse complement strand
AAGCTGCACCCTAACGGGCACGTTCAGGTCTATTGCTATCCACGAGATAAAAAGGGGGAGACCGTGGAGGATCTCGCCAAGCCGCGTGCGGTGGGGATTGACGTGATGAACGATGCTGGTCAGGCCCGGAATTACCTTCGGTTTCTCGTTACGAGGGATTCCTTCGGGCAGTATATCGCCATGCGCCGGATGGCCGAAAAGAGGCAGATCCCGGTGGGCTGGAAGTTTTCCGACGATGTGGTGCGGCAGAGCTTCTACCTCCACGAGCGTAAGATCAGGGCTACCCCGGATCCGGACTGGAAGCCACCTGCACCGAATCCCAATCCCGGGAAACAGCCTCCTCCCAAGAAGAAGCCGACAGAGGATATTCTGGACTGAGTCGGGGTGGGGTTCTGAGGGAGTCCGATCTACTGCCAGCGGTAGGCAGTCAGTCCCTTGAGGTCACGAACGTAGACTTCGTTATCACAGACAACTAGATGAGCCCAGGTCGGGCGGCCGCTGACTTCGACCTTCCCGGCAAGCTTGAATCCCTTGGGGCTGGCTTCGATGAGCATGAGAAACCCGCGGCTGTCAAGGGCGAGGATCTTCTTGCCGTTGACCACCATGGACCAGTAGTCGCCGTAAACATCTGCTGTCGACCAGAGCACTTCCTTCTTCATGGGATCCAGGCAGTGGAAGCGCTTGTCCCTTCCGTGCATGTAGACCAGGCCGTCGATAGCGACAGGAGAGGACATGTAGCCCTCGAGCTTGTGTTGCCACATGGGGGAGATTGCCTGCTGTGCGCCCTTGTTCTCTACCCCATACCAGAATGTTCCCCCTCCGTAGGTCGAGGTGAAGACCTTGTCTCCAATTACGGTGGGAGTGAGGATGTTCATTCCTCGGAAGGCCTTGACCGGGGTTTTCCAGATGACTTTCCCATCATGGGGAGAAACCCCGGCGAGTTCCATGCGGGTCTGAACCACGATCTGGTCCCGTTTTCCGATTGTGGCTCGGACGGGTGAAGAGAAAGCGGAACCGAACATGGCCCTCTCGTCGGCGAGGACCTTCCATACGGTTTCCCCATCGTCCTTCCTCATCTTTCTGAGGGCGGATCCGACCTGAACGTAAACGTGGTTCTTGTCGAGAAGGGGGGAGCAGACAAATCCAAATTGCGGTTTGGGAGTCTTTTCCTTACGGGGAAAGTCGACCCGCCATTGTTCCTTCCCGGAGGAGAGGTCCAGCGCGACAAGGACGTCGAGCATTCCGCCCACATAGATTCTCTTTCCGTCCGCTGCCGGGGAACTCCGGACCCAGCTGCCGTTCTTGGCTGCAAAGAATGGTACCCTCATCGATCCTGCCCAGGATGCTTCCCAGAGTTGCTTGCCGGAATCGCGGTTGAAGGCCCTCACGATTTCGTTTTTCTTTGACCGGGTTTCCACGGTAATGACCCGGTCTCCCACCACGAGGGGAGAGGAGTAGCCTTCCGCAAGATCCACAGACCAGAGTTTCTTCAGGTTCTTGTCACTTAGTTTGCCGGGCCAGGCCTTGGCAGAATCGTGAATCTGCCCATCGCGGGTGGGACCTCTCCATTGCAACCAGTCGGGCCGTGCAGAATAGGCTGAGGAGATCATCAGGACCCCGGAGAGAAGGATGAGGGAGGCTTGGTTCATGGTATTATGAGTTCTGTATCTTCCGGTTGGAACCGGATGTCGCAGATGGACGGTTGGCAAAATGTCTACTTTAACAGTCGGGTCAATGTTTTGTCTCATATTCTGCCCCGGGACCTGATTCGAACAGGAGATCTTCGCGAGCGAGGATGTTGGCGCCAGCGAATCTTGAGAAGCCTGCCGGGAATGATCAGTGCATCTCCACTGTGCAGGACCCGAGTCCGCCCCTGAAGTAGTTGAACTGGACGTGCGGATGGTCAGCGAGCAGGGACATGGGAACCGCGGAGTCTGCCAGCCCCTTGGAAATCATCAGGGCGGTAAGACGCTGGCCCAGGGGATTGTCATGGGTCCCAGCGTGCCAGATGGAAACCTTTTCGGACTGCCAGGTTTCGACCGGGCCTACCGTGACGGCCCGGTCGGGAACCATGGTGATGTTGCCTCCTCCCGAAGTGCGGGCATTCTGCGCCAGGGTCACCGGGTGAAGTTCGACCACGCGGGTGGTCAGTGTCCGGTATTCCTCCGGGGAGGGAGGAGAGTCGAGGTGAGTGCCTTCGCGACGGGGAGGATCGTTGAAGGCCCAGTGCTTGATGTCGCCCTGTCCACCCTGCATGACTGCACAGCGTACCGAACCACTCCAGGAGTCGAGATAGGGACGGGTATCAGCGGCGGGAAAGTGGAGGTTGGCCTCGGGGAAACCAGCCTTTATGCGATTGAAGCACAGTTCACGATCGGCTCTTTCAAAGGAGAGTGGATGGTCCAGAGGAACTTCCTTTCCGTCTTCGCCTATCCACTCATCCATTCCCCAGAAGTGACCGTGGGAAACATCGATGCCGAGGTCATTGATGAGTCGGGCTACGAGGGGAAGTTGCTCGGTGGGTCCGATTGGTCCGCAGATACCCACCGGGTTGTCTGCAGTTGCCTGTCTCCAGGCGTCAATATACTCGAGGGCCTCGGCGAGGTAGAAGTCCTCCAGGGTATCGTAGAGCACGACCTGAAACCCAGGCCGGGAAAGTTGCAGGAGATCCCCCGGGGTGAGCTTGGCCGCATCCTGGATAATGGCGGGATCGAGGGTGGTGTAGTCCCACCAGGAAGAGGAGATCTTGGATTCGGGGCGCATGGTGGATGATGGAGAGGAGAGTTGCGGGCCACTCAGGCGCCGGGGCTTTCATTGATAAGATATTTTTCTCCGAGAATTTCCTCCAGGGGGTCTTCGTCGTGGGCGGAGAAGCCCAGATAGAGGTGTCGCCGCCATCCCTCGGCCTGGAGGAATTTACCGGAAAGCCGGCCTACCTTGAGGACGAGTTCATCGAGGACCCCGAGGTAGGAGTCCGCCCCCTGGGACTTGTCGAGCCAGTCCTTCTGTGAGGCGTGGGCGGCGAGGGCTTCGCGCTGGGTTGCGAACACGGAGCTGGTATCCACGAAGGATTCTATCGGGGCCGGCATCCGAAGGGGGTCACAGAGACCGTGGGGGACGGAGTGGTAGATGAAAACGTCCTCCGGGTAGACGTCTTCCGAAGGTGGCTCAGTTACGAAATTGGGCATCCCGTGTGTGAAACCGGCCGTTACGGCAAGCCGGCAGGTATTGGTGTGGTCTTCCATGTAGTCCTGTGGAGGGTGTGTGAGGATGATGGAGGGTTGAACCTGCCGGACCACGCCAGCGACCTGTCTCAGGGTCGGCAGGTCATAGAAGATTTCAAGGTCATCGCGAATGGGTGGATGAAAACGAGCCCCGAGGATGCCAGCGGCGGATTGTGCTTCCGCGAGTCTCACCCTGCGCGTTTCCTCCGGTCCCATTTCCACCGATCCGCAACTACCGGTAGAGAGGTTGAAATAGTGTATTTCGAAACCAGCATGCTTCAACAGGAGCAGAGTACCTGCCCCGAAGTACTCGATGTCATCGGGGTGGGCAAAGATGGCGAGGGCGGTGTGTCGCACGGGTTTCTGGTTTCGGGCTGTCGGGTCTGACGTCGGCGAGTGTGGCTAAAGCCGCACTGGTTGGCCGGTAGCGGCACTCTGGTCGGCGGCAAAAAGAACCCGGAAGGTCTGGAGGGCCTCCTCGTAACTGGTCAGGGGCATGGATTCTTCCCTGTCGAGGGCATCGAAGAAGGCTTGGAACTGGTCCTGATAGGGGTGATCCGCAACGTCACCGGAGTCTGCCAGGGCCACGGGCAACTTGGTCCAGGCCTTATCGCGGAGGTGGAGTTTGGAGGAATAGAGCTTGTCGTCGAGAATGCTTCCCTCGCTGCCACAAAGCTGGGTATGAAAGTAGTAGGGCATGAAGCAGTCGATTACGCTGGCGCACTTGCCTACGGCTCCGTTGCGGAACTTCAGGAGGGTGGTGGTGGTGGTAGGATATTCGTATTTGCGGAAGATCTCGTGGGAGGATTGTGCATTATAAGCCGTCACTTCCTCGACCTCCGACCCCATGCAGAGAAGGAGGGCGTCAAGGGCGTGGCATCCGGCGGAGAGGAGGGAGCTGCCCCCATTCTCCCTGGTGGTATTCCACCGGTATTGCCCATACCAGGGACCTATCCCGTGGTAATAGTCAATCTCACCATAGTGGATGTCTCCGATGAGACCTTCCTCAATAATGGACTTGATAGTGGTAAACTGGGAGATGAAACGCAGTTCGAAACAGACACAGCTCCTGGTGTTGTTGGAGTCAAAGGCGGTTTTAATTTCCTCTGCATCCTCGAGATTCAGGGTGATGGGTTTTTCGAGAATGACATGTTTTCCTGCCCGGGATGCTGCAATGGCCTGTTCCTTGTGCTGGGCTGGATAGGAGGTGATGTCGACCACGTCGATGGATTCATCAGCCAGCATTTCTTCCACCCTGTTGTAGACCTTGATCTCGCCCCCGTGGGTAGCGGACAGTTCTGTCGGATCGAGATCCCGGGAGGAGTAGACCGCAGTAACATTTCCCTGACTGGTGTTGTTAAGCGCCTCTATGTGGGCAGTGGCAGCCCAGCCATACCCAATGACTCCGATGTTATAATTACTGCTCATGGGAGAGAGGATCTCCGTTTGAGCAGCGGGGTGAAGCAATTTCTGGGAATGGAGCCGGGTCAGCCACCGGAGACCGGGGCCCCTGCTTCCGCAGATTGCTGGAATCTAGAGTTTGGGCAGGGAGGGGGAGCCGGAAGATTCCGGGAGAGTCTTGCGGTGCTCAAGGAGCTTTTGGAGCTCCTCCTTCACCTTGCGGACGGCATAGAACCGCTTCTGGGCCTTGGCAATGACCAGGGCGCTTTCCGAGATGCCACGGGCATCCGGTATCCATGTCTCTCCCGAAGAATCCTTGAGTTGCTGTGACAGAAGGGAGGTGCCTTTTTCGAATCCCCGCAGTAGTTGCTCCGACTCGCGGCTCCATATCTCGGCATTGTAATGAGCGGAGGAGAGTCGAGCCTCGTCGCCAAACTGCTTGGCCTTGACCAGTTGCAATTCGTAGTTGGAGTCGACCTGCTTGATGGATTTATGAACAAGATCAAGTTCGTTGAGAAGGAGTTCGGCTTTCTCCAGAAGAGTAAAGACCTGCTGGTTGGGGACGAGATACTCATCCGTTACGGTAGCCAGTGCCTTGCAGGCCTTGGCGAATTGCTCGTCATATTTCTGGTTCCACGTAGTCACCGACAACGCATCCTCGCCCCAGATCATCTCCAGTCTGGCATTGAAACGTTCACGGGCCTTTGGAGAGAGATAATAGAAATGGCTGTTGTTGTGTGTGACCATGTCACTGGTGAGGACCTTGCCGTCGGGAATCCCGAAGATGTTGCGTTGCCGGTCGGAGGGAAACTCTTCCTCGTCCAGGAGCGCCCGGCTGCCATTGTAGTGGTCCCAGAAGTAGTGGGAATAGGCGATAAGAGCGAGGAGGGTTGTCTGCGCCTGGCGCTTGGAATTCTTTGGATCGGCAGCGATTCGGAATCCCCGTTCTATCGCAGACCTGATGGCAGGAAGCTTGAGGGCGACGAAGAATTCTGCATCTGAAGACCCTCCCAGATTAGGATCGACAGCACCAAGGAGGAGCTGGGTGGCCTGCTCCTCGACGTTAAGTTCCCGAAGGGTATTCTTTGCATTGCGCAGATGCTCCTCATGTTCCCGTTCCAGGTTACGAACAAACTTGTTCCGGGTTGTCAGGACTTCCTCCCAGGCGGCCTTTCCTCTTGCCGCCAGGAGCTCAAGGCCAGCGTAAACCTCCTTGAGGGAGGAAAGGGTCACGTGTTCGTCATGTGGTAGCCGCTGGAGCTCCTGCAGGGCCACCTGAATCCGTCCGGCCTGAGAGCGGTGCTGCTTGTAGCGGGCTCGTTCCTTGATGAGGCTCTTGCGGAGTTCGGGACGTTCTGCGCTATTGAGTTCAGGATCTTCCAGGAATTCCTGGTATCCGGAGATGAGCAACTGGGCTTCTTCTGCCTCGGAGAGAGCGTGGAGTTTTTTCTGCTTCAGGGCCCCAAGGAGTTGCCGGTAGTCGCCCTCAGGGGCCGCGGCGGCCAGGGAGGAGCTCAGGACGAGGATGAGTGCAGCAGTTATTCCCGCGGTGTAGGAGGTAACGTTAAGGAGTGTTCTGTGTTTCATTGTGCGGAGGGTCCCGGGCTGGTTTTTTTTTCGTCCGGAATCCGGGGCTTTCGGACGGCTGAGGGATGTGGAAGGCTATTGTGCTATCTGGCAGACTACTACGGCAAGAGAACATGCGCCATTTCGCCGAAGTATTCCAGAGGGGAGCCGGAGCCGGAGCTATTTTGCCCTAACTCACTGGATGTCAAGGGGCAGGCTCTACAATGAGATAGTAAGCTCCCAGCTCCCTGCCATCCTCTGAGATGAAAACCGGGGCGAGCTGGTGGGATCCCTTGGAGAGTCTGGAGGTGAACCGGATCTTGGTGTCCTCACCTTTAATGGGCGCTGAGGCGACGTCTTTACCGTCAATACGCAGGGTGGCTGTCTCAAAGGAAAAGGCCTTGCCCGGGGTTTCACTGAACGCCTTGCTGGATCCCGGCACTCCGGGCAACGCTGGCAACCCGCCATTGATTGGTTTGTCAGCCTCTGCAGGCCAGCGTCGCAGTTCGAAGGAGTATAGGCCTTCCCTGACAACCTTTACAGCCCAGTGTCCTACGTGTCTGCCCTTCTTCTCGGCCATGCCGCGGCGGATGTGCCCCTGATTCCACGGGGTGCCCCCAAGCCCGATCCAGTCGTGACTGGTGAGGGAGACCTCCAGGGCGTCCTCATGGCCAATATAAATTTCAGTGGTCTTGGAGAATGTAGGTTCCAGTTCGGCCCACCAGGCGTCGTAGAAGTCCCGCATCTTCCTGACCTGATCGGGATAAGTCCCGGCCAGGTTCTTCTTCTGTCCTGGATCAGCATCAATGTCGTACAATTCAGTTCCGTTGATAAGTCTCCATCTTTCGGACATGACGGCGGACTTACGCCACTTGACGGGATCGACCACCCGTTGGGAGTCAGTGATGAGGAAGCGGTCGGGCCAGTCCTCGTGGTCTCCCTGGTAAAGGAGTTTCCGGAGGGAAACCCCGTCGAACTTGAGCCCGTCGGGTTTCCTGGTAGCGCCGCTGAGATCGAGGAGGGTGGGAACGATGTCGACAAAGGAGGTCAGGGTTTTCACCGATCGTTTCCTGGCCAGCTGCCCCTTGGGCCAGTAAAGCAGGAAGGGGACCCGGTGCCCTCCATCGTATTCGCTTCCCTTTGAGCCCCGCATGCCGGCATTGAAGATGTTGCGACCGAGAGTGGTGCCATTATCAGTGGTGAAGATAAAGATGGTGTTGCTGGCGATTCCCAGGTCCTCGAGGGTCTTGCGGGTCCTGCCCACGTTGTCGTCAATGTTGCTGATCATCCCGTAGTAGGCCTGTTGAGCTACGCTCCGCTCCGGATACATCTTCATGTATTTCTCAGGACAGTGCAGGGGTCCGTGAGGGGCGTTGGTGCAGATATAGGCGAAGAAGGGCTTTTCCTGCCGGGCGCACTCCTTGATGAACTTGATTCCGTAGTCGAAGAAGACGTCGGTGCAGAACCCCTTGGCGGGGGTGATCTTCTTGTTGTGCCAGTAGTGACCGTCAAAATAGTTGTTGTCCCAGAGGGCGGGGGTCTGTCCGACTCCTCCCCCTCCGTGGCGGTAGACCTCGGTAAAGCCACGGTCCTCGGGGCGGTAGGGGAAGTTGTCGCCGAGGTGCCACTTGCCAAACATGCCGGTAGCGTAGCCGTTGTCTTTGAGCAGTTGCCCCAGGGTCACTTCGTTCTCCCGTAGCATGGAGCGGCCGTTGATGGTATGCCAGACCCCGGTGCGGTTGGTCCAATGACCAGTGAGGAGCCCACAGCGGGTGGGGGAGCAGGTGGGGGCGACGTGGTAGTCGTCGAGGGCAATGGCCTCGGTGTGCAAGGTGTCCAGGTGAGGAGTCTTGACCCAGGGGTGACCGTTACAGCCGAGGTCGCCATAGCCCTGGTCGTCGGTGATAACGAGGACGATATTAGGTTTTCCAGCACCAGAAGATGGGGCCCAGAAGCCGAAGCCGAGGAAGAGGGTGAGAATGAGGATGCGCATGGAGACGGAAATTGTGGGAGAGAAGAGAGATTTTGCAATAGCCACTTCCCGGAGGGCTAATAGAGTAAAGGAGATTCCAATCTGTAAATTCATGAAACTGACTTCGTTCCAGACCGTTTTCTCCCTAGTTGGGTCCCTGCTTCTGATCGCTTCCCCGGCAGGTGCGGGGGTAACTCCGCCGAAGGATTTTGCCGCCCTGTTTAATGGGAAGGATTTGAAAGGATGGTGGGGAATTGGAACAGAGGACCCTGCCAAGTGGATGGCGCTTAGTCCGGAAAAACTTGCTGAGAAGAAGGCCAAGAGCCTGCAGGATATCAACAAGCACTGGAGCGTGGAGGGTGATGAACTTGTCAACGACGGGGATGGTCTCTACCTGAGCACGGAAAAGAACTACGGGGACTTCGAGTTGTTGCTGGACTACAAGACGGTGGCCAAGGCTGATAGCGGTATTTATCTGCGAGGCATCCCCCAGGTGCAGATCTGGGATTACACCAAGGAGGGAGGTAAATGGGAGATTGGCGCCGACAAGGGATCAGGGGGACTCTGGAATAATCCCAAGAACTGGCCCGGCAGGGATCCCCTTGTCCTTGCCGACAAACCCTTCGGCCAGTGGAACAGCTTCCGGATCCTCATGGCCGGAGATATCGTGACCATTTATCTTAACGGCAAGCTGGTTGTCGATCACGCCAGGCTGCAGAACTATTTCAATAAAAAGGGGGCTCTTCCTGAGAAGGGTCCGATCCAGTTACAGACGCACGGGGGAGAGATCCGCTGGCGCAATGTATTCATCCGTGAGATTGCAGCGGAGGAGTCGAAGGCGATTCAGGGGAAGGCAAAGAAATAACAGGTGGGTGCAGGCCTTCGGAATCCCAGTCATTTGCTAATAGACGATGAAGAAGTATCACCTTTTGCTCGGGGGAGTTGTTCTCGCACTCGGGGTTGTTCTTTTCTGGCCGCGGGGCAATGAAGAAGGGGGATCAAAAGCAGATCAGGGCCCCGCACTGCCGTGGTTCAAGGGAAATACCCATACCCACACCCTCTGGAGTGACGGCAATGACTTCCCGGACATGGTGGTCGACTGGTATAAGAAGCAGGAATATGACTTCCTCGCGCTTTCAGATCACAACATCCTGAGCAAGGGGGAAAAGTGGATGAAGATTTCGGCTATCGAGGGGCGCAAGAAGGTCAAGGGGGCTTCTGTGGTCGAGAAATACCGAAAGGCCTTTGGCGAGGACTGGGTAGAGACGCGGGGAGAGGGGGCCGGGGAGGAGGTTCGCCTGAGGACCTTGGATGAACTTCGCGGCGAGTTTGAGGAAGAGGGGAAGTTTCTGCTGATCGAGGCGGAGGAAATTACAGACCGGTTTGAGAGGCACCAGGTCCACATCAATGCCTTGAACCTTGAGGAGTTGATTCCCCCTCAGAAGGGAACATCCGTGGTCGATACAATGCGTAATAACCTGCGCATGGTGAAAGAGCAGGCCGAGCGACTGGGGAAGCCAATCGTAGCTCACCTCAACCACCCCAATTTTCACTATTCCTTTACGGCGGAACAGCTGGCAGAGGTTGTAGAGGAGCGTTTTTTTGAGGTTTATAACGGGCATCCGGGAATCAACCACCTCGGAGATGAGACCCATCCCGGGGACGAACAGCTCTGGGATATGGCTAATGCCATTCGCCTCGGGAAACTACAGGCTGCCCCACTTTATGGCGTGGCGACTGACGATTCCCATGAGTATCACGGTGGAAATGTTTCCCCTGGTCGCGGCTGGATCATGGTGCAGGCTGAACGACTGGACGCGGATCTCCTGATGAAGGCCATGGAGCGGGGGGAATTCTATTCCTCCTCTGGAGTGACTCTCAAGAAGGTGTCTTTCCTCAACGATATTATCGAGCTCGAGATCGAAGGGGATCCCGGGGTGAGTTATACCACGCAGTTCGTAGGAACGCGTAAGGGAGAAGGGGCTGTTGCAGGGGAGGAATTTGGAGAAACCAAGGAGTTGCAACCGGTCTACCGCCTGCGGGGCGATGAACTTTATGTCCGGGCGGTGGTGACATCCTCAAAGGATCATCCCAACCCGTCTTTTGCTGACCAGAAGGAGCAGGCGTGGACTCAGCCGGTAGGCTGGCGGAAAGCGGTTGAGGGCAGAGAATAACAGTTTACGGAGATGTAATGGGGGCGGTGCTGGTAGAGGAAGCTGAATTCGGGTCTAAGGCATATGGGGAGATGTTGTCCCTGCGGAAACGGATCCTCCGGGACCCACTGGGCCTGAAGTGGACTGAAGAAGAGGAGTCATGGGAGCCACGGGAACAGCACTTTGGGGTTAGGGTGGACAGCGGGGTCGTTGCCTGCGTGGTTATCCGGCCGCTTGGAAACAGGGCTGCGAAACTCCGGCAGATGGCCGTGGAGCCAGCGTGGCAGGGGACGGGAATCGGGCGCGGTCTCATGGAAGGAGTGGAAAGGATCCTGATCACAGATGAACTCGATCGTATTGAACTCAATGCGCGTGATACCGCGGTGGGGTTCTACGAAAAGCTGGGCTTCAGGAAGATGGGGGAAGAGTTCTTAGAGGTGACCATCCCGCACTGGAAGATGGTAAAGGCCCTGCGTTGACTTTTTGGCTTTCGGGCCGGGAACCTTCCGATTACCTCTCCAGTCATGGAACACCATGTCTATTTCTGGATGAAGGAAGAGCGGAAGAACGAAGCTGACCTGAAGACATTTGAGTCCGGGATGAGCAGGCTCGCTGAGTCGGCGACCCTCGCAAGTGGTTGCTGGGGACGGCCCGCGGAGACTACGGAACGACCAGTGACGGACCATTCATGGGATTATGGGCTTTCCTTCAAGTTTGCGACCATGGCGGATCATGACCGCTACCAGGGAGACGATCCTCATCACGGGGAGTTCGTCGAGACATTCAAGGACTGGTGGGAAAAGGTCCTCGTAATGGATCTCGATTAGAGGCCAGCTGGAGATTTGAATTTGGCGCCGGGATAGCCCGGGCCTGATGCCTGTGGGGAGATGGGCTCAGGGACTCCACGGCTCTGGTCCTCCCGGCTTCTGGTGGAGAAATTTTGCGTCGACCTTCCTGTACCAGGCGTGAAGATCCTTGCGCATGGCGATGACTCGTTCCGATTGTTCTTCAGCGAGGTCCTCTCTCTCGCCGGGATCTTTCAACAGGTCGTAGAGGTGGGTGCTGCCATCTTCGAAGCGTTCGATAAGCTTGTAGCTGCCCTGGCGGATGGCTCCACCGGGAAACCCGCCCTGGTTTGAGTAATGCGGGTAGTGCCAGTGCAGGGACTTGCGGGGAAGAGTGTCCTTTGGGTTTTTCAGGAGAGGCACGAGGGAATGGCCATCGAGATGCTGCCTGGGTCTGGCAGAGAGTCCGGCAAGTTCAAGGAGGGTAGGATAGAAGTCCATGGAGGTGACCGGATGATGGCAAACGGAACCGGGTTGGGTGACTCCCGGAGCGGAGATCATGTAGGGCTCCCGGATACCCCCTTCGTAGAGCCAGCCCTTCCCGCCCCGGAAGGGCAGGTTTGAGGTTGGGCTGCCTTCCGAGGTAGAGAGTCCACCATTGTCGGACATGAAGATTACGATGGTGTTCTCCCGGAGACTGTTCTGGTCAAGGGCATCGAGGACCTGTCCGACCGCGGTATCCATCGACTCCATCATTGCCGCATAAACGGCATGGCGCTGGCGGATTCGGACCTTGCGGGAAGAATTTTTGTTCCCACGCGGCTGCCAGACCTGTTCCTCGGGTCCGAATTCTGGTTTCTCTGCAGCAGGAGGAAGTTGCGTGGCCTTTTGTCTGTATTTGGCGACCAGGTCGGGCTTGCCCTGGAGGGGGGTGTGTACGGAATAAAAGGAGAGGTAGAGCAGAAAGGGGTTGTTCCTGTTTTCCGTGATGAACTTGATGGAGTCCCTTGCGAGGCGTTCAGGGAGGTGTTCCCCCTTTGGGCCATCAGGGAGGCGGGGATTGTTGTAGGGGGAGAAGAAACTGCGCGGCATTCCCCGGCTATGACCACCGATATTGAGATCAAAGCCCTGCTTGGTGGGCCAGTATTCCGGGGTCGGTCCGAGGTGCCATTTCCCGGCGAAGCAGGTGGAGTATCCTGCTTCCTTGAAAGCTTCTGCAAAAGTTATCTCTGCAAGGTCCATCCGGTCGTGAAGGGGCGCGGGCTGAAAGCGTCCACCCCGGCGACCAGAGAAGAAGTTGGTGGCATCCGGGCGGGAAGGATGCCGCCCGGTCATGATTGAATAGCGGGTTGGTGAACAGACGGGATTGGCCGCATAGCCATTTGTGAACCGGCATCCTGCGGAGGCAATGCGGTTGCAATTGGGAGTCTCGTAGAAGGAGCCCGGGTTGTATGCACCGATATCCATATAACCCAAATCGTCTACCAGAAAGAACACGACGTTGGGGCGTTCCTGGGCGGCAATGACGGAGAGAATCCCCCGGGCGAGAAGAGAAAGGCCTAATACGTGTGCAGGCAGGTTTCGGAGCATGGGGTCATTACGTCTACAGGGGGTTGTTTTTGGCAAGAGGGAATGGGGAAAGCGGGTTCACTTTTCCGGAAAGTTTCGCTTTCGCCGCGGTAAAGCGGTGGCACCCTTATCAAGAGCGATGAAAGGACGATTTTATTTCCGGTCAGGTCTGCTGCTGCTCGCTTTAATTTCCCTGCTGCTCTGGACTACAGAGTCAACCCGGGTCAATTCCCCGGACCACCGTGGAGGGGAGCCGAAAAAAGTCGGCACAACCTCCGGGAGAACTGTTGGGAGCCCTTCGCTGGGAGGTAGCAGGCAAATGTCACCGGAAGAGATCCTGCGTCTCCCCCAATTTGATTCCGAAAAACTACTGGTGAATCATCCACCCCTGAAGGGAAAGCCGCTCCGTTTTGCGAAGAGATTCCCGGTTGAAGTTACCACGAAAAACCATGGGCGGTGGCAGATGAGAAAAGGGCAGGCACAGTGGAGATTCCGGATCGAGGCTCCGGGAGCAGCTAACCTGAACCTTGGGTTTTCGCGGTTTCGCCTGCCTGAGAGTGCCCGTCTTGAGTTGAGGGTGGGAGGCGAGCTGCAGGTGCGACCATTTACTGCCGCGGACAATGACGATCATGGGGAGCTCTGGACTCCTGTGGTGTTCGGGCCGGAGCTTGAGTTGCTGCTGGAGGTTGCGCCGGAGGAGCGGGGCATGGTTGAGCTGGAGCTGGCCTCAATCAACCGGGGCTTCCGGCATTTAAGTTTTGCGGCCGGGAACTGGAAGATCGGTGACTCCGCGCCCTTCGGAAACTGTTATATTGATGTGGTCTGTTCTGCAGACCAATCAGGGGTGGGGCCGGCTATTGATGAATATCGTGACCAGATCAAATCCGCCGGGGTCTACACCCTGAATGGGGAGGACACATGTTCCGGGAGCGCGGTCAACAACGTCCGCAACGATGGAAGGCCCTATTTCATAACGGCGGATCATTGCGGGGTAAGATCATCCAACGCAGCCAGCATGGTGGTTTACTGGAATCATGAGAACAGGTCCTGTCGGACACCGGGTGGCGGACAGAACGGAGGGGATGGAAACGGGCCGATCAATAATTTCAACAGCGGGGCTGCGTTGCGGGCCAGCTACACCCCCTCGGATATGACGCTGGTGGAGTTGGATGACCCGATTAATCCTGGTCACGAGGTATTTCTTGCGGGTTGGTCCCGAACAGGGACTCCGGAGATGGCGGCAGGCATTCATTTCCCCAATACCTCCGAGAAACGTATCAGCTTTGACTTTGACGCCCTGCTCTCCACCAGTGACTACAGTCGCAGCAGTAATCCTGACGGCACCCACTGGATGGTAATCGACTGGGATAACGGTTCGACTGAAGGGGGGTCTTCCGGTTCTCCGATTTACGACCAGAATGGTCGCATGGTGGGCCAGTTGTCCGGAGGTGATGCCGCCTGTGGGAACGACGAACCTGACTGGTATGGTAAATTTTCCGTTGGCTGGGACGGGGGAGGGTCTTCCAGTTCGAGATTACGGGACTGGCTGGACCCGGAAGGAACCGGAGCCCTCGCAATCGACGGCGTTTCGGTTGGTCAGACCCGGGTTACCATTGCTGATGTTGAAGTCGTGGAAGGGGACGGAGGCACAACCAATCTCGAATTCACGGTCATGTTGAGTGAGTCGGCAGGGCAGAGGATTTCATTTACCTGCTCGACGGAGGATGGTTCGGCTGTTGCTGGGAGTGACTATATTGCGGTTACGGATGCCCCCCTCGCGATTGGGGTTGGCCAGTTGAGCAAGACCTTCTCAGTGGCTATCAGGGGTGACACTGCTCCGGAGGAAAATGAGAGGTTCCGGGTGGTTCTTGCCCTGCAGGGTGATACTCCGGTGAATGTGAGCGAGGCGCAGGCCTGGGGGACGATCACCAACGATGATTTCATTGCGCCTGTCCTTGCTGGTCCGACAACCGCAGGCGGAAGAGTGGGGGAAGATGTTGCCGTCAGCCTGGTGGTCAGGAACAGCCCTACTTCGTTCTCCCTGATTGATGGGCCTCCGGGCATGCGCATCAGCGGACAGGGAATCATCAACTGGAT